>Ga0307514_10002579_pt1 | contig 18600 bp, 27 predicted proteins | sample 16_EM_MG_FD_203088 | JGI IMG/M metagenome (GOLD analysis project Ga0307514, IMG submission 203088) | Populus trichocarpa ectomycorrhiza microbial communities from riparian zone in the Pacific Northwest, United States - 16_EM | ecosystem: Host-associated > Plants > Roots > Unclassified | place... | reverse complement strand
CTGGGAAGGCGGAGACGGTGGAAGGATGGGTAGGCGATGTGTCCCTAGAAGTGTTCCTCCCAGACGCCAATTTGTGCCTAAACAATTTGTCGATGAAATGGATGAGAAGGAACTAAACCGCAAACATGCGTACGAATTATGTAGGACATCCTGAAGTGTCTCCTCCACGAAAAGGCTTTCGAATGTGTTATCAGCGATGCCGAATCGTTCGATGAAGTGGATGAATTCGACGATGAGGCTGCCAACGGGGGAGCTCTCAACCTCACACTTGCCCTTCTCCTCGTGTTCTCTAGTCCCACAGTTTCGGAACGAAACCCAAAAACTCCACAAAGCCTTCTCCACAGACTCTCGTCCCTTATAACAGCATACCACTTTCGGCATACCCTCATAGCCCTGCATAATGTCCTTGGCTCTTCCACGAAACTCAATACATACAGAGCCAGCTCTGCCGGTAAGTCGGACAGAAAGTCGCGCTTCAGCAGAGGAGCGATCGTCTGTGAGACGAATAGTAGGTCAGATGGTGACAATGCACGCAAAAATGTGAGGAGAAACTGCCGCCGCAGGGCCGAGTCGGTCGTCGCATGTAGGAGGGACAACAGTGGGTGGGTGTGTAGATTAGGTGCGATGTAGGTACTATTGTACTGGCTGCGCACTGGCCCCGGAGACGGTGCAGGTGTAGGTGGCGAGGCAAAGGGGATGAACATTGTCTGCTGATTGTATCCGGCGTTGTCAGAGTTTGCCAGGATCTGTGCCTGCGATGGTTCGTTCATGGCATTTGGAAGGTCGGATGCAGAGTCAAATTCCATTTTCACGTTGGCAGTCGATGGTTATGGTTGCAGACAGATGTCCCCTCCGCAGTCTTCGATGTCGCGCGACCGTATACTGTTTGTCTTGGTACAGAAACAAGTTATGCCAGTTGGTTCTTAAACATCCGAGAAACGTCAGGCAGTCTACTGGTGGAGACGGGGAAGGCCGAACAGGCAAGTCTTACAAAAGGGGAACGTTGCCAATCTTATCTCCTCTATAGAAAATGCAATATTTTAAGAAGAGTGTATACGTATATAAATACATGCTTGCATACAGAGGATGGCATATGTAATTAGTGAAGTCTAATATGAGGGGTGGAGAGGTACCCGGCAGAAGTACTAAGCAGGGGTGGTCAAAGAATGCAACAAGGCCATAAAGTCGGTTTGAAAAAATTGACAGCTACCAACCCTCGCCCCATCTGAGGAATCCTTCATAAATCGAGTACATTACCACCGCATTCGGTACCACCCTCATCAAATGTGCACTCAGGCCGCCATACAGGGATCTTCCTCCTTCTTCCTTGATGACAAGCCGTAATGTTTGCAATAAACCCGTGTATTTTATCACCCCATTTACACTGGGTTGACGGAGGCGTGTTCTCAGCACCTATTCTCAATTTTCAGGCGGCTGGAATAAAGACAAGAAAAAGTACTGACCTCATGCGGGTAAGTTATTAAGCTCGCAATCGTCTTCGCCGTGCCTGCACTACCCAGCATACCCACCCACTGACCAAATGCACCACCCTGCGTCTGTGCTTCTGCGCTAAGCTTCTTGAACCTCTCGTACAACACCCACTGAATCGTGCCCTCTGTCACACCCAAATAGCTCGCGCTAAGCCCTTTATAAAACCCCCTCACCCCTTCCTCCCGCATGATCCTTTTGATACAATCCCAGCTCCCCCCGAAAGGGCTTCTCCGAGAACCCTCTACATCGCGTCGTGTGCTTGATTTAAGCTGCAGTCTCGTCTTGACGACCCAAATTGGATTGGTCGCTGTACTGGTCGCTATACCAGCTGTTGCCGCGGCGGACAGATGTACCCACGAATTCTCGGCGCCTGAGTTGAAGGATTCAGCAATCAAACGCTTGCCGTTGCCATATACAAAAAAGTTGATAGAGCGGGCAGGTATAACGCCAACAAGGGTGGGTCCAAGACCTTTAAAAAGTGCGCGAAAAGACTCTTCACGGTATATATCGCTTTAGGATGAGGTGTCAAGTGACTCTGATCTGAGAATAGAATAGGCACATACCGAATGATGTACCCTGTCTCAACGAAAGTATACAGCATCCCGAAAGACCTTGGTGCACCCATAACCACACTTCCACCAGCGCCCATGGCTACGCCAACAGCAGCATGTTTCTGGTGGAAAAGAGATGACTGAAGCCGTGTTTTGACCACGTCGAACGGAGATGTAACTATGGCGCCGCACATGCCACCTACCCTGTAGAGACAATAAAGAAATTAAGCAAAAGATGTTGGAAACAAAGACTGCCTAGACTCACGCGCCTGCGAGTGAGTGCACCCATGGACTTGGTCTTCTAATTGACGTTGTAGATGTTGTTGTTGTCATTTTAGCGTGTGCGTCTCTTACTTTTCCTGTTGAAGTCGAAAGCCCTGTAAAAGTCTTCGAGGACGGAGCAGACGACTACGACGCGACTGGCAAAACTTCTAAATTCTTTGAAGCCGAATTTTTATGGACACGTGATATGTGTTCCTAAACACGATAAGATGCCGACATTTAATGTTCTCCGAGTCAATGCTCATGTTTCAACTAACCAGTATCAAGGTATACCTACCGACTTCCTTCCCATTTTTCACTCAGAAAATTTACAGGACACGGTAGCAATCCAACCAGCCAATTTCGGTGCACCAGTAGAAGACGCACTCATCTCGGGCATCAATAAAAAATACGCCAACAGAGTTCTGCACGACGTTGGGCTTTGCATTGCTGTATTTGACCTTTCTCAAGCCAGTGAAGGTAAGGTGAGATATGGAGATGGGTGCTTATGGTACACTGGTACGTTTGTCTCTGGGAACCTTGACCACCATTGAAAAAGCGAATTTATAGTCGTGTTTAGGATGGTGGTTTTCAGACCTTTCACCTCAGAAGTGATTGTGGCGAAGGTGAAGTCTTCAGATGAGGACGGAATTCGTTGTATGTTTTTCTCTTCCTTTTAGACAACTCACACATTTAATTTTTTCTATGCAAGTAAGCTTAGGTTTTTTCGACGACATCTACATCCCTGTACAATACCTCCCACAACCGTCTGCATTGTAGGTCTCTTTCTTCCCCTTTCCACAATTCTCTGCAAAATTCAAACTATCAGCGATCCAAACGAACGTGCCCATTTCTGGATACCCGATTCTCCAGTGACTACAGCTACCGAGCTCCTCGAAACGCCTCTCGCGGATCGTATGTATATTGATCAAGGCGAGGTTACGCGTATGCGCGTCGAGGCAGATGATTTTTGTGATGATGAACCAGGTCCCCCCAAGGTGACGGAAGGCGCAGCTGGTTCAAGCGTGCAAGTGAACCGAGAACATCAAAGAAGAGCGCCATACATCGTTTGTGTGAGTCTTTTCGATGTCCTCAGAGAATGGTCAGGGCTGAATCACGATTTTCACATCTTGCAGTGTTCGATTGCAGAGCAGGGACTTGGTCCTGTGGCATGGTGGACTGGTGCTCAACAGGTCGACGAAGGTGATGTAATGGATGTTGAAAACGTTGAGGTCTGAAATATAAAAAATAATTATCTAGTACTTTTTTTACCTTTTTGTTGTGCTTCATTGCATATATACCATCGGCCGACTAGCTCAGTTGGTTAGAGCGTCGTACTAATAATGCGAAGGTCTTGGGTTCAATCCCCACGTTGGCCAAAATTGATTTTTTGATTGCCTGCTTATTGCAATTTTCATAAATGATGTCCATTGAAAAAAAAAATGTAAAAGAGCCCTGTGACTCCTGTGACCTGGCTGTGACCACTTTAGACGTCATCCAAATGCGTCATTCCGAATCCATCCAATGTTACAGGTGTGAATTTTTTTTTGTTGCAAAAATCATACATCCTTTTTGGGAAGTAGCCCGTCATCCGAGTAGCGCATTGCCAATCCATCTATTCCCGCCCTCCAGTGTGTACGCTCACTGAGAGCAATAATAAACATATATTCTTAGATCATTAGTACACAATTTTCCCGTTGCCCTCTCTGGCGGGGAGGGCGCTATAGCCCGAACGATCCACTGGAGAGTGCAGATTGTTGAGTAAATGATGCCATCAAAAACAATGGCAAAACAAGCAAGTGACGCAATGTTCGGACCATAGCGCCCTCCCCGCCAGAGAGGGCGGCGGGAAAATTGTGTACTAATAATCTAAGAATATATGTTTATTATTGCTCACAGTGAGCGCGCACATTGGAGAGCGGGAATAGATGGATTGGCAATGCGCTACTCGGATGACGGGCTACTTCCCAAAAAGGATGTATGATTTTTGCAACAAAAAAAATTTCACACCTATGGATTCGGAATGACGCATTTGGATGACGTCTAAATTTAGTCACAGGCAGGTCACAGGAGTCACAGAGCTCTCTTACATTTTTTTTTTCAAGGGACATCATTTATGAAAATAGCTATAAAATGAAATTTGAAAATAATTAGTCGCGCCATGCATTGCCGAAGTGACCAAACATCGGCTGAAGCTGAAAAAGTGAAGCTGGCGGGTCCCTGTTGCCATACGCCACGGTGTCGTCGCCCTTTGTAGAAAAGGATTGTCCCATCAATAAACATAACTGTGTTGCTGATTCCAGGGCGGCGATGGCAAACGGTGACGTTCCAGAAAGGGGTTTCCGAACAGTGATGAGATACCGATGAAAGGTGTCGTGGAGAATGCACAGCGGTAACCCACGGGAGTCCGGGGGACGGTGGCATAAGAGGCGATCTCGGAAGGCGGATTCATGCTGGCTCCAATTTTTGATAAACTCGGAAGGAGCAGGAAGTGCGAACAGTTTTGCCTTCTGAAGACTGCTGAAGGATTCAAACTGTTTGTTAAAGGACTGAAATTGAAAGCCTTCGTCAAAGTAGATGATGATGACGGATGTCTGCGATAATCAAATACTACACTCACTGGTGTCTGGTAGACGTTGCTCAAGGATGGTGATGTCAGGTTCTGTCCACAAGACTCCTGCCGTTTTTCCGTAGATGCATACATGCTTCCAATCAGACTCCATCTTCAGATATTGTGCAGCATTTTGAGGTTCATCCTGTTGGATGCGCTCCTGCATGTGTGGAATCAAATTGAGTACTACGTCGGCTACTTTGCAAATCCTATCGAATAAGACAATATCAGGAGACATCTTCTGTTTTTTATGGATCAACGATGGATGCGTCGACGATCCAGTGTCGCTTTCGTGACATTTGTCGTAGAACGAGCAGTTGTTGAAACGTTGGAGTCGCAGACTTCGTTGACTCTGCACCGCACTTATCACCACCTCCCAACGAAGTTCTAACCACAACGCTGACCCTCCAAGACAAGCAGTGGCCCTCCGCATACCATGCCGGAGCTCCAATGGCACCCCTCAAAGTTGACCCGCCCGACTACCAGCGTCTCTGAACCCGTCCTTAGTAATAATCTAATCGTGCAACCATGCCCCGGTTGGCCATTATACTATGTGCGTTAGGAGCCCTTGTCGGGGCATACTGGTTGTTGGCCTGGATAACAACTCAAAGAGAGCTCGTCAAGTGTCCCCGGATCATGTTTCTATCAAGTGTAAATAATTCCCGTAACGGTTACATATGCTTGTCTCGTTGCTGATGTCTATGCCAATACTAATAACCATGTTCTTGTGCGATTTTGGGACCATGCAATCTGTGAGCAATCTCAAACTCCAGTGCACCTTGCCTGATTCGCCACCTCAGATATTCATATTCGATAGATCTATCGAACCACCACCAAGCGCATCCTCGTGGTCCCAAGTAGGCTATGCGACACCTTTCATATTCTTCAGAACACATTGAAGGAATTGATCACGGAACAGTGCGTCGAGAGGACGAATGTTTGGATCCTGGATATGGTCGAGGTGCAAAACCTTTCCAGCGATGTCGTCGTACATGGAAACAAAAGGGACGACAACATATCCTCGCTATACGAATTCAACGTAAGAACTGCCCAGCATGGACAGAAAAAGATGAATACGAACATCAGAATTGACAACGATCTGGTAGGTATCCCATGCGTCATGCAAATAAATTCGCAACAAAATCACGTTCTGGATGGAATCAATCTTGGTAGGTCCACCTCTTTGGGAGGAGCAGGACCCGTGATGAGGCTCAGATAGCCTTTGGTTACCCACTGATATCCATTGTCCGTGTTAGCTTCGTGGGAGCCAGGGGACATGACAAGACATACCTCGACGTCGTGCGCGCGTGGAAATATGTGAGCAGCCTTCAGACGAGCGTAATTGTTATTGGCAACTTGGAGACCTGATATGAGGCAACCAGGGTCACGGGCGCGCACGCGAATTCGGTAAGCTTCTGCCTACATCGAATTAAGTGAGCATCCCCTTGTTTGTGTGTCGGAGACCGTTGGGTGGCGAGAGCGAGCTGCAACGGCAGCCAAACTAAATGTGATTGGATTGCCACCTGCGATACTTGACTCGAATGACATACGCAATGATAAAACTTTAGGTACCAAGCGTGAGGAGCATATATTCCCGGAGTGGGGTATTCGATACTGTTGGCGGGATAATGGACTCCCCTCTTCCCGGGGGCGTGCTCGTCGTACTAAAAAATCGCTTAACTACTGTCGGAAGCGATAACGGTGTTGAGGCAGGAATACACTGGACCCAGTCAAATTAAACCGTATTGCCAGAACTCTGGGAAAAGGAATCAGATGTTATTGAAGATGATTCAAATTTATGGCTCACTGGGCAAAATATTCCCATCGAAGTCGCGGATAGTAACGTCACCCATGGGGTAAGAAAGCAAGAAAGATTGTACAATGTAAGGATATATTTTGTCGCAAGACATCCTCGAACACATTCATCACAACCGCTTATTTTAAACTCCGCTAAATCCCTTGCTCAGGTTGGAAAAGCCCTACCTCTATGTTTCCGCTGGTTGAAGGAGGCTAGGAGGCCAAGGAAGAGGTCAAAGTCAAGGAAGCTTATATAGAAAGAAGAAAAAGATCAAGGGGCACAACAAAGTCGGAATGATTATATTTTCCAGTTTCCTAAACCAGGCTTTGACAACACATCGAACTCTTGACAGCACAGACGTGAATAGTACTAAAGATGATGCAATGGAATTGTCCAAAAAAAAATGAAGAATAACATCATAAAGTAGTGTGCCAGTAGGTAGTAAGTTCACAAATATAAAAAAAAGCCATTTGAAGAAGTAAAGATATGAACGTCTCTTTCTGTCCGTAGAAGTTTTTTGTAGATGGGTCTAGCGTAATGGGATCAAATAAGCAAACAAAAAGGGGGGGAACGGCAGGCGGGAAGTTAGTAAAAGAGATTATAGCTCTGGCATTGCAGTCGGTGCGGCATGCCTGCGAACAGCAGCACCACCAGCCCCACAACCTGCAGGAACCGCAGCACCCAAAGCGTCCCAAGCACTCGGGTACACACATCCAGGAATCGTCGTAGGCGCAGGCGTATTATCACTCGGATTGACCCATCCACTTCCAGACACGATCGACTTCCCAGCCGAATCCGTATACGTAGGCACAGGAAGCGTGTTGATCGTACCCGTGGCGGTGTATCTGGGCAAACCAGCGACAGGAGCAGCGGCTGAGATGAGAGTTGCAGGCGGCCAATCGTAGCGTGTCGCAAGGGCGCCAGCTCCGGCACCTCCTGTCATCCAAGGTGCGAAACTACCAGCAAAGGGAGGGCCTACTGGCGCTCCACATGTGCCGATCGCCGTTCTTGGATCGGTAGGCATCCAGCCTCCCCGCAGACCTAATTGATACGACCAAGCAGGGGCTCCGACAATCCCGCTTGTGGAAGGAGCGATCTGTTCAAATCATTTGATCAACATCCCATCAGACGATCAAGGCTATATTTCGACTCTACCTTCCAATTCCAGAAGAACCAATCTCTCGTGGCATCCATCGTAGCCATAGCCACTCGCATGACACCCGCCTTCACACCATCGGTCCACCCCGATGAATCCAACCATAAAGCGCAATCACCCGTAAAGGTCGGCGTACGATCAGTCCCTACTACGAACAACCCACAATCATTGATCGCATTGCTCCATTCTCCAGCAATAGCAACACCATAAGTATTTCGGCTAGAAATCTCATATTGAGTGTTGATCATAAGCCATACAAAAGACAAAAAGATCACCTTGAGTTATATACCGCAGCCCATCTTTCGCATGGTTTAGCTGGCCAGGTTCCTCCAGCGGCGACCCCAAGGCCAGTGTCAATAGGATCTGTCGACGGCGGTTGATCGAACGCAAAGTAGGGATGTCCGTCTTGGATGACACGATCAGCTCCTGCCAAAAAGCCGAGATATGGCGTAGTAGCGGACAGAGCCGGGTCGTGATAAGCGATATAGGGACCCCTGCCTTCACCAACGCCAGTGATCTCGCGCATCATCGTGTATACTTGATAATGGCTACTCCCAATCAACTATAGTTTGAGGAAATACAATTCATGAACTTACAAAGCTCTAAGTTGATCAGCGCCAATGATATCAGGTCTGGGCTCGTTCATGATTCCAAAGATAACAATGATGTTCTTCCATTCCGGTTGAGAGAAAAATTCGGTGAAGATACGAATATAGTTGAGGATGCGTTGTGCATTGGCATACCCCATAGTGCCCCGGAGGAAATTGACTTGTCCGTACTTTCCGGAATGATTATAACCTAGACAAAAGTTCAGGAAGAAAATACACGACAGAAGAAACTAAGACACGAACCGTTCTGTGAGCCAGGAACTGTATGCATGTCGATTTTAACACGAAGGCCATACTTTCTGCACCACTGTAAGGCTTGGAGGATGTATCTGAATGATGTCAAGATGACTACCAGTTATAGCGTGAGTTCACAACTTACTTCCAGCTGGTTCTTTTAAGGAAAGGCTCGTTGTCGAACGCATCGATAGCCCAGAAAGGTATGGGGATACGAACCCAATTGAGACCAGCGCCAGCTATTTCCGCAATGTCATCTTCGGTCTGCATAAAGCGGTCATGAGCCGTGATGACTTGGATCACAATGGACTCACTATGAAGGTTTTGTAGTGCTCCTCTAGTTGGTTCAAACCTCCGCTCGCAGTATCGGCTGCCATAAGAGTGCTAATGGACCACTCATCATTGGCTGTGGGATATTTCTGGAAGAGAGCCGGAGTGATGAAAGGTTCGAGGACGAACCAACCGCCCAAATTAACGCTAAAAGGCGGTGAGTATTGTTCACTAAGATGAGTATAACGACGCGTACCCATTGATTCGGTTAGTTGCGAAATTCCAGGTTGTGTTGAGGGGAGGTGTCCAGGAATTGGGATACGCATTCTCTTTGTATGGGTCATTTTGATCATAATACCCTGAATAGAAAAGTTATTAAATCATTTTTGGTAAGAAAAGATCGTGGTTAACTCACAGATTCCACCAAACTTGTTGTGGTATGTAAATGTCGAACCATTGGTTGTCCTGACAGTAGTGCCGTCACCTCCCCAAACAGTTGTGGTCGAAGGGGTTTTTGAACTGGTGGGATGAGCGGCGCTGGCGGTTGGAGAACCTGAGGGGGAAGAAACTGAAGCGTTGGACTTGGGTTTTATCACTGTGAAGTAGACCGGGACAACAACAACAATAATTAAAATGGCCAGTATAGCCAACGCGATAAGAACAAAAAGGAGAGGACGGCGTCTGGGTTTTTGATCAGCAACAAGATCAGCGGGTTCTCCTCCATCCGCCTCTGGTTTCGAGAGGAGCATTCCTGAGTCATTTGGGGTCGACTGAGCGTATGAATCACGAAAAGAAGGGTTAGGCGGAGAGGCAGTAGGATCAGAGGACAGGAAGGGTGGCCGCGGTTCGAATAAGGGAGATGGGACATCATCAACGGGCAGCTGCGTATAGATGGTGTCATGGGCGGGAGGGGGAGGCAACGGATGCTCTCCGCTGGCCATGGCTTTCGTGGAGGATGGACAGGAAGAAAGGGGTGAGCTGAGTCTCGTTATAACACCGCAAACGATTCCATATCTGGAATGACACAAGACAAGGCATCTTCTCGGCTGCGAAAATAATGGGTTCTCTCGTTTGTTTTCTCATGTCGGAAAATCCAGATAACATAGCATATCCTGTATGTCTTCGTGCTCACACCTTTTTTCACCCAGGACAGAACAGCAAAGGTGTTCTTCGATAGACCTTGCCCGCTACAGACCGCATTTGACAGTTGAATTGGTGTGACATTTCACACGTCACACAGTGGCAACTTGATTCAATCCCATCAAGATGAAAACAGAAGAGCCTGCAACGACCTATCCCACCCAGTGGCCGACTCCTTGTACGCTCTTTCTCTCATATTCCTATAATAATAATAACCATATTTGATTCTTAGCAATGGCCATCGATCCTGCACTCCAACAGCAAACAACGTAAACCCAAATTATCTCCAACTCTCTTTGGTTCTTCACAAAACCCCCCTTCATCTAGTGCTGCACAGTATTACTCGGCGTATACCTCTCATTATCCTCAAACTGCATATGCTACCCATTACCAAGCATATGCTCCTTCAATGGCTTCCGGAACAGCGGCTCAACAATCCAAACCCGTCACGGCTGCACAAGCACCATATCAGACAAACGCCTATAACACTGGGTCTTCAGCGGCTAATACCATGGATACTTCTGATATCAATACACTGAAGGATGCACTAGGAAGCGCCGGTGTCGACCTTCGTGTACGTCGTTTACATTTTGGTTCTCACATATAACCGAACAACCCCCGCCTCCAGGCAGAAGAAGAATCTCTCCAACGCACACAATCAGATTCCATACATCAAGCCTATCGATCCTACGACGACAGAACTCGAAAACAACCCCCAAAACCCTCTTTCGATACCCGCATCCTAGGTGCCACCATGCGCACCATCGGCACGAACCACAAAGTCTCTCGTATCCCCGAAGACTCCGTTTCCTACCTAGCCTTATCCCTCCGCGCCCGTCTGCAAGATCTCGTCACAGCCATGATCGCCGCCGCTCATCATAGGACAGATATCACTTTCGACAGACCCGCCACCCTCTACGAAGACAACAGCCCCATGTGGAGCATCGTCATCAAAAGCGACGTCGCAAAACAGCTAGCTGCTCTGGAGAAGGTGGAAAGGGAAGAAGAAACCAAAATTCGTAAGGAAAGGAAAGAGCGTGCGGATTTACAAGCGGCCCATGCTGCCGCGCTCGCTGCTCAGGCTAATGGAGCTTCTTCCGCTTCGGCGGCGGGTTTGGGTTTGGGTGGTGGTGGTGGTATGGCAGGTGGGAGTGGAGATGGCGCTGGAGGAGCTTTCGGCTTCGATGATCAAGACGGCAGTGGCGGTAAAAAGAAACGAAAGAAAGACGGTCCCGGTGTCACAGCTCGGAACATGTCCGAGGACGCTCGCAAAAAAATGTCCAACGCCGTCGCCACCCAGGCCGCTGGTTTAGGTGGGAAATACGCTTGGATGACAGCGGCGAATTCTGCTTCGGCCGCTCCGCCAAAACCAAAACCGGCAGTTGCTGCTGCGGTTTCAACTACCTCTGCAATAACCACCAACGCCGCCGCCGGCGCTGCCACCGCGGTATCACCTACCACTCCTATCCCTGCTGGAGCCTTGAGTTCTTGGGCTCGACCGTATGTTCCTACGACGAAAAAGACCACTTCATCCAAGGAGGAATCGCTGGAGCATGATACGAGAACGATAATTACGATGCGAGATGCCATGTTTGTCATTGAGAAAGAGAGGGGACATGGTGGCGGAAGAGGCGCTGCTCGTGGTTGGACTTGAGAGTTTCTCTCCATTTGTCGTGGTGTGCAACTTCTTTCTTGTACTTTGATTTACAACTCGATTCATCAATTTTGGCATCATCTTTATCCGTGTCATTAACCGGTTTGTTTGAACCAAGAAATAGGTGATTTTTCTCTAGAATTCACGTACCCGGAATTTCCAAGTTATGCTGGCTCTATGGTTCCGAAACTAGTGTTCAGTGAGCATTTCTGAGTCATGTCGCTTTCCGCGAAGCCTTCGACGAAGAGGGTCTACGTACTTGACTATTGGCCCTTCTCGGGACGCGAATGGAATCAGTGGATAGAGAAGACAACCGCCAGTACCACAGCTCATATGTTCGGTCGGCAATGATCAAAAGTCAGCTTTCGACAGTAAAAATCCTTGTGGCTACAAATCGCCACAGTACCACTAAGTTGGGAAAGTAGGGTGCAATCTTTTTTTAAGGTCTGGAGGTTAGCCATTGCAGGAGATCACGATTTTCTCCTCCCCACTCGTCACTCACTATTCATGATCGTTACTGGACGAGCTGGCCCTCTCTTAGTCTTCCACTTTCTTCTTCCGGGCTGACCTCTTCGTCGACAAGGCTGCTTTGAAATAAAAATCATTCCCAGTTAAGCGTCTCTGAAAATCATCATCCTACAGAATCAATAAGACGTCTGACACCTCGGCCCCATAATCATCCAACTGAGCGGCGATCTACTTGGGAATGAATCGAATGAATCGGTAATCACACAGCACTCCGTAAATAGTACGTAGAGGGTAGAATTTTCAATGTCATCAAACTTTTCTCTGAGACCAGAAGTCGGATTCGCCAAACCTCAAAAAGAAAAATATAGCGTTGTGCGGATTGTATTGCAGGTGTGTGCCAGAATTTTAAAAGGTTCGCCCAATCTCTGCAAAAAAACGAAAATTATGCCGAAAGGTATAGTAAATTCTACCTTCCCAGTGCCCAACCAAACCCTGCTCTGACAGAAAAGTTCCTATATATAACGACGCCATTCTCCTCGAGTAACAGGTCGTGTCTATGCGACTTGGAAAAGGCCATCCCGGCATTTGAACCCCACATCGGTCAAGACCTATAATGGATATGCACAATTAGGATCTAAAAGCATCAAGAAGGGAAAGAACTACGGTAGTAGGATCGCAGATGACCGTGACAGGTGCACCAGTCAGCGTCTTGACATGAATGTTCTTGGCAACAATGGCTTTCGCTGTTGGGATGAACGTGTTAGTTTCGTACAACCCCCCCTGTACCGAGAGATGGACACCACCTGTGCCCTTGTACAAGTCAAAAATTGCAACTTCTTTGCCAGTCGCTTTTGGAACAAAGTGGTAGTTTGCGTTGCTGAAGACTAAATGTTATCCTAATCCCACATTAAGCAAGAGCCGGGGGCCCACTCTTCGATGGTACCATGGAAGTCCTGGAACGTGAAGGTATCGATCAAAGTGTTTCTTGCCGTTGTGGTGTCTGGTTTCGAGCCAAGCTAGAAGATCGAATGTGGTCATGAAAAGCTCATCAAAATAGAGAGTATACGGCCGCACACCGGTATCCCAGTAGCTGCCAGTCATTGACCGCGGGTCGGTTAAGCTGTTTGGCGTATCAGGTTTCGAAGGTGACGTACTTTTGAGTGATGAAGATCTGGATTGCGCGGGTCAGTGTGAGCTCGAGGGGTAGTAGTGTAAACTCACAGGCATTCGAACTTTGCTGAGCGTGATGTTCTTCCAGGTGATACTAGGTCGAATCTAATCAGAATCATTGAGAATATAGTGGGGAGTCTTCACACTTCCTGGCAATACCATCGGCGCTGATCCAACTTTTGAACCTTGCTCCGTAGAGGGAATTTTCCTGTGCCAACAAATAGGTAAACCCTTTGTTCGAAAATGCAATCGCGGTCCTACCATGACGATACCCTCGATCCTGTAGGGTGGAATCAGCGATACCGACCTTAAGAGTGTGAATTACGTACACAACATTCTGAATATCCACTGTGCTGCCTTTGCCCATGGGGCCAATAGAAAGTCCGTGACCACCATTGCAATAGGAATTGCGAAAGTGGATGTTGTTCGCTGGTGAACCAAGCATCAAGCAATCATCTCCGTTGAAGACGACGTTGTCCTCCAATACTATATTTGTGCCCTGAACACCAAAAGCTATGGAATTGGACCTCTCAGCGGGCGACTACCACGGGCTATTGAATGGACTGACCGTCGCTTATGTGGGAAGCCAAGTTGAGATATTGAACAAATCAAAGCAGCTACTAACAAATAACTCACGTGTTGTATGGGATAGCCTACTCCGACAACCCTGAGTCCAAGAAGAGGAGAGTAGCTAGTGAGACGACGCACCTGATTTTTCGAGATCGCTATTATCGTGTTATGGTGAACGTGTAAATCCTTGCCACTTATACCAAAACTCCAGGCTATGGGCTAGGGGCAAAACCCCCATCAGTAGTAGCACAGACAGCTTTCGTCAACACTCACTTGCCATAATTTCATGTTCTTGATCTCCCCATTCGTGATCCCCCCGAAACCCCACCCGTAAGGGCGTTTCACTTGAGACGCCTTTTCTTGCATAACGTTCCACCACTGATAAAATCAATGAGTACTTAATCACTGGAGATCAACATGTGTCTCTCGACCTTCTGTCCATAAGAATTCACCCAACCCCAATGTGGATCTGTGGAACCCTCCAAAGTGATGTTGGAACCTCCAGAGAATGCAAACCTGGAAAATGTGAGCGTGAGGTTGCTATTTCCGGGCGAGGGGCACAAACCAAGATCCTGGGAAACCCTACACGAGATGATTATAAGGTGCTCGACGAGTTCAAAAAAAATCAGAGAGGACACACCGACGACTCGACAATTGCTAGCGGACATGAAAGCCAGATATCAATGTCAGAAATTCGCACCACCTAGTGGCATGGTGCCTACCTTGCGTCGCCTGGATATCAACAGCGTACGTCAAGTTCCCCTGCACGCTGACAATCACATTTGTGAAGTACGGGAAATGGATGGGAGTCAAGATATTGTATATGACACCCTTTTTAAACAGAATCGTCGCGTCGTTAGCGAGTTCGGGGTTTGCAGCAAACGCTGCGGTAAGGGCGGGCGTATCGTCATGCCCCCGGGAGTGAGGGACGACATAAGTTGTCCAAGCCAGAGCAAGGGACACGGAAGATAAAGCAGAGACGATACGCAGGAAACGCAGAGTACCAAGTACCAGCAATCTGGCGGAACGTCCTGACTTTAGGCTTATAAGTATCAGCAGCCGGGCAAACCAGGCTTAGAATTAAAGTGGGCAGCATGTCTGATGATATGTTCTTAAAGGGTGTTCGTTGGTGCTCCGAAAAGTATTGATCGGGGAGCCATCCATCGAATGCAGCGTATACTGGGTGTTAGGGAAGCCCTACGCGACCATGGAGTTTTGGTGGGACGAGGAGTGAGAAAAATCTAAATTGGAGTCACTTGAACTGTGGCGATTGGTATGGTATAACGCAACGCGCGTTGGTCGACCCAAGATCAGATACCGCCAAGAAAAATATCTGTTTTTGGATTGAAAATTAACCAGGTCGATTTTTCCGCAGAAAAATTACACACAACGGACATCTGGTTGCGAACACTCACCTAGAACGGTGAGTCGCCACCATCCGCAGTACCCGGAACATGCATCAGTGAACTTGCATGAATGTTTCCGTGTGTTGGGCATCACGGTTCAAACACCTCGAGAACACGAAAAATCCACCATCTGAATAGAGTTATATGATAGTCGAATTTAATCCAACTGACTTCAGGTTGATTGTGTAATTCGTCTACCTTTAGGGTGCTAGTTTTCGCGTTCCTATGCTACTCCCTGGAATACAGAAACCCGAAAGCTGAATTACTTCTGCACGACGACATGGATACAATCAATCTCTCAGGCTTTGGAAGCAAGATCATCAATGGGAAAGGAGACGTCCCGGAGATGTGGCAACCCCTTGCCCCGCCAGTGTACTTATATCGCAATTTCTGTGAATGTGGCGGTATTGGAATGGATTTATAGTGATCGGCCACAGCTTTTCAGCAGCCATTTCGATTGATTCGGCCGTCGTATCTTATAAGAGCCTTCTGGTTTTCACTGGGGGTTTGACCAAGTTAAAGTCAGAAAGCAGTGAGTTCCGGGCCGGAACCCCATCATTTCGTCCTGAACCAAAACTGGCGCTCGTCTCACATAGTCATTTCCTTAACCATTGTGCAGTGCAATATGGCAAATTTTTCTGGAAGTACGGCTCCTGATAGCGCAGTACCTCCCCAAATCCCAGCTCCTCAAACTCAAATCGCTCAACAGTGTCTTCCTCAAATGCTGGACAGACGTCAGATGGAAACGAGTTGAAGTTTATGTTTCAAGCTATACGTCTGCTTCTGAGAAAACTATGAAACTTCTTCAGCGGGTGCTGTACGTTCATGACGAAAATTCTTTGAATTCGATGCTGAATAATAGAGTAGAGACCCCTTTGTGGTGATGAGAACGAAAGCGCTAGCCGTCAATTTTGTCTTCTCAGATTCAACCAATGAAAAGACTTTTGACGTCGCTCTAGCCGCTCTCCTACGCTCTCTTCCCCTCCTGACCAACCTGACTGCTCTCGATATTAATTATGCCTCCTTACATGTTGCCACCCTTTTTCGGACGATCACATCTTGCTCCCTGGCGAGGAGGCTACAGGAGCTGTCATTAACGGGACATACGGAAACGTTCGCTTTCATTCAGAAGTACTGTACTCACAAGACACCGTTCGAGAACTTGACCAAGTTGAGTTTGGAGCTGCATTTGGCCTTCGACAATGACACCCAAATGGAATCGTCCCTCAATCTGGAATCTTTCCTCCGCTCTCTCGCCCCAACTCTCAAGTCGCTGCAAATAATAAACCGTTTGTTAACACCTGACCTCTCCCCTCTCTTCAGTGCTTTCACCCAACATGATTCCCCGGTTCTTTTTCCTAATCTAAAGTCCTTTTCCCTTCACCTTCACTCATCCTTCCTAACTCCCCCCCAATCTCTCTGCCACTTTTTGCGCAACAACAACCACTTACAACATCTTCATTTGGATATGTCACCCACAATTCCCTATCGGAAGAATGGATCTTTCGGCGCATGGCTTATCAGATTGGTCAACAATGTATCGTTTCCCTCCCTCCAATCACTTGACATATACTCTTCCAATAACCAAGCTGGCCAATCCACTGTGGTGACTCTTATAAAACGTACTGCACCCACTCTGTCCTTACTGAGAGTTTCCGGTCATTGCTTGCCACGTCACATAGCTGACCAGATGGTCAATGCACTTACAGAACTTGAAGTCCATCAACTCAAGAGCCTATCTTTGAATGTCACAGAACTCTCCGTGTCTTTCCTCGATCTGCTGGCTCGCAACCTTCCTCAACTGGAAGAACTCTCTCTTTTGACGACCCAGGTTGTTGGCCTATGCAATGTTTGCTTCTTCCCTCCGCTTCTTTCTCTCAATTTGGTTCTGATGTACACTTTTTAGTATTCGTTTTACAAGCAGCTTGAGCTGCGACGGTGCAAACCTGGCATCCCATCTACTCAAGACGTGCTTCATACTTGGAATCTGTGTGACCTCAAAATTCATTTGTTCAAACGGGGCCGTGAGATTTTGAGCGTGCGCGCACTCCGCGCAGTGGCGGGTGCTGTACCTGCTTTGGCTCGCCATATGGAGCTACATTTGAGTAACGACGAAGACGACTACAACGACGAAGACAGCGACAACGACGAAGACAGCGACAACGACGAAGACAGCGACAACGATGATGACGACGAAATGTAAGCCCTAAGAAAAGTAATATTCGGCGGCTAGCGTATTTGCCAGTGTCGTATGTCTCATATGTTCCATATGACTTGAGTGACAAGATCGAGTTGTTGTCTTGTTGGTTGGATGGGAACCGTTTCAATTGTCGCAGTGGGCTGTTTTCGGGCACCACTAGAGCGGGCAGAATTTTGCCGTGAACTAGGGGACCGATAGCTGCCAGACTTGTGATTAGCGAGAACAATTCTAGCAACAGGCTTAGACTTACTGTTGTCCTGCCTCGTTCAACGCTTCTCACAATCAGGGAAGGGGCATTTATTATTGCGCTCCTGGTGTGAACTCGAGAATGTCGAGCCAGTCGTCTAAAATGCACGCTCACACGTGCTACAAACATGTTTCTTTTTGCTCTGGGTGGTTCCTCTGTGGCGTTTCAAAGCAATCCAGTGCGAACTACAGCATCCATCCCCATGTTGGCCAACTGGGATTGAACAACTTTGGCCACCACAATCCGTCACCACCATCCATGTTAATGGGCTGGGAGTCGTGCCCACAACAGGGCACGTTTTATGAATTCTATCTTGTGTACCAACTATAAAATATTGTAGGCCGTACAAACAGGAGGGAATGCCCCCCAACGTATACGTATTATTTTTCGAAGCGATAAGATCCATGTCTTATCTGCGACGAATGTCACTTTCAAGCGTTTTCGCCACGATTACATACATTTCATATGCAATGTAGTTTTAGTCCCGGGCATTGAGAATGGTCCGTTCTTCACTAAAACGGGATTTTAGCGGTCATTTTGGAAAGGACAACCAATCAAATTTATTGAATTTTTCAGAAGGCACGAGGCATCGTCGTTGCACGAAAGGCATCTGCGGAGCCACACCTCTCTGGAGTGCCCCACCATCCAATAATTGTGGGATGCTGATTTTATTCGTCTTGCCCTTTCTTCGCCTCGTCTCAGCTCTCACTAATACGACTGCTGCATACGGTGATAGTCGCATTATGTACAGTCCTTTAACAACAG
>Ga0307514_10002578_pt1 | contig 18606 bp, 13 predicted proteins | sample 16_EM_MG_FD_203088 | JGI IMG/M metagenome (GOLD analysis project Ga0307514, IMG submission 203088) | Populus trichocarpa ectomycorrhiza microbial communities from riparian zone in the Pacific Northwest, United States - 16_EM | ecosystem: Host-associated > Plants > Roots > Unclassified | place... | reverse complement strand
CGCATCCCACATATCCGCGCCTGCGACTGGAGTTGCGGACCACGCTCTCCTGGAAGGAAGACGTGGAGATGGCGCTCGACAGGCTGCTGGGGGCCGTTCAGAAGGAACCGGCACTGCGCCCGCTCTAACACGATGGGGCCGGCCCTTCCGGGCCGGCCCCATCGTGTTTCACGTGAAACGTCACTCGGCGATGAAGTCCTCGAGATCGCGGACGATCGCGGCCTTCGGCTTGGCGCCGACGATGGTCTTGGCGACCTCGCCGCCCTGGTAGACGTTCAGCGTCGGAATGGACATGACGCCGTACTTGGCGGCCGTACCCGGGTTCTCGTCGATGTTCAGCTTGACGACCTCGATCTTGTCGCCGTACTCGGTGGCGATCGCCTCAAGGGACGGTGCGATCTGGCGGCACGGACCGCACCAAGCGGCCCAGAAGTCCACCAGCACGGGCTTGTCGCTCTTGAGGACGTCCCTCTCGAAGGAGTCGTCAGTCACATTCTTCAGGGTGCCGGCCACGGCGGGCTCCTTAGCTGGTTGTGCGTGGGGTGGGTAGGTGGTCAGACGGAGGTCTTCTCGGGCTCGGCCTTCTCCTCGTCCGCGAGGGCGGCGAGGAACCGCTCGGCGTCGAGGGCGGCCGAGCAGCCCGTGCCGGCCGCGGTGATGGCCTGACGGTAGGTGTGGTCGACGACATCGCCCGCGCCGAAGACACCGGTCAGGTTCGTCCGCGTGGAGGGCGCCTCTACCTTCAGGTAGCCCTCCTCGTCCAGCTCCAGCTGTCCCTTGAAGAGTTCGGTGCGCGGGTCGTGGCCGATTGCGATGAACAGGCCGGTCACCGGCAGGTCCGAGAGCTCGCCGGTCTTGAGGTTGCGCAGCTTCAGACCTGCCAGCTTCTGATCGCCCTGTACCTCAGCGATCTCGCTGTCCCAGACGAACTTGATCTTCGGGTCGGCGAAGGCGCGTTCCTGCATCGCCTTGGAGGCGCGCAGGGTGTCGCGGCGGTGGACGATCGTCACGGACTTGGCGAAGCGTGAGAGGAAGGTGGCTTCCTCCATCGCGGTGTCGCCGCCGCCGATCACGGCGATGTCCTGGTCCCTGAAGAAGAAGCCGTCACAGGTGGCGCACCACGAGACGCCGCGACCCGAAAGGGCGTCCTCGTTCGGAAGACCGAGTTTGCGGTGCTGTGAACCAGTGGTGACGATGATGGCCTTGGCCTTGTGGACGGTGCCGGCGGTGTCGGTGACGGTCTTGACCTCACCACTCAGGTCGACTGCGACGACGTCGTCCGGGAGGAGCTCAGCGCCGAAGCGCTCGGCCTGGGCGCGCATGTTGTCCATGAGCTCGGGGCCCATGATGCCGTCCTGGAAGCCCGGGAAGTTCTCCACCTCAGTGGTGTTCATCAGCGCACCACCCGCGGTGACGGCGCCCTCGAACACCAGCGGCTTCAGCGACGCGCGCGCGGTATAGAGCGCCGCCGTATAGCCGGCGGGCCCGGAGCCGATGATGATCACGTTACGGACGTCGGTCACGGCTTGATTCCTCGTCTCTGGACAGCGTCGTAAATCCGGGGGAGCTCTCGGAACTCTCACCCCACCCAACGGATCCTAAGGGTCGCGCATTCCCGCTGTGTCCGGGCACACGCAGACGCGACTCAGCTCGGGATACCACGGGAGACGAAGTGTGAAGGGTGCGCGCTCACAGCGGGGCGCAGGACTCGCTCGGGAGAGCGCTCAGGACTGCGGGTAGGACTGCTTCAGCAGAACCGCGGCCTTGCCGACGGACGGATCGGCCACACAGGCCTTGTCCATGACATAGGCCATCACGCGGGAGGTGTCGGACGCGTCGGGGAGCAACACGAGCAGAGCGTCCGTTCCCTTGTAGGTCCCAGGCTCGCTCGCGAGTGCCGACTCGCTGCGACCGATGCCCTTCTGGACGCAGTCGGGAACCGGGATCGGGTCCTGCAGGATCTTGGGCTCGTCACCCGGGACGGACTCCGCGCCCAGGGTGTGCGGCGAGCGGGATCCGCTTCCTCCACTCCGGCTCGATGCCAGCAGATCGGAGACCTGCTTCTCCAGCTTGCCTTCCGCGAAGGTGTCCGCAGAGGTGGACTGCTGCCCGTGTGCCTCGGGACCGGACGGCTTGCCGTCGTTCATGGAGGACAGCAGCGCGGAACCGAATCCCAGGGCAGCGGCCGTGAACACGGCGCCCAGGACGACACCCCTGCGTCGGTTGCCCTTCTTACGCTTGCGACCCGGACCGGTGGTCGAGGTACGGGCGTGGCCCGAGGGACGGTCGGCTGTCGCCGATGTTTCACGTGAAACACGCGCGCTGTCGTCCGAGACCGGGGTGGAGACGGACTGGACGGTCGCGGCTGCGGGCGGCTGCGGGTCCACGGCCTCGGGCGCCGTGGCGTGCAGCAGGGCCTCCGCTGCGAGGGCGGCGTCGATCCGACTGGCGACGTCGGCAGGCATGTGCGAGGGGCCCGGCAGGGTTCCGAGCAGCCCGCGGATCTCCTCCAGCGAGGCGTAGACGTCCGCGCAGAGTTCGCACTCGTCCAGATGCCGCCGTACGTCCGCGGTCCGCGACGGTTCGAGCAGGCCCTCGGTGAGGTCGGAGATTTCCGCGACGTCCGGGTGCCCGGCCGTCTCTGTCGTGGATGTCACGCTCGCCCACCTCCGCCCTTCACAGCAGCTGAATCGCTTGGCCCTGCATCCGGGAGACCCGCCTCACGCGGTCCCGCTGCGGGTGGGACGGATGTCCCCTGCGTCCGGTTCCGCCCGGCGCCCGCTTGTCTGCCTTCACGGGTGCTTTCCGGCCGCAGATGGGTGAGGAGGGGCAGGAGTCTGGCTCGGCCTCGGGCACAGCGACTCTTCACCGTCCCGGTCGGCACGTCGAGCAGGCGGGCGGCTTCCGCGACCGGATAGCCCTGCATGTCCACCAGGACGAGCGCGGCCCGCTGGTCGGGCGGAAGGGTGCCGAGCGCTTCCAACAGCTGACGGTGGAGATCATTGCGCTCCGCGGGTGCCGAGGCAGACTCGTGCGGCTCCAGCAGCTGCTCCAGGCGCTCGGTGTCGTCGACGGGAGACGTCTTGCGGGAGGCCGCCTTGCGGGCACGGTCCAGGCAGGCGTTCACCGTGATCCGGTGCAGCCAGGTCGTGACGGCCGACTGGCCCCGGAAGGTGTGGGCGGCCCGGTACGCCGACACGAGGGCGTCTTGGACAGCGTCGGCGGCCTCCTCGCGGTCCCCCAGCGTCCTCAGGGCGACAGCCCAGAGCCGGTCGCGGTGTCGCCGCACGATCTCGCCGAACGCCTCGGTATCGCCTTCTACGTGGAGAGCGAGGAGGTCCTGATCGCTCGTGTCGCCGTACGCGGTGTCATCCGCCATCGGACCCCCTTCCCGTTGTCGACTGCTCAGCCAGTGAACTTCACGTCGGTAATGGCCTGCTTGTAGCCTTCGTCGCTGTATGCGGTCGGATCCGCTGCCGAGTACGGCACAGCGGTGAGCCATACGAGCACGTACCGCGTCTTCACCGACTTGGTGACCTTCACCGTGGCCGTGGTGCCGTTCGTGGTGACGCTGCCGATCTCCTTCATCGAGTCCAGCGAGGACGGCGTCAGCGAGTCGGAAGCGTACAGCTTGGCCGTCGTGTGATTGCCGGAGTAGCGCAACCCGATGCCGGCGCCGGAGAGCTCCTGTGCCGAACCCAGGTCGTAGACGATGCCCACGCCCGGCTTGTAGGGCTCGAGGGGCGGTCCCTGCAGGAAGGTGCTCGTCTTCCAGTACGTCGAGCTGTTGCCGTCGTACGTCTTGCTGACGTCGCCAGGGTGCTGGGCGTCACCCTTCGCCACGAATTCGCTGGCGTTCTCAATACTCAGAGTCTTGACCGGCTTGGGAGCGGTGCTGTTCTTGTCGTCTCCGTCGGTCGTCTTCGTGTTGCCGGTGTCGTCGGACTTGTTGCCCTGCTCCATCAGCGCGTCCGCCAGCTGCCAACTGCCCAGACCCAGCGCGGCGATGAGGAGGGCCGAGACAGCCCACTTCAACGCCTTGCCGGTACGGGTCTGCAGCGGGGGCGGAGGGGCGGGTACCGGCTGCGTGGCACCCGGGTGCGCGGACGGGCGGCCGTACGTGCCCTGCTGGTACGTCGTGCGCTGGTAGTCCGGCGGGGCGGCGAACGTGGGCTCCGGCGGACGGATGCGGGGCATCTCGGCGATCGCCTTGACCAGTTCCTCCGGCGTGGTGCACGGGGTCTCGTGGCGGGAGGCGGTGGCGCCGTCATTGGCGAGTGCCCGCATAGAGAGCTCGGACAGGCCGCGGTGGACACCCGCGCGCACCTGATCGGGGGCGATGAGACCGATGTCCTTGGGCAGGCCGGACAGACCGTAGGCGTCGCTCTCGTACGGCCAGCGCTGGGTGAGCGCCGCGTACAGCAGGGCACCGATCGCCTCCGTGTCGGTGCGCTGTGGGGTCTCGGAATTGATACCGCGCAGCGCCGCGTTCACGGCGAGGCCGCGGATGCGCCACTGGCCGCTCGAGGTGCGCAGGACGGCGTTCGGGTTCAGCCGCAGGTGCGCCAGACCCTCGCGGTGGGCGGCGGCCATGGCCGAGGAGATCTGGCTGACCATCTGGGAGGCGTCGTACACCTCCAGCGGGCCGGAGGCCAGCAGCGTCGTCAGTTCGGTGGCGTCGGGCAGCCATTCGTGGACGACGTAGACGAGGTCGTTCTCCTCGACGGCGTCGAGGACTTGGACGAAGCGCGGATCGCCCAGCAGCGCGGAGGAACGGGCTGCGGCCAGCACCGAACGGGCCCGCGAGTGGTCCGCCGGCAAGAGGTGGACGCCGACGGCACGCCGCAGCTTTTCGTCCACGGCACGCCAACTGCTGAATCCGTCCAGACGGGTGACGCACTCCTCAAGGCGGTAGCGTCTGGCGAGCTTGTGGCCGCTGTGCAGCTCCGGCGGTGAGGTCTTCCCGGGACTTTCGGTCCCGCCACTCCCCTGCGCCTCGACGTCTTCCGTGTCCCGCTCCCGGTTCTTGGCCACCCCGTCGGCCGTGGACTGGTCCGCCTTGGCGGTCAGCGGCTCGTCACCGCTGTTGTCTGCCACGTCGACGGCAGCCGTGCTCCGTTCCGCCACCGTCGTCCCTGCCTCCCCATCCATTGCGCGTCATGCGACGCCGAAACCAATTGTGCCCACAGTCCGCCGCTATGCACGACACGCGGTGGCGGACGATGGTTGTGCGCCTACCCCCACCTCAGCGCCCCAGGCGCCCCCGGACCATGCCGACCAGCGAGTTCAGCTCCTCGATGCGCATGCGGCGAGCCGCGACGAAGAAGACCCCGAGCAGTACTGCGCCGCCTGCGATCAGGGCCGCGAAGGAGCCGAGGACGCCCTGGCCGACCGAGTGGGCGATGCCGTAGCAGGCAGCGCCGCTGAGCAGGGCAGCAGGCACCGAGGCGATGCCCAGTCTGGCGTATGTGCGCAGCACGCGATTGCCGTCCAGGTCGCCGCCCAGCCGCTTGCGCAGTCGGTTCCAGGCGACGCCGACACCGATCGCGTAGGCGAGACCGTACGAGGCGGACATGCCCACCACGGCCCAGCGGGGCGGCAGTACGACATAACAGAGCGCCGAGGCAGTCGCGTTGACCACGGCCACGATCACCGTGTTGTAGAAAGGAGTACGGGTGTCCTCGTAGGCGTAGAAGGCGCGTAGGACGACGTACTGCACGGAGTACGGGATCAGGCCGAGGGCGAAGGCCATCAGCATGTACCCCATGTTCGTGGCCTCGCTGATGCCCGAGGAGCCGAAGATCAGCGTGCACATCGGGATGCCGAGTGCGAGGAAGCCGAAGGCGATCGGGACGATGGCGACGGCCGTGGTCCGCAGGCCCTGGGAGATGTCGTCGCGGACGGCTCCGGGGTCGTCCTCCGCCGCGGAGCGGGAGATACGCGGCAGCAGGGCGGCCATCAGGGAGACGGTGATGATGGCCTGAGGCAGGCCCCAGATCAGCTGGGCGTTGGCGTAGGCGGCGAAGCCGGTGCCCTTGACGCCCGAGTCGATGCCCGAGGCTGTGGACAACTGGGTGACTACGAGCGCACCCGCCTGGTTGGCCAGGACGAAAAGAATGGTCCACTTGGCGAGCATGGCGGCCTTGCCGAGACCGTGGCCCTTCCAGTCGAACCGCAGCCGCATCCTGAAGCCGGTCTCGCGGAGGTACGGGATCATCGCGAGCGCTTGGACGACCAGGCCCAGGAAGACACCGATACCGAGCAGCCGCTGGCCCTCCGGCGGAATGCTCGTCACGCTCATCTGGGAGTTCGCCGACGTCCCGTACACCCAGATGAACGTGCCGAGCGTCACGATGATGACGATGTTGTTCAGGACCGGGGTCCACATCATCGCGCCGAACTTCCCACGGGCGTTGAGGATCTGTCCCATCACCACGTGGATGCCCATGAAGAAGATCGAGGGCAGGAAGTAACGGGTGAAGGTGATGGCGACCTCGTTGGCCGCCGGATCGCTGGCGACCGGGTTCGACAGCATACGAACCAGCAGCGGCGCCGCGAACATCGCCAGGCCGGTGAGTGCGGCCAGGACCACCATCACCAGCGTCATCAGGCGGTTCGCAAAGGCCTGGCCGCCGTCGTCGTCCTCTTTCATCGCCCGAACGAGCTGCGGCACGAAGACGGAATTGAGGCCACCGCCGACGGTCAGGATGTAGATCATCGTCGGCAGCTGGTACGCGACCTGGAAGGAGTCGCCGAGCAGGCCGAGGCCCAGTGCCGAAACGATCAGTGCCGAGCGGATGAAGCCCGTGAGGCGGGAGACCATCGTGCCGGCCGCCATGACGGCGCTCGACTTCAGGAGACCCGCGGCCTTGCCGCTCTTCTTCGCGGGCGGTGCCGGAGCCACGACGGCCGCGGTCCCGAGTTCCATGGTCTGGTCGGTCGCGGGCGTGGCGGCCGCGGGAGCCTGGTACTGCGGTGCCGGTACCTGAAGACTCGGGGCCGCTGCCGGAACCGGCGCTGACGGGAGTTCCGAGGTCGGGTGTCCGCCCTGCTGCTGGTCCCGGAAAAGATGCGCGAAGGCATCCGGCTCGTGGCGCTCCTCGCCGGCCTGGGTCACCAGGTCGTCGACGCCCACGAACTGAGTGGTGCGAGGGTCGTCGCCGTACGGCAGGTACTGGGTCGGGCCCTCCGGTTCGGGCGCCGGGGTCTGCGCCCACACATTTGGGTCAGGGGCGTATGGCGACTGGGGAGGCTGGGAGTACAGAGGCTGCTGGGGCTGGTACGTGCCCGGAGTCGGCGGTGGGTGCGCGGCGCGGTCGTAGAGCGCCTCGGCGACCGGATCCTGGGAGTAGACGTCCTGTGCTCGGTAGGGGTCCTGGTCGTAGGCGTCCTGGAGGTACATGTCGGCGGGGGACTGCGGCGGGACCTGGCCGTCCTGCGGCAGCGGGCCCTCGGGGTGGCCCGAGCCGCCCGCGGCCTGGCCGCGGTCACCGTCATACGGCGCGTTCATGGTTACCCCACCTCATCGTCCCGGGCCCACCGGCCACGACATCCTCAACGGTCCACTCTCTCACCCGTGCCGGACGGGCCGGCGCTTTCCCCTGCGGTGTCCGGTGCCGGGTCACTCGGCTGCTGCGGATCGTCCGTGCGGCTCCGAGTGCCGGACTCCTCCTTGAGACGACCGTCGCCGCCGTCAGGGTTCTCCGGGACGTCGCCTGCCTCACCCGTCTCGTCGGGGCCGTCTTCCTCTGCCTCGCGGGCGGCCGCGCGCTTGCGCTGGGTGTACATCCGGAAGCCGGCGAGAACGAGCAGGAGGAAGCCGCCGCCGATGACCAGCATCACAGTGGCCGTGAATTCGGTGACCTTCACGTCGAACTTGACGGGGGCGCCGTACGCCTGCCCGTCCTCCGTGTACAGCTGGGCGACCACCCTGGCCTGACCGTTGGCCTTCGCCGTCGTGGTGAACTTCACCGTCTGGCTGTGACCGCCGGAGACCTCTACACGCTGCTCGGAGTAGGAGTCGTCGCCGATCTCCAGGCGCTTCGGGCTCAGTGAGGTGAGCCGCAGCACCAGGTGGTCCGCGCCCTGCACCAGGTTGTTCTGCACGGTCACCGGGATCGTGGCACTGCGTCCGGAAAGCTTGGTCTCGGACTTGTCGATCAGTTTGACCTGATCGGTCAGCCCGTCCACGTACACCTCGACGTCGCTGCGGAAGGAACCAGCCTCGGTTGCCCTGCCGCGCCAGGACGTGGACATCTCGCGGTTCGCGGCCCGCCCGAAGGGGGTCACCACCCGGGACTGGTCGCTGAGGATCACCTTGAAGTTGTCGAGCTTGTCCTGCGTGGTCGCGATCTCCTGGAAGGCGGACCCAGGCAGTTCCTGCTTGCGCAGCGAGGAGGGATACCTGGACGTCGACGGCACGGTCGTGGTGGCAGCCGGGTCCGGCTTGGCCGCGGCCGCCGCGGTGAGCTCCTGGGACTGGGACCAGTTGCCGCTCTGCAGGGCGGTCAGCGCCTCAGCCATCGCCTGGGCCTGACGCGCCGACGGCATGCGCTGGGGGGCGACGACGACGCTGCGCTGCTTGTCCGTCTGAAGGCCGAGGGCGAGACTCTGAGCGAGGAACTCCTGCACGGCGAGCGTGGAGGTGGAGGCCTTCGTCAGGTCGCCCTGGAACGCTGTCGACAGCCGCTCGTCCGCGACGACCGCCGTGGTGCCGCCGCCGATGGGACGGGCGGCCGAGGGCGTGTACGACAGGCTGCCTGTCTCCTGCAGGCTGTCGCTGCGCGCGATCACCTTGTCGGCACCGGCGGAGGTGGCGACCTTCACGATCGACGGGTCCACCGCGCCCTCGACCGGCCAGGCGAAGTCCGTGCTCGGTGTCACATGGAGCACGGTCCGCACTGTGGTGGAGGCGACATCGGTGGCCTCGTTGAGATGGCTGAGAGAGCCGGTGACGCTGGTGCCGTTGTGCGCGAGGGAGGCGAGATCCGGGTCGGCGAAGGGGAGGGCGACGACCTCCTTGTCCGCCACCGCCTCCTGCAGCCCGGCGAGCCATTGCTTGGCGACCGCCTGATGGGTGCCTGCCCGGGTCGTGTCACCTGACCTGACCCGGTAGGTGCGGGTCATCGCGTCGACGGAGGCCAGCAGGTCCGGGTCGATCACCCAAGTGACGTCGAGGTCCTTGCCCCGTGTCAGGAGTTGCTCGAGGCGGCCGCCCGGAGAGATCTCCTTGGCGAGGTCGTCGTTGAGGAAGACAGGCGTCTGCTGCTCGTTCGACCCTGTCTCCGCCGTCATGTGGGCGGTGGAGATCAGGGGCCACAGGTACGTGGTCTTCGTCTTGGTGTCGGCCTCGCCGGACTGCCACGGCAGGAACGTCCGCTCCATACCGAGCACCTGCTCCCAGGGCTGCGCGGATGTCTCCCCGGAGAGTGAGACGGCGAACTGGTGGACGCCGCTGTCGCCAAGCTCCAGTGCGTCGGCCGGTACCGAGATGGAGAAGGGCTCGGCGACGCCCGGCGTCAGCTTGGAGAACTTCTCGACGTACTTGCCGCCGATCTCCGAGCCGGTGGCGCCCTGGATGTCGCTGCTGTTCTTGGCGGCGTTGTCGATGGCCGAGCGCGTGGTCAGCTCCGGACCCACCCGTAGCCCCACGTGGGCGTCCGTCACGGCCTGCTTGCCGGTGTTGGTCACCGTGCCCGACACGATGACCGTGTCGCCGTCCGTGGGGGCGCTGGGAGTGAGTGCGTCGAGGGCCACGGAGACCGTGCCCGAGTCGTCGGCCTGTGCCGGCGTGGCGGTGGGCAGCTGCAGCAGTCCGGCCAGCAGGGGCGCCCCGGCGAGCAGGGCTCCGGTGCGCCGCAGCCAGCGGCGGGCAGGTGAGGCATTGGCCCCCTGGAAGTCTGCCGCATCGGCCACGCGCTCACCCGTCCCTCGTCGTCGTCAGTGGTCGTCGGAATGTGCGTCCACGCATGGTAACGATGCGCGCTGAGGGGAAGTGCCGCGGACTGCTCCACAAGATCGGGGAACGACGTAGTGCTGTCCCGAATGTGTACGTATAGAGGGGGTCGCTTCCATACCTTTCGAGGGCAGTTCTTGCGCAGGGCCGAGTGGAGGGTCTGTGCGCATTCAATGGAGGCGCTCGCGGTCGCCCGGGCCACGTACCCTTTTCTGTTGTGCCGAACGCCAACGAAGACACCTCCAGTGCCCTGAGTCAGGTGCAGCACCGCGCGGTGAGTGAACTGCTGCGGGTCGCCCCTGTCGCCGACGACCTCGCCCGCCGATTCCAGGAGGCCGGGTTCTCGCTCGCCCTGGTCGGCGGCTCGGTCCGGGACGCGTTGCTCAGCCGGCTCGGCAACGACCTGGACTTCACCACCGACGCTCGCCCCGAGGACGTACTGAAGATCGTCCGACCGTGGGCGGACGCCGTGTGGGAGATCGGGATCGCCTTCGGCACGGTCGGGGCGCAGAAGGACGGCTACCAGATCGAGGTGACCACGTACCGGTCGGAGGCGTACGACCGGACCTCACGCAAGCCCGAGGTGAGGTACGGCGACTCCATCGAGGAGGATCTGGTCCGTCGCGACTTCACCGTGAACGCGATGGCGGTCGCGCTCCCGGAGAAGGAGTTCATCGATCCACACGGCGGGCGCGACGACCTCGCGGCGGGTGTGCTGCGCACTCCGGGCACGCCCGAGGAATCCTTCTCGGACGACCCGCTGCGGATGATGCGGGCCGCGCGCTTCGCTGCCCAGCTCGATTTCGAGGTCGCCCCTGAGGTCGTCACGGCCATGAAGGAGATGGCCGGGCGCATCGAGATCGTCTCGGCCGAGCGGGTCCGGGACGAACTGAACAAGCTGATCCTTGCCACGCACCCGCGCAAGGGCCTGACGCTGCTGGTGGATACCGGGCTTGCCGACTACGTGCTGCCCGAGCTTCCGGCACTGCGCCTGGAGAGCGACGAGCACCACCGGCACAAGGACGTCTACGAGCACACTCTGATCGTTCTGGAGCAGGCGATCGCTCTGGAGGGGAACGGTGCCGACCTGACTCTCCGGCTCGCCGCACTGCTGCACGACATCGGCAAGCCGCGAACCCGTCGCTTCGAGAAGGACGGCAGGGTCTCCTTCCACCACCACGAGGTGGTCGGGGCGAAGATGACCAAGAAGCGTATGACCGCGCTGAAGTACTCCAATGAGCTGGTGAAGGACGTCTCGCGTCTCGTCGAACTCCATCTGCGTTTCCATGGCTACGGCACCGGTGAATGGACGGACTCCGCGGTCCGCCGCTATGTCCGTGACGCCGGCCCCCTGCTCGACCGCCTCCACAAGCTGACCCGCTCGGACTGCACGACGCGGAACAAGCGCAAGGCTGCCGCGCTCTCGAGGGCATACGACGGCCTGGAAGAGCGGATCGCCCAGCTTCAGGAACAGGAGGAGCTGGACGCGATCCGTCCGGACCTCGACGGCAACCAGATCATGGAGATCCTGGGAATCAGCCCGGGCCCGGCTATCGGCCGTGCGTACCAGCACATGCTGGAGCTCCGGCTGGAGAACGGGCCCATGGAGCACGATGGGGCGGTGGCCGCGCTCAAGGAGTGGTGGGCCGAGCAGAGCTGAGGCCGCGAAACGGGGTCATGTTTCACGTGAAACATGACCCCCGGCTCCCTACCGGGGTGAGCTCGGGTGCGCTGAGGGGCGTTGTTTCACGTGAAACAACGCGACCACCCCGTAGACAAGGGCGACCGTGACCACCAGCGGCACCGAGCGGCCATCCGGCGGCAGCATCAGGGCGGCTATGCCCGCGGCGCCCACGAAGGCGACGTTGAAGAGCACGTCGTAGACGGAGAAGATCCGGCCCCGGAAGCCGTCGTCGACCGAGGACTGCACGATCGTGTCCGTGGCGATCTTCGCGCCCTGAGTGATCAGTCCCAGGACGAATGCCGCGACGAGCATGGGGGCCGTGGAGAACGGGAGACCGAGAGCGGGCTCCAGAACGGCGGCGGCAGCGGCGCACATGATGATCCAGCGCCCGGGCCCGTACCGGCCAGCTGCCCATGGCGTCACGACCGCAGCCGCGAAGAAGCCGGCGCCGGAGATACCTAACGCCACCCCCAGTAGGGCGAGACCGTCGTCGGGATCGGACGTCAGGGTGTATCGGCAGAGCATCAGCACCATGACCAGCAGGGCGCCGTAGCAGAACCGCATCAGCGACATCGCCGCGAGCGCCCACGCGGCCTCCCTGCATGAGGGGGTGGCGAGATGGCGTACCCCCGCTGCCAGGTCGCGGGCGGTGCCGGTGAGCGCTGCCGACAGGCGAGGCTGCACCAACTCGCTGTCGGGCCCCAGCAGTTCCGGTGAGATGCGCAGCGATGCGAGAGCTCCGCACAGATACAGCCCGGCTCCCAGGAGCACCACGGCCGCATCGGAATCCGCGACCGCCAGCCGTACGACGAAGGCGAGACCGCCGCCAACGGTCGCGGCGAGTGTTCCGGCGGTCGGGGAGAGGGAGTTGGCGATCACCAGTCGCTCGGCGTCGACGACCCGGGGTAGCGCGGCGGACAGGCCGGACAGGACGAAACGGTTCACAGCGGTGACGCACAGCGCGGAGACGTAGAAGAGCCAGTCGGGAACATCGCTGACCATCAGGACGGCTGTGGCCGATGCCATCATGGCGCGCACCAGGTTGCCGTACAGAAAGACCTGGCGGCGGCGCCACCGGTCCAGAAGGGCGCCGGCGAAAGGGCCCACCAGGGAGTACGGGAGTAACAGGATCGCCATCGCGGAAGCGATGGCGGTGGCCGAGGTCTCCTTCTCCGGCGAGAAGACGACGTAGGCGGCGAGCGCGATCTGGTAGACACCGTCGGCGCCCTGGGAAAGCAGGCGCACGACGAGCAGATGCCGGAAGTTCCGGAGGCGGAGCAGGACGCGCAGATCACGCACGACGGACATGGGGCACAGCCTCACACACAGGGAGATCCCCCGGGCTGTACCACCCGGGGGACCCTCAACAGCTCTGGCAGGAGCGGTTTCAGCACGCGGCGTACTGTCTCGCCGCCGCGCAGTGCTTTGTCTCGCTGGAGCGCGGAGCTCTGTCTCTCTAGCGCTCGACCTCGCCCTTGATGAACTTCTCGACGTTGTCGTAGGCCTCGTCGTCGAAGTACTGAACCGGCGGGGACTTCATGAAGTACGAGGACGCCGAGAGGATCGGGCCGCCGATACCGCGGTCCTTGGCGATCTTCGCGGCGCGCAGCGCGTCGATGATGACGCCGGCGGAGTTCGGGGAGTCCCAGACCTCGAGCTTGTACTCCAGGTTCAGCGGCACGTCACCGAAGGCGCGGCCCTCGAGACGGACGTACGCCCACTTGCGGTCGTCGAGCCAGGCCACGTAGTCCGAGGGACCGATGTGGACGTTCTTCTCGCCCAGGTCGCGGTCGGGGATCTGCGAGGTGACGGCTTGAGTCTTCGAGATCTTCTTGGACTCGAGGCGGTCGCGCTCCAGCATGTTCTTGAAGTCCATGTTGCCGCCGACGTTGAGCTGCATGGTGCGCTCAAGACGGACACCGCGGTCCTCGAACAGCTTCGCCATCACACGGTGCGTGATCGTGGCGCCGACCTGCGACTTGATGTCGTCACCGACGATCGGGACGCCCGCCTCGGTGAACTTGTCCGCCCACTCCTTGGTACCGGCGATGAAGACAGGAAGGGCGTTGACGAAGGCGACCTTGGCGTCGATGGCGCACTGGGCGTAGAACTTCGCCGCGTCCTCGGAGCCGACGGGCAGATAGCAGACGAGGACGTCGACCTGCTTGTCCTTCAGGATCTGGACGACGTCGACCGGGGCCTCGGCGGCCTCCTCGATGGTCTCGCGGTAGTACTTGCCGAGGCCGTCGAGGGTGTGGCCACGCTGTACCGAGACGCCCTTGTTCGGAACGTCGCAGATCTTGATGGTGTTGTTCTGGCTGGCGCCGATGGCGTCCGAGAGGTCGAGGCCGACCTTCTTCGCGTCGACGTCGAAGGCGGCGACGAACTCGACGTCACCGACGTGATAGTCGCCGAACTGGACGTGCATCAGGCCGGGGACCTTCGACGCCGGGTCGGCGTCCTTGTAGTACTCCACTCCCTGCACCAGCGACGCGGCACAGTTGCCCACGCCGACGATGGCTACGCGCACCGAACCCATTCCGGTTGCTCCCTGTGTGTACGAGTGAGGCCCTGGCAGGGGCCTCACGTGGTGGTGTCGCCGGGCGTATCCGGGCCGGGGGTGTCCCCGGACCGGGGCAGAACGCCCGGCGCTCCCTCTGTTGTTTCGCGAGCGGGTTCTCCGTGGCCGGGGCCCTTGAGGTCCCGGCCCGCCCGCTCGCTCTCGATGAGCTCGTTCAGCCAGCGCACTTCGCGCTCCACGGACTCCATCCCGTGGCGCTGGAGCTCAAGCGTGTAGTCGTCGAGACGTTCCCGGGTGCGCGCCAGGGAGGCGCTCATCTTCTCCAGGCGTTCCTCGAGCCGACTGCGACGGCCCTCCAGGACGCGCATACGCACATCACGAGAGGTCTGCCCGAAAAAGGCGAAGCGAGCAGCGAAGTGCTCGTCCTCGTACGCGTCGGGCCCGGTCTGCGAGAGGAGCTCCTCGAAGTGCTCCTTACCTTCCGCCGTCAACCGATAGACGATCTTCGCCCGACGCCCTGCGAGTGGCGCGGCGAGTGCGTCCTCGGAGGTGTGCCCCGGCTCTTCGATCAACCAGCCGTTGGCGACCAGCGTCTTGAGGCAGGGGTACAGGGTCCCGTAGCTGAACGCACGGAACACACCCAGCGATGTGTTGAGTCGCTTGCGCAGCTCATAGCCGTGCATCGGGGACTCGCGGAGCAGGCCGAGTACGGCGAACTCAAGGATCCCGGAACGCCGGCTCATGGTCGCCTCCTCTCTGCCGCGGTCGGGCCGTGACGGTCTTTATGCCGAGCCGATGTATCGACTCGATACATCACGACGATAGAACGGCCTTCCGGATGCGACAAGTGGGGGAAGGTGAACGGGATCACATCACTGATTCACGGGGGGCGAGTTGCCTGATTTGTGGTGAACTTCGGGGCTAGGAGGGTTTTGACGGTGCGTAGTCTGTGCGCCATGCACACCACCGGGAACCGAGTGACGCCTGGGGGGCGTCGTTGTCTTCGGTGCAGTACGGATGAATGCGCAACCGACCGCATCCGTACTTCGGGGGGACCGGAAACCAGCCGCCGTTTCCAGGCGCGCAAGGGTGCGCCTGCCCGAGGAGTAGTCGTTCGATGAGCGAGCACCGTCGCAAACCGCCGCAGCCGCAGGGAGGCGGACGTGCCGCGGCCCGACGCGGCCAGTCCGGCTCGTCCCCCGGCCGCCGTGCGGCACCGCGAGGCGCCACCGGGTCTCTGTCCGACTCCTATGGGGCAAGTTCCCACGAGTCGGACTCCTATGGCCCGGGAGGCGAGGAGCGTTCGTACAGCGGCCGCGGCGAGACCCGCAGGGCCGCACAGAGAAGCAGCAGCGGCGGCCGGCGCAGAGCGGCCGAGCCCGCCGGACGCGGCCGACGCGGCCCCGGCGGTCCCAACGGACCCGGACGTGGCCGGGCGACCGCCTCCGGCAGGAAGCGGATCATTGACTACCCGCGCGCCGGCAAGTACGGCGCGGCGCGCTGGGTGCCGTCGTGGAAGCTGATCACCGGGCTGTTCATCGGGTTCTTCGGCAGCATGGTGGCCGTCGCGGGCATCGCGTACGCCATGGTCACCGTCCCGAACCTCGCCGAAACCGCCAGGGCCCAGAACAACGTCTACTACTGGTCCGACAAATCCGAAATGGTCGCCACGGGCGGTGAGACGAACCGCCAGGAGGTCAATCTCTCGCAGATCCCCAAGGCGATGCAGAACGCCGTGATCTCGCAGGAGAACAAGACCTTCTACTCCGACAGCGGCATCGACCCCAAGGGCATCGCCCGCGCGGTGTTCAACATGGCCAGGGGCGGTGAGACGCAGGGCGGCTCCACCATCACCCAGCAGTACGTGAAGAACGCGATGCTCGACGACCAGTCCCAGACCGTCTCGCGTAAGTTCAAGGAGATCTTCGTCTCGGTCAAGGTGGGCTCCACCGTGTCGAAGGACAAGATCATGGAGGGCTACCTGAACTCCGCGTACTACGGTCGCGGGGCTTACGGCATTCAGGCGGCCGCGCGAGCGTACTTCGACAAGAACGCGGACAAGCTGAACGAGGGCGAGTGTGCCTTCCTGTCGGCGATGCTCAAGGGCGCCACGTACTACGACCCCGCGGGTGCGACCAGCTTCGACCCGGCCGCCACCGACACGGCCAACAGCAAGCGGGCCCTGCGGCAGATGCAGGACACCCTCGACAAGATGGTCGAGTACGGCCATCTGGACCCCGCGACGCGCGCCAAGTACACCAAGCTCCCCGATTGGAAGAACCCGCGCTCGAACAACGAGCTGAGTGGCCAGGTCGGCTATCTCGTCGACCTCGCCAACGCCTCACTGGTGAGGAACAGCGACAAGACGGGAATCACCGAGAGGAAGCTGCGCGAGGGCGGCCTGTCGATCTACACGACCTTCGACAAGAAGAAGGTCAATGAGCTCAAAGCCGCGGTCGACAACGTTCGGAAGAAGAACATCAAGCCCAAGGAGCGCCCCGAGACGGACAAGTACGTCCAGTTCGGCGGGGCTTCCGTGGACCCGACGACCGGGGCCATCAAAGCCATCTACGGCGGTGAGGACGCGACGAAGCACTTCACCAACAACGCCGATGTCACCGGTGCCCAGGTCGGCTCGACATTCAAGCCGTTCGTGCTCGCGGCGGCGATGAAGTGGGGTGTTCGGGACAAGGACCTCCCGGAGAACCAGGCCCAGGACGAGCGGACCAAGGTCAATCCGCAGAGCCTGTACAGCGGCCAGAACGATCTCAAGATCAAGGAATACGACGGATCGGTCTGGAAGAACGAGAACGACAAGGAGTGGCTCCAGGAGAACGACGGCCAGGAGTCGTACGGCTCTGCCCCGGACTACAAGATCGACCTCCGCGATGCCATGAGGGAGTCCGTGAACTCCGCCTTCGTGCAGCTCGGCATGGACGTCGGGCTGGACAAGGTGAAGGAGTCGGCGATCGACGCGGGTCTCCTGGAGGGCAGCCTGACCGGCACCAGCTACCCGTCCTTCTCCATCGGCATCTCCGACCCGAGCGCGATCCGTATGGCGGGCGCCTACTCCACCTTCGCGGCCAGTGGAAAGCAGCGTGAGCCCTTCTCCGTCCTGAACGTCACGGGCAAGGACGGCACGATCTACACCCACGAGGACGAGACGAAGCAGGCGTTCGAGGAGGACGTCGCCGACAACGTGACGGACGTGCTCAAGACCGTGGTCGAGGACGGCACCGGTTCCAATGCTCAGCTGACCGGCCGTGAGGTGGCGGGCAAGACCGGTACCACCGACGGCAACAAGTCCGCCTGGTTCGTGGGCTACACCCCGCAGCTGGCCACGTCGATCAACATGTTCCGCTACGACGACAACGAGAAGAGCAAGAACCGCACGTTCCTGAAGATGTACGGAACGGGTGGGCAGAAGAAGATCCACGGTGCCTCGTTCCCGTCCGAGATCTGGCACGACTACATGGAGCAGGCGCTGAAGGGCACGGAATCGGTGCCCTTCCCGACGCCGGCGCCCATCGGCAAGGTCATCAACGACGCCCCGAGCCCCACTCCGACCCCCACGGTCAGCGACACCCCGACGCCGACCCCGACGCCGACCCCGACGCCCAGCGAGTCGGAGGCCTCCCCGACGCCCTCGGAGAGCGAGTCCTGCCAGTTCGATTTCCAGTGCACCGGCGACACCGGCAGTACGGACAACGGTGGCACCGACGGGGGTGTGACCTCCTCACCCACGGCCACGGAGTCGGAAGGCAACACCAGAGGCAACGGCAACGGGGGCCTCTTCGAAGGCCCCACGGGTTGACCCCGGCCGACCTTGAAGTCCGGCCTCTGCCCGGGTAGTTGAAGGCAAGGGTGGCCGCCACGCGCTGAACGGCGTGGCGGCCACCCTTGATTCATTTCCGGGGTCACATACGTTGACGTCGCGGTTGCATGATCCTAGAGTTTCGTTCGAATGTTTGTTCCAGAGCTGAGTAAGCCCTTCTGAAAGGACTTCAATCTTGCGCGCACTGAAGCGCTCTCTCGTCGTGCTGCCCATCGCGGCCGCACTGACGTTGGTGGGTACCGCTGCCCAGGCGTTCGACTGGGACTCGATCGGCTGGGATGCGGGTGCGAATTCGAACGGCTCTCGGACGTTCTTCGAAGACGACGGAGAGCACCTCTACATCCTCGACAACAACAAGGACGGACACTCGGCGGTCTCGGAGATCGAGTACGGCTCCCGTCACCTCACCTACTGGAACGCCAGCGGTGTCAACACCACGCGTGACGTGAACCTGGACATCGCCGAAGGCACGTACGTCCGCTACAACGCCTGCTACGGCGAGTACGAGGGCTACAAGATCATCGGTTGCGGCTACTGGGTGGGCGACTCGGCCTGAGCCGGTTCCATGGTGGTGCGGGCCGTGCGGGCCCGCACCACTCTCCTCCACCAGC
>Ga0307514_10002576_pt1 | contig 18611 bp, 24 predicted proteins | sample 16_EM_MG_FD_203088 | JGI IMG/M metagenome (GOLD analysis project Ga0307514, IMG submission 203088) | Populus trichocarpa ectomycorrhiza microbial communities from riparian zone in the Pacific Northwest, United States - 16_EM | ecosystem: Host-associated > Plants > Roots > Unclassified | place... | reverse complement strand
TCGGGTACTGCGTTCGTGAAATCGACTCAGCATACCTTGCTTGTTCGGTCAACTCGCAAGGTCGGACGGGATGGTTCCTTAGTTCCCACTCCATCGGACAACCATAGTTCCAGTCGACCGACCGGGTATACGAACATATCCGAGGACGTTTACGAATGTCATCTTCCTAGTCTAGTCACTCCCCGTTCAAGCAGTGGCCAGGGTGGGAAACGTATCCGCTATGCAATCCTCGAGGTTCGCTCTGTTCTGGGACATCATATGCTACCGCGCAGTTAAAGGCATTTTCAGTGGGTGCCGTTGATGGACAGCAGCAATATAGAGATAGACGGTATTTCATCCATCACCCATTATGTTTTATCGCCGGATGTAGACGGCTACGTCTAGATTGGATTCGCATCGCGACCGAGATCGAGCTCAACTATGCAACCTTTGATGCCTTCGTTATCCTCCATGGTACCGATACTATGGCGTACACATCCAGCGCCCTATCGTTCATGTTAGAAGATTTGGGAAAGACTGTGGTAGGGTTCATTTGACCCATTCACTGACCCACTTCACTTTACCTGTCCAGATCCTGACTGGCGCACAAATACCACTTTCGCAACTCCGGAACGATGCGGCGGATAACTTCCTCGGTGCTTTGGTCATCGCCGGCCAATACATAATACCCGGTATGCATTATTATTTTGAGGTATGCTCACTGCCGCAACCAGCTTCCTCTAGAATGTGCACTATTCTTCAACCACACGCTTTACAGGGGAAATAGGGTATCCAAAATATCTTCATATGAACTAAATGCGTACGATAGCCCGAACTTCCCCCCTCTTGTTAACGGTACGGACGCTTGTGGATCCTTCCGCCTAAAAAAATTAACCTTGCGGAGCAGTTGGGATTGACATCGTGGTAAACTGGATGCATGTCATCAGGCAGACCAGTCTTCACCGATTCAAAGCCCACAAAGGTTAGTGAAGAATTCCAGTGTCGGTCATGAGTTGACCATACCCTTTTCGTAGCGATGGGCTCTAATGTTGGTAGGTATTTTCGAGTGAGCTTACCTCAGGTCACCGTTTCATGGCTACTGCCCAGCAACCCTCCGTCTATTCCCTGGTATCACAGTCCCCACCGTTCGCGCATTCTTAACACCGTCCATAAAAGGGGTCGTCTTGGAAACATTTGGCAAGCGCTTTGATACTAAACATAATGACTGGTTAATGACTTCACCAGGTGCTGGGAACGCCCCCCAACGTCCAGAACTGGTGGAAGCCCTCCGAGAGGCTTGCGACCGGGGAGTGGTGATCGTGGCGATCTCCCAATGTACAAGGGGCGCAGTCTCTGACGCTTACGAGACCGGCCGAAAGCTGCGCCAAGTAGGGGTCGTTCCGGGGGGAGACATGACGCCTGAGGCAGGTAATTATCATCGGACGTGCTTCAAGAGTACTGAATGTGGAGACAGTGTGCGCTCACAAAATTGTCTTACCTGCTCTCTAAACCTTCCCTCTCCGTGGTAGAAGTTAGAGACCTCATGGGCACACCCCTCCGCGGGGAGCTCACACGGGTTACCACCAACGCACACACGACGCAATCCGCGCAAACTACCATGGACGAACAAATTGAGAAAATCCAGGGGATCCTGTCACACATCGTCAGGTTGTCCAGTCGGACGCACAGCATGGAGCCAGCTTTACCATCTATAACTGTGAGATCGATAGAAGATTCTCCTTCTCCATGGACATGGACTGCCGCGGAAGCGACGTCTACAGAAGCGTCTCTCCTGCCATTTGTCACGCACCTCGCTGTCGCAAGGGATGATCCACAAGGGCTTGAGTTTTGCCTTCGCATGGACTCTGTGGGTGAGATGGTCAACTATCAAGACGTTTCCGGCCGGTCACCTTTGCACACCGCTGCGATAAATAACAGCGTGAGGTGTCTCAGCATGCTATTGAAGAAGGGGGGGCTGGTTCACTTGAGAGATTCGCTCGGACACACCCCTTTATACTATGTAAGTCACTCCCGATAGACCGTGAAATGCGATATCAACACTCTCATAGGCCGCAAGGATGAAGCACGGGAGTATCGTGGATTTACTCGTCAGAGCCGGTGCGAATCTAGGGGGATCAGACATTGAAGGTGGATTCGCCGATGTTGCTATTAGGGGAGCATTACGACACGGGGACGAGGGGGCGATAGAGGTGTGGAAGAAATCTGGAATCAGTTTAGAAAAGGAAAGTATCATAGGCAAGAAGAATCCATAGCTTGTGGCTGGATTGCGGACAGTCAATCATAACAAAAATGCTCCATGTCTGGGTTCACCCATCCGACAAGACTTCGATGACATCAACCTCTGCAGCCTCTGATACGAGTTCTTTGAGTTTTTCGAAGAACACCTGGATCTGATGCCTCTCGAAGGCGAATGAAGAGCCAAGGAATTTGAGTTTTTCCCTGAACTGAACTGATTCTTTATCCAGGTCGAGAGGGGTGTATCTAACGTGTTCTGCTTCCTGACCGCTTTTATTATTTTCCCGCCAGATTTGCAGTTGGAACCTGATACCTGCAAAAACTCGTTGAACTATATCAGGTCGTCGTTTGTACGGGGCGAGTTCTTACTTCTGGCAGTTGTATCAGAGCGTTGGGTATAGACACATTGATAATTTGTAGACCCCCCCGGAAGTTGTGGGTCCTTCTCGGACTTGACACCCGTGACAAGGATGTTTGTGAAATCCTCATACAGAAGAGTTACCGCCGCCTGGTGATTAATGTCGGTGGGGGGTTTGGAACTAGCGCGACCGGTCAAGGTTTTAGCACGTTCGATCTCCGCCTTGAGATCATTACGTAGCAGTGACTCTGTGGTGGATTTAGTAAACGCGCACAAGAAAGGTGGGATGGTAAACCTGATTCCTGGAGTTCTCGTATCCTAGTTTCTGCTATATCAAGTTGTTCATCCTTTTCTTTGATTTCCTGTTTCAAATTTTCAGTCCCCTGATTTGCGACCTTTCGCTCTTTTTCCACGACCTCTCGGGGCAGGAGAGGGGAAGAATCGGTGTCGAGGGATGCGGCGAGCTTGCGACTTTCCTCCACCGCCTGTCTGTAGTATTTATACGCTGAAGGGTCTGGTTAGGAACCAGAATATGGCGCGTGTGGATGACGTACCCCCATTGCTAGCTTCCTGTCGCGCTTTCCAACCCTCTAACGCTCGTTCTTGATCCGTCTGTGCCTTGAGTAACTCATCGATTTGTTTCCGTAATGATTCAATGGTCTTCTGGCTCTGCAAGAGATCGACAGTTGCCCGGCTGTAACGCACTCAGCTAGGAGGGGAGACTTGCCTGGAGGAGCTTGCGCTGGAGGGTTTCCTCCTTGGCAGATACAAGGGATGGTTCATTTGAACTTGGCCTTGGCCGCGGCGTGGGTATCGACATCTCAACATCGGAAAGGTCTGAGACACCTTCGAGTGGTTCCAAGTCAATAGGATCGTTGCGCTGGAGTCCCTGTGCCTTTCCCTTTCCGTTCGTGGGTTTCAGCTGTGTAACAGCAGACTTGCGTTGGGATTGTTTCGAACGGGATGACAGGGAAGCATCCTCGCTCTCTGTGACTACGATTGCATCGACGCTCCCCTGGGATTTCTCATCAGGTTTGGCCTGGATACTCGAATACTTGGGAGCGGTGGATTTGCGTGGAGCGGCCGATTTCCTTGCGATCTTGGCTAGACAATCCGAAAAATGAGCTCGTTCATGGGTTGTATCTGAGGTCACTGACTTTGTTGCTGCGGAGATGCGGGATGCGACATTATTGTCAGACAAGATGAGGCAGCGTTGACGATTCTAGGCTTCCCACGGCTGATCATCCTACATGAAATCAATCGAGCGTTAATGCCGAGTGTTCTCCATTTGCTTTGGTCATTCGACGATTCCTTTGGGTGTATACAAGCAGTAAAGATACGTCATGCAGTTGAGTGTATGATTCGAACGATCTTGTACTCGTCGTTGTTAAGAACCACATATATCTGCACGCTGATTCACGATAACGAAACATGAATATCCGCATGGATAAAACTGGCTTGCCATAAACATATGAGAGTACGCGGTTACAAAAATTACACCCTGAAACCACGAGATTGCCTGCGACCACGAGCTCGCTCGAACTGATCGGTGACAAGTAAGTGGAACATTACGCATAAGAAATGAGTGATGGATATTAACCTTGCGGCCCTTCGAGATGGTGTATGGTTTCTTATGCTTGTGGGGGCCCATACCAAAGTGTTTGACTGCCTCTCGCGTTGACCTCTTACCACGGAGCAAAATAGTGTTCGACCCCATTGGGGCGCGAAGGGCAAGCTGGTCCAGGGTCAAAGCCTCACCACCGGCCTTCAAGATACGCTCCTTCGCCGAGGTCGTGAAACGGAGGGCAGCGATGGTCAATTTTGGGATCTCCAATAACCGCACATCATCTGTAACGGTCCCGACGGTGACGATGACCTTCGAATCGAGATCTGGAGCGGAAAAGGTTTCCTTGATGATTTTTGATAGGGAAATGGGGGGACGATTGGTTTTTGACAGGAAGAGGCGGTGGAGTAAGACCTGGTTTTAGCGGTTAGCTGTGCGCTCTGGCTGCACGGGTCCAGTTGGGTGTACCTTATTGAACCGGGAATCAGTGCGGCGAGCAAGGAAACGGTAGAGCTATCCACGTATGAGCCGACTGTGCTGCCTTGGTCGGGAACACAACTCACTTTTACAAGGAGGAGGAGATAAGGGTCCTCGCTCTTTGGGGCCGTCCTGGAACCCTTCTTGACATGGTGGCGGGCGATATCAATACCCTGAAAAAGATTGAGCACTGGGCGAGCAATTCTGGGCGGGGACCGACCATCTTGTAGTCCTATTCTTGATTGCACCTGATCTCTTGTGCGCTCACAAGGAGATGAATGTTGGGAGTGAGTGTGGGAAAGAACTATACAGCTCGATCAAGCCACTCGGACTTTTCTAGAATAGATTACGAGCGGAGATTGAATTTGAGGACGCGGAGATCGAATACCGCCAAACACTTCCGCCACGGTTCTGTTCCGCTGCACGCGTCGGGTTCACAACGGCAAAATTACCCTAATGTCTCAGTTCGAGGATCCGTCTGCTCAAGCATCAGTCGACCCGTATTCCGACGCATACACTCAGCCGGTCGCTTCATCTCGAGACCAGGAACCCAACCCCCGTCGGTCCCGTTCTCATAGTCGTGAACGTCCAGCATCCTACAACCGCACTTCAACGCCACCAAAACGTCCCGCCCACGCCCCCATTGTAAGCTGCAAGAATGGTGCCATTTCGGATCGCTTATCAACCCATCTTATAGGCTCCCAATCCATGTAACGTGCTGGGATTATTCGGTCTTAGCATTCGCACGACGGAACGTGATCTCGACGACGAGTTCAGTCGATATGGTCGCGTTGAGAAAGTAGTCATCGTCTACGATCAACGCGTCAGTCTCGCCAGCGTTGAGCCATAACCTCACCTGCTAAAAGTGTACCCGTCTAGTCCGCTCGTTCCCGTGGCTTCGGTTTTATTACTATGTCCTCCATTGAAGAGGCTACCCGTTGCATCGAGAAATTAAACGGAATTGTATGTTATAACCCATCAAACCTCGACCCACGCTTTGGTCTGATACCGTTTCAGGAACTCAATGGCCGCCGCATCCGTGTGGACTACTCCGTGACCGACAGGCCCCATGCTCCCACTCCAGGTGAATACATGGGACACAGGCGCAGACCTGTCCGTGATTCTGGCTATGGCAGATACCGTGATCGAGAAGACAAAGATTACAACCGAGACTCTTATCGCGATCGCTCGCCTCGTCGCGCGTATGAGAGGGACCGCGATCGTTATGGAAGGGACAGCAGAGACTGGCGAGAGCGCAGGAGCCCGTCACCGGCCCACGGAGGTGGTCGAGGATATTCGCCCGAATATCGCCGCCGAAGAAGTTACTCAAGAAGTCCACCAAGGCGTGGAAGCCCTGGTCGCTACCGTGACTCAAACGGTTCGCGTGGTCCTAGTCAGCCCCCAGCAATTAGTCCAGATCCGCGTTGGTGAAGTCGACACAATCACGGGGGATGGAAATCGTCATTGGTTTGAAATCCCCAAGCCATCCCTATCCGAACTACACCCATTAAAAATGCATCTCCGACCGCAAGACCGATGATAGTACCACTGTGTCAAGTTTGCTTTGTTTCTTGTAACTGCTTTGCCTCTGCGATCTGTTTATCCTTACTGTTGAAATGTGCAAGCGCAGCCCGGCCCTGCAGCCCCTTTCCAAGGTTTGTTTTCTACCTGCTATCTATCTGTTAGTATGTGCGTATATATATACCTTGAATGATATATCCTGCCATTCACAATCGCGTCTACGTTCGGCATCTCCCGAACCAGGTCATCCTCCCGTTCACCTGATCCCGTCACTGTCGTCGCTCTCCTCTCCCTTTCACGCTTTCACTTGCAACGTTGCGGACGTCGCGTTCCTCGTTATCGCGTTCCTCGTCGCCGCCTAGCAAGGTATGTGCGCCGTAGATCTCGTCTTCGCGCCAACAGCCATCAATCCCTCTCCTCACATCCACGACTTCCCATAGTTTCTCTATCCCATCCACACCCCCTCCCAAACCGAACCTCTCCCCCCCACCCATTCCGTTATTTACAAGGCAGATATTCCCGCGAACTTGTCTCTCTGACTGAACTCGGTCATGCCAGAAGCTGCTGATTCCAACAGGAAGAGATCCAGGTCTCCTTCAGACACTGAACACCAGAAGCATCATAAACGTCCAAACACTGGCGTTCCCTCAGATGCTACGTCTGGTACTCGTGCCAGAGCGTCCTCCGTCTCTTCTGCAAGGAATCCGGGGGATGTAGCTATGACCGAAACCGCGACCGTCGTTGGCGACACGACTGCTTCCACTCCTTCTCCACGGCAATCTCATGCAGATCTCCCCGCACCACCAGAGACAGATGATTCCAAAGCAGGGACTACCACCTCTCCACCTTCAGCTCACATCCACATGAGATGCCTCATAGTCACTCAGGATGCCTCCATAATCATTGGGAGGAATGGCTCGCACGTTAATGAGATTAGGGACAAGAGCAGCGCCCGCGTTATGGTCTCAGAGAGTATTCCTGGGAATCCTGAGCGCATTCTAAACGTCAGTGGACCGCTTGATGCCGTGTCCAAGGTTGGTTCTTGTTCTCCGCCGTAGATGGAATTCTTCTAATATTACATTCATTAGGCTTTTGGCCTCATCGTCAGACGTATTAACGATGAGCCTTTCGACAAACCATCTGTTCCAGGAAGTCGTGCTGTGACGATTAAATTCATGATTCCAAATTCCCGCATGGGCTCCGTTATCGGGAAGGGCGGCTCAAAGATTAAAGAAATACAAGACGCGAGTGGTGCGCGGTTGAACGCGAGCGAGGGTATGTTGCCAGGATCGACAGAGGTAGCCCCTTTCCAACTTTGGGTTTTCTTGTGCTCATTTCTTGATTTGGTAGCGAGTGCTCAGCGTTTCTGGTGTCGCGGATGCCATCCATATTGCGACGTATTACATCGGGAATATCCTCATTGAAGCAAATGAACGCATGCCTTCGCTCACGCATTCGAGCTACCGGCCGTCTAGCTATACACGCCGACCCGCGTGGATGCCTTCCTCCTACGTTCCTGGGTATTCTAACCCCTACATGAACAATCCCCCTGCTCCTCCTCCTCCTCCTCAACAAAACCCTTCGCAACAACACCAGCTTCAGACGCAACAGATCTTTATCCCTAACGACCTTGTTGGGTGTATTATTGGGAAAGGTGGAAGCAAAATCAACGAGATTAGGCACATGAGCGCCAGCCAGATCAAGATCATGGAACCGGGGGCCACCAGCACCGGGGTCAACGGCGGCCCCGCCCCCACAGGAGGTGAGGGTGAGAGGTTGGTCGTTATCACAGGGCCACCCGCGAACATTCAAATGGCTGTTCAATTATTGTACCATGTACGTGCTACAACCTTGATAGCTTCTTTGCCACACAACTCACATCCTCTCCGCAGCGCCTGGAGCAAGAGAAGCAGAAACAAATCCGAGCAGGATCGAATGTATGAGTAGTTCGATGATCGAAGGTGCCAACGGCATCTACTCACCAGCGTTTTCTTTTTCTCTCTCCCTTCCCCCTTTTCGCATATTGCAGCTTGTTCTCCTACGTGTTTTTTTTTGTCTCGTCTCGTCTGAATTCGCACAGATCAATACGACTCTTCCCACATAAATACTCCCCGCTGGTCACGATTATGCTGTAAAAGATTGAGCGCGTTCCCTTTTCCGGATATCAGGGGGTATTTGTCCATACCATGGGTAAGTGCACGATGGCTTGTCGACGCTCTCGCAGACCAACACTATATCGGTATAGGGTTGTCTCTATGGCTCGTGCCTACGGTAGCACAATCCGCAAAACTTTCTTGGATCATGAACGTCCGTCCTCCGACCGCAAAGATGCCTGATTCTTACCCAAGATTTCACCCTCATATCACGCTGGCTACCGTCCCCTCAACCACACCTGTCAAAGACCTTGTCGCTGCCATTCCATCGAGGCAATCCCGGGTCACAGTGGACTTCGCTGACGTCGTGGCCAGCGATGCGTACTTCCGCAGTGTGCTGGCTGTCATCAAACCCTCATCAGAAATCTCGTCCCTGCACGCGAAGATCAGCGAGAACTTGAGGACGCATAACCCTCGGAGCCCCATGTTTCCGCACGTGTCCATCTACTACATCGACGACGCGGAGGCAGAGGAGCGTGCCCGAGTCCTTCGTGAGCTGGAGGACAACGGGACCGTAGTTACCACCCAGGATGGGGTTCGGATACACACCTCGAGAGGCCCCATTGGCATTCCGACCGGGTCCGAAACCCGCCCTCTCCCGCATAACGATTCACTTCAGGGGTTTGATGGAGTGGAGATTTGGGTTGCGCATTGTGACGGACCTGTCGAGACATGGACTGTGTTAGAAAAAGTTGAGCTGGTCTAGGGTTGACAAGCGAATATCTGGATAATAAATGAACGTGTTATTCGTGTGTAATATGTATCATCGATTACAATTGTGTACAGCGGGGTAATGTATTCGAATCAATTGAAATGCGTTGCATGACAATGAGAAAAGCAGAAGAGAGAACGAACTAGAGTGCACGGTGGACTAACGTCAACGTATAAAAAACAAAGTTTAAGAAGCTCGCACTTGAAAACAAACGAAGGGGGCAGTATGTGATAACTCATAAAGTGGATAGCTCGATGGCATTTGACTCTAGGTGTTGGGAGTAGCTGGGAAGTGAATAGTCGATTTTTCTGTCACCGTTTGGCTCGAAAAGTTGAGAGTATGCAGGCAGTGTGCACGCGTGGTATGATGATGTTGATGGTGTGGTGGCGATTGACGATTCATTGGAGCACGAAGAGTCGGATTGAGGAGAGGGGGAGGGACCGAGTTCGAGAACGGGTGACCATTTGCTGACGTGGCTGAAAAGGATGGGCACGGTAAACCCCAGCCTCGCGGCGACACGGTTCGATGGGTCACCCTCGACGTCGTAGGTACAGAAGAGGGTGACCCTGACCTCGTGCCTGACGGTGAACAAAGGGCTCAACCCCGTCTCCCGGAATAAACAGTCACCGGCCCAGTCTAGTAATGGTTCCGGTTCGTCGCGGGACATACACCCTTTCGAGGATACACGAATCATGGGGTCCACCGCATACCAGCTGAGCCCTGAACGGTCGCCTTCGGGTTCGTGGTCTCCATCGGTGGCAAAGACGTAACCGTCACCAGCAAGTTGATATGCTCCCGATTCTCCCTTCGGTAAAAGCGAGAACGAACGTTTAGTGGAGAGACACCCACTAGTGCGGTTCCCAAGCATACCGATGGTGAAGAGAGTCTGAAGTGGGTGGCTGATCAGAAGGGGCTGGTTCGGAGGTTGAGAGGGTGCCGGGGGTAGGGAGAAACTAGTGAGATAAGTGTCTGAGGGTTTCGTTCTGAAGGTCGCGTTAGAATACGGTAAGGCTGCGGGAACAAGGAAACCAACCTGTATTCCTCGAACTGAAGGACGTCAATCGTAAAATTGGATAACCGCAACCGTTTGCAATGGAGAGGCTCCAGGCCGAACGTCCGCATTCGCAAGCGCAGTTCGAACGATTTGCTTTCCATGTCCACGTATTCGGGGACGGATGCTGTGATGGCTATCTTTGAAAGAACGTCCGAAGGTATTTTCCCAGCCATGTCCTCACCGCTGGTATTCGAGTCGACAGTGTAAGGAACGAAGGGGACGGGGGAGTTGGTAGGAGCCATGACTCGTGTGATTTCAATATCACACTGCTTGGCTCGCGCAGACCGCGAAGAAGGGAAAAACGATGGAAAGAGTGAAGTTGTTATTGGGCGAGTGAAACATGCAAAGTAGGAGGTCGATGGGGCGTACTCTGGGCTGACGAGAGTCGCAGTGGCGTGGAGGGCGTATCGAATGGAGATCGGTACATTTTCGCCGTCCTCAAGGTTTGAGGACGGGAGCCAACCAGGGATAGCCAAGTCAAAAATAATGTTCCATACGCAGGGCTTGCCAGAGTCCTCGAACGATTCGTTGTTGAGTTCAAACGGGGGATCCTGCGGGGCAAGCTCCTTGGTGACAGAGCAAATACGGTACGGGGTGTATCCCGCTTCAGGAGTCACCAGCTCAGTCTGGCCGTCGAATGTGACAACCAAGGACCGTAAGCGATATCGAGCAGTTCTGCGAAGAAGTTTTGAGGGACGTAAGGTAATAGTAACATGACCGGACAGTGAGTAGGCGGAGCTAACGATTTTGTAGAGTCGGTAAACTGAAGGGAACTGGCTAGATTCTGAAACTTACGAGCCGTCAGGTTCACCCTCAAACTCAAGACGGCGAGTTATGGGGACGATCTCCAGAGAGATGGACATGAGTAGAAGTTGGCGGAGGGGGCACGATAATTACCGTGGCATTTCGAGGAAAATTTGACGTTACTTATAAACGAGAGAGGTGGACACCTTGATAAGAAAGAGGTAAAAGCCGTTTTGAGAGGACAATGGGAGACAATGGAACCAAAGTACCGGACGAGACGCGATCGAGAGGAACAGACGTAGTGATGGCAATTGCATGGTAAAAGACGAGAGGAGCTTGACTCATTTCGGAAGGTAAAAACACCCGCACGACAAGACTTCTCTCGCTTATGTTGCTGCCACGGTGAACATCCTCTTTGTTCCCCCAAACATGGCAGCTATCCAGGGATGCCGCTTGTCGGTTTGTCTAGCCGAAGATCTTAGACACCGCCAGTGGGTCCTCCTCCAGCCGACGGCTCTCCTTCCGTCCTGTCCTCTCCGCCTGGGCGTGTTGTCTAACTGCGTAACGATTCCCCTTTGCTTGCTTCACCGCCGCGCGTACCGACGTGGGTGTGACGAATTCTTCGATAGGGATCAGCAAGCGATTTCGAACTTAGCTCCCGCTCACGTACCTGGATTTGAATAGACGGTGGCGCCACCGAAGGCGCCTTCAAATATGCGAATCGGAGTGAGGACAAATCGGGGACCAATTTCTACCAGTGACAACGGAGGAGTCCCATTCGGTTGTAAGGGGTCCTTTTCCACGATCTATACCAGAGGATACGTGAACACGGACCACCAGTTTTAAAATCGAACGGTCCCCACCTGAAAATTACGGAACCATATCTTCGAATCCAGGATCGAGAATGTCAGAATATGGTCAATGAAGGGCTTCGTCTTCCGAGCCAACGGAGGGACGCCAAATACCTGAGAGGGTTCAGCATCCATAAACATGCTGACAATAAGCTACAAAATAGACCACATCCACTCACATGCGTAAAGAGTTCCTTCGTCAATCTACCCCACTCAGTCTCCTCGAATGCCTTATCAAAGCTCAACAGCCCCCGGCTTCCCTTCAGACAATTGCCCGTCATCTTCAGTTCGTCCATCGTGTGGCTGTTCTGAACATGAAGCTTGATGCTTGGACCATTCGGGGTTTTCGCTACCCACATGTACAGGTCTTCGTGTCGACGTGCCTCGAAATACAACGTGTTATTGCAGTTATGGAGGTCAGCAAGCTCTGGGAGAAGTCCGAGCTGATTCTTTGAATCCAACTTCGAATCTGCAAACCCCTCATTAGTACATAGGACACCACTTGTGAGATGCGCAAAATACACACCTTTTTTTGCATGGGGCAACAAAGCTTCAAGGTCGCTCATTAGATGTCTCATTCTGTGGGTGACCCCACGAGAAGAAAGCAACAAAACTCTTTGTTTGTTTCGTTTTGGCTTTGACTCTTCAGAAACATCCACGTCCATATGGTCCGCCTTCCTTTTCCCTTTTCCCTTTGCGACATTCACCTCTTGGGTTTTGAGCAACGAAGCCATTTTGGAGATGAACTGAAAAAATGAGTGAAATGGGGAGTGTGATCGAGATCACGATCACTTCAGCCTCAACTAGGATCATGAACGTCGAGTGCTCCGCCTGCCACCTCGACGCGGACTTTCTCTCTCAGGGGTCTGGTACTCCGATTCTATACCTGACGAGATGCGGACACATCTGCTGCGACGTGTGTCGCACCAATTGGTTTGCAAGTGACAGGGAGACCTGTCCAAAGTGTCGACAGCCTCAGACTCGTTCAAATCTCATTCGGATTTACTACGACATAGCTCAAAGCACGCAGCCGAGTACGCCCCCCATCACGGTAGCGATCCCGCAACAACCAGGGAATGGCCTCCAAGTCTCATCTGAGCGCTTTCTGGTAGTTGTCGCGGATCAGGCCACAGACATCTTCGAAGCGTGCGTAACCCTTGCACCTCTAACTTTGCCTTATCATTCACGGTTTGACTTTCTCATGGACACAGGACACGAGATTTTCTACAGAGGACGGTCATCCAGGCCCTACCAAGCCATCTCTCTGTAAGCCCACCGTAATGCACGCACGCACGCCATGATTGATCTATGGAAACACAGAAGATCGTGAACCTTGTCAACGTCGCATTACGTAGGATTGAAAACGTTTTTCGTGTTTCCTACTACCTCAGCCCCATCATACTAAAGGCCAATATTAGGACTTTGCGCAACTGCGCGCAGCGTATCAGCAACTCCAGACCGAGCACAATATACTTAAGACGAAGTATCAAAGGCTGAAACGTAAACACGTCGAGTTGGTGACGAGCGGTGGAAAACTTGTACGGAAACATGATCAAGACTTGAAGCGCCTGAGCGAGAGGTACGCCGTACAGGAATCATATCTCCGCCGTGACCTCCAGGCCGCTTCCACACGGGCGGAGATTGCGGAGAGCGAACTCACCACAAAAGATGAGGAGATCAAAGAACTTAGAGATTCCAAGCTCTTGTTTAAGAAAAAGGTTGGCCCGCGTTCTTGGCATTGTCACCGTTTCTGATGGCCATAATAGTATCACGCATTCAAACAGAAACAATCGCAGAACTCGAGGACTCTGGATGATGCCGACATGGAGGATTCACTTGTAATATTACACTGATTTACCCTCTGCTCTCTATTCACCGTCTGTATCACTACCTAATGCCTCTTTTGTACTATCATTCGTCTGCGCATCGGGGAGCATGTCGCCAAGGGCTGGGTGCGCCGCCTTCAACTTTGGTATTTCATGCTTGAGATAGCACTCGAATAAGTCTCCGTTACGAAAGCAGGTTATTGAACGCACCTCAATGATGCTGGGGCAGGCCGCCGAAAGTGACGAGATGACTTTACGAAGCCCGAGCCTGATTGTTTGAGTGTTTTCTGCTCGATGAGAGTGCATGTCGCCTCGCTTGCCACTTATAGGAAAAAAAGGAACTCACGTCCTGGATTCTCAACTTCATACACCCAGCACCGCGAAACCGCGTCCAAAATGGTCTTCTTCCAAGCAGATATCCGGTCTCGACACGTCTTGATCACGGACGAAAGTGATTCGAGGGAGGAAACCTTGAGTTCGTCGTCCTGTTGGGACGCCGTTCGCTTTACCCCAGGTGGTGGGGGGTAGAGAGGATTAAGGAGTTGAAGGATCAATGGCTGAGTGCATCTCCGTTAGAGAGAAAAACCCACGGTGAATAAAGGAGAGAGCTACCTTGAGATACCTGACTGTACATATACCCAAAGATTCTACGAGCAGCGGAACTTGGTCGATAGTGGCTCGAATGGTGGCAACGTCCCGGGAAGCGTGAGTCCATATGCTTCCGATGATAGCTTCGCCGAGTACCGAACACAAGCGGTCGAATCGCTGCTTCCCTCCTACTTTACTGGGTGCCCTGGCTGGAAACAGGAGATCAACGAGTTCGACGATCGTGGGAATAGAGGTGGACAAAAGTTCTGGAGTTTTAGGGTTATGCAGGAAGGCAAGCGTTCCTTTCAGAGACTGATACAGGGTATGATTGGTTCTGCCGAAATAAAACACCGAATGGAAGACGCACGGAAAAGATCAGCTGGTCGACTCCTGTTCGTCGTAGGAAGTCAGGAGGTACAGCTTTCAGCATTCGGGAAACGATAGCGACACCGCGCAGTTTGTATGCGACTTCGTAATCGTCTAGTAGGGTCATGACCGGCGGGACAATCAGGTGCCAAAGCCTGTCGTAGTCCGAACTCTGAATCAACTCAGGTTGTAGGCACATCGTGCGACGTGCGACGTTTTCACCTTGATGCGGGCTACGACCCAGAAGAGAACATTAGATATCCCCGGGTGGCTCTCTTTCCAAGTTTGCGAAGTATACAAGTCCTGGGACGCCAACGGTCCTCCGGCCACCCTGCCGAGAGCCCGTCCCGTCGACGGGTTAACTTTGGGGTGTGCGTGTGATTGAAAGACCGGCCGCACTTGGTTGAAGAGCACATGGGTGATCAGCGGTACGTCTTGTGAAACATGTTTCTCCAAAATGTCTGTCGGCTCTAGAGTGTGAACTTCACTCACGTAAGAAGGTACAAGGAACACGTACCCTCTGCTTGAGATCGAACACCGTTGGAGATCCATGGATCATCCCCAACGTGCTGTGCAACATGTACGACCAGGAAGCTCTGTTCTTCTGTGGAAAGGTGTCCAGAAACTGAAAGGTGGGAAGCTAAATCGCGCAATCGGGCGGTAACCTCCACTTTCCATCTCTCCAACCGAGCAGATAGGTCAGCGTTATCCTGAAGCAGAATGTCCCCCATGCGTGCATACTCAGGGGGGATACGAATATGCCTCAGGAGCTCCTCCATTGTCAATGTCGTTCACGACTGGAAGAAAAGTGTTGTGTCGCCCCGATCAGATCAAATCCTTATTTTAACGACGTGAGAGAGATAAGCAGTACAAAGTTCTCATCAATGACAACATCGCAGTCTTTCCTTTCTTTGGTAAATTCCATAACAGATAACGTCCTTCGATGTGACTACTTCGCTGCGAAGAGCGTGCTGGAGTTCTAATCAGTTGGTTTTCAAGTACTCCTCTTTCGCCGAGGTGGACGAACGACGGCTGAGCTGTCGCATGATCCCACTCTCCGCGGCACGAACGGCACTAATGAGATCGAAGTGGAAGAAAGGAGTGTCGAGGGGAACCAACGCGGCCCCGTCTTCGCCATAGACGGCGGTCTTGCGCGATCGTGACGGTCTCTTGTCAGAGCGACCGCCTTCCAGGTCTGGCCGCCTGGCGTCCCCTAGGGTTTGGTCACGTTGACCTTCTCTGTATGGGACTACCGCGGCGATCTCACGAGAATTTGAGATCGAATGAGCGTTGCCGATGCCAAAGCCGCCAGCGATCAGCGCACGACGGGTCCAGGGGGAGAGAACGGTAGCAAAGTGGAACTAAGCGGGGTTTGTAGGTCAGGAGCTCCGCCCAATAAAGCCGGGTCACACATACCTCGACAGAGCCATCAACCCATCGTTCTAACTCATTCCTGGTGTCGATGAGGGCTTGGACACCGGTAGTGTCAATATGCGCACTGTAGCGACCATCAGGATACAGTTAGGGGATCTTGTTGGGAAAATAGGACGTACACTCCAGAAAAATCAAGGACAATGGCGCGGAGAAGTGGTTTGTGACTATCGTCTTCAACGACAGCGCCTTTCCTGGGACCAGGATCATTCCACGGTCTTTCACTGGCACTGACGCCAGTGAAATCCCGCCCTCGGCGAGTCGTTGCTTTGGCGTAGTCCACCAAGGTGGAGTTAACGATCGAAGAGTTTGGGTACAGATAACTTTCTTCGAAGCGATACAAGATAACGCCAGGGGTAGGAGGGATGATGTACAAATCTGGATTGACGACGTCGGCGCTTGGGTTATAGGGTACGTAGACCTCTCTGGACTCGGACTCTGGCTGGCTTTGTGTATGTACCTTGACCTTGCCCAAGAAGGTGCCGCGAGGGCGGGCTACGCGCAGAAGGAGGAGGACAAGGGAAGCGATGATGACGGTGTATATACCGATCTCGATGGTGGTGAAAACGATGACGAGGACACCGGCCCACCAGATGACGCATTCCAGAGGGGAGACTCGCCAGAAGGTATAAATCTGGGATGGGGAAGCTACGAGATCAGCGACGGCGTGGATGATGACTGCAGAAAGGGCTGGAGTGGGGATCCAGAAGAAAGCGTCTGTCAAGCCATAGAGAGCGACAATGACACCGATGGCGGTGAAGACACCAGCGAGCGGGGTCCTGACACCAGACTTGGATTTGAGTGCCGAGCGGGAGAAGGAACCGGTAGCGGGGTAGGCACCGAAGCACGTCCCGACGGCGTTGGTGACACCGATAGCAATCAGCTCCTGGTTGGGGTCGATCTTGTATCCGTTGACACGTCCAAACGCTGGTGGGAATCGAAACAGCGCACATCAGCAGAAGGGAGGACGAAGGGGGAAGGGAAGCGTACATTTGGAGATGGCGATGTGCTCGAGAAACAGGATGATGGTGGCGACGGGAAGCTGTGAACCGAGGGCAGAGACCAGAGCGGGGTCGATACTGGGGGTCCCGATGTGCTTGAATCCTCTAGGAACGGGGCCCAAAATCTTGATAGGATATTTGCCTTTGGAGTCGACCCTGTGACGGCAGTAGAGCCACGCGGCGATGGTAAGGACGACCATGACAAAAGCGTTCCTTAGAACAGAGACGAAGAAAAGGACGCGGGCTGAGTGGGCAGATGAGATTGTTGTTCGAGGTGTAAACTGGGGGTGATACTGACCATATTGGGGATATTTCTTGCTCCCAAAACTGCAGGCGTATCGGATGGCGTACAAGAAGAAGAGACTTGTGAGACCAAATGCGGCATCCAGCCTGGTCCTTGGTAAACCCTTCAAGGTATTGATGATGACCTTGTAACATGCAGCACGTGTACTGGGGTGAACATATTAACAACCATCTCGGGACCTTTGCTATGTGCGACTCACTCGAATCCGGTGATTCCCATCAAACCAGGCAACTGATTAGGGGGTGAGGATAACATGAAACCGTGAAAGGGTAAATACTTATGCGGACCTGACTGGCGACAATTGTGATGGCGGAACCGGTCATGAAACCGCTTATGGCGGGGGCTGGGATGAATTCCACGATCCAGCCGATTCTTAGAAGCCCTATGCCAAGGACGATAAAGCCCTGTGTAGACATGTTGGATATCTGATACGGGGAGTGAGGATCAAACTCACGGAGATGAAAGCGACAGTGGTGGCGATCTGAGGGCCTGGCCATGTGTTTGGATGGGTGGTCTCAATGTGCTTGATGACCTGAGCTATGGTCAAGGACATGACGGCGACAGGTCCAATCGAGACATCCTTGGAGGTGGCAAAGAACTGGGGGAGGTGATTAATGTGACGATCGAATAAGTGGAGGCTGGGACTCACACAGTAGACGGTTACACCGACGAAGGACGAGTAGAGGCCATATTCGGCAGGAAGAGTGGCAAGCTAGAGCGAGGATTTAGGACGAAAGGTGTAGGGAGGACGGAGGGGATGGGTTACAATTGCGTAAGACATGCTCTGTGGGACCAAGACCAATGCGACTGTGGGAGTATTAGAATGGGTAAACGGATGTGGGGGAGGATGTGTACCTGTAATGCCGGCAATGAGATCACCAGTTAACCAACCAAGGTCTGGGGACGAATGTCAGGTGGTGCGGGTGGTCGGTGAGGGAAAGAACGTTACTGTATCGAGTGATCCATCCCAGTATAGGGAATATGCTCCTAATGTAAGCGATTGCCTAGATGTGGTAGTTGAACGGCAAATGAAGAAGAGATGGGGTGAATTCACGAACAGAAGCGGCGAGGTTGGAAGTGAAGAGGCTGCGAATCCAGTCAACGGTGGAGACGACAGGGACTCTCTCTTCAGGAAGATCAAGGACCTTGTGGGCGAACTTTTTTGCCTTGTTTCTGACGTCCTTGGCGGTCATGATGGGATGGGAAGGGGGGACCGGGTGTGGGTGGGTGGGTACGGGTGATTTTATAGTGGGGACCTGTTTCGCCGGGACGCCCAATCGGAGGAGATGTCGTTAACTATACCCACGCGGTCAGAGGAGAATGTCGTTATGGTGCAAATACGAACGCCGAAAGGGGACTACATACCAAGGTTCCGTCGGTTTGGGTTATCCCTGTGGGAGTTTGGGGGAGAGGCGTGGGAGACGAT
>Ga0307514_10002575_pt1 | contig 18615 bp, 13 predicted proteins | sample 16_EM_MG_FD_203088 | JGI IMG/M metagenome (GOLD analysis project Ga0307514, IMG submission 203088) | Populus trichocarpa ectomycorrhiza microbial communities from riparian zone in the Pacific Northwest, United States - 16_EM | ecosystem: Host-associated > Plants > Roots > Unclassified | place... | reverse complement strand
GCGGCGCAGGAAGTCCCCGACCTCCCGCGACGGCGATCCGTGCGGTCCTACGGTTTCGTGCTCCGGCACCGGTGTTGCTCCTCGGAGTCCTCGTCGTCGTGTTGTCGTACCGAACCCGCTTGAGGCAACGAGACGGCGTGGTGACCCTGCCGACCGACCACTGTAACCATGCCCCCACCTCGTATGACACCTCGTCCCGGGACAGGTCAGCCGGGGCGACAATCGCGTCGACGGCCCGTGGACTGCCCTTCGGATCAGAACTGGCGCCCGCTCTGCTCGACCTGCGCGTCCTCGTGCGCGTCCTCGTCCGGCTGGTGCGCGTCGGCGCGGGCGAGCGCCTCGTCGAGGCTCTCGGACACCGGAACCGTGATGCTCACGCCGGTCAGGTCCAGGATCCGCCGTACCGCCGGCGTGGGGGAGATGATGTGCACACTCCCCGGTATGCCGCGGGCCTCCTGGTACACCCGCAGGATGATGTTCATGCCGGACGAGTCCATGAACGGAACGGCCGACAGGTCCAGCAGGAAGTGCCGTCGGCCGTGGTGGAGTTGGTTGGCCAGGTGATGCTGGAACTCCGTCGCGGTGTCTACGTCCAGGTAGCCCTCGACCGAGATCAGGGCGACGTCCTCCCGGGGCAGGGTGACCTCGACGGACAAGGAGTTCTGGACATTGGACACGAGTACCTCCACAAGTGCTTACGGCCAGGGCTGGTTACCCCTGTGAGCGGCTTCGATGCACACCGATTCCGGCGGTGTCCCGTGATCAAACTCTCATCGGTCCGGCGGGCGGCGGGAAGCCCCGTTCACAGGCCCGCGCCACGTTCCGCGATAGCCGCGTCTCATCGTCCGCCTTTCGAAGTCGGTCGTCGCATTGCACCGCGCCCCGCGTTTACCCCCGAATCCACACCGTATGCGGGACCGTGTGCGGGCGAGCTGTGCAGGCCCTGCGACGGACACCTCACCAGGGGCTTCGACGGGACACCACACGTGTGACACGGTGGTTGGTGCCCACCCGGTCCGGCATCGGACCACCGAGCCCCGACGAGAGGGGGCAAGAAGACGATGGGTGCGTACATCTCACTGTGCCGCGACGGCACTTCGGCCCTGGTGACGGTCGACACGGACATCGACGCCCAGTCCCGCCCGCAGCTCAGGTCCACAGCCGACGACCTGCCCGCCACCGTTCGCGACCTCACCCTGGACCTGGGCCACGTGGTCTTCGTGGACAGCGCGGTCCTGTACGTGATCCACGACATGCAGCGGGCCGTCGACCGCAACGGCGGACGGCTGCGCGTGGCCGGCCTGACCGGCCAGCCCCGCAGACTGCTGCGACACGCCGCGGACCTGTGGCCCGAGGCCCACTGGGACACCTACCTGCGGGCCTGCTGAACCCGGTGGGCCTCCCTTCCCGTCACCACCGTCAGCCGACCCGGATGCCGACGAGACAGGTGTCGTCGTCGGTGTCCGACCGGCTGTAGGTGAGCAGTCGGTCCAACTGCTGGTCGAGTGTCCTGGGCACCGTGACAGCGGTGGTCAGCAGATGTCGCAGCGACTCCTCCACGGAACGGTCCCGGCGCTCGATCAGACCGTCGGTGTACATCAACAGGGTGTCCCCGGCCTCCAGTTGGAGCTCGGTCTCCTCGTAGACCGCCTCCGGAACGGCACCGAGCAGCATGCCCTTGACGAGGGGCAGGGGCGCGGCCTCCGCCGCCCGCACGAGCACCGGCGGGAGATGACCCGCTCGCGCCCAGCGCAGGGTGTGCCGGACGGGGTCGTACAGTCCGCAGACCGCCGTGGCGGTGACGGCACCGGTGAGATGGTGCGCCACGATGTTCAGCCACGACAGCAGCTGCCCGGGCCCGGCACCGGTGACGGCCAGTCCGCGCAGCGCGTTGCGCAGCACGACCATGCTGGTGGCCGCCCCTATCCCGTGCCCCGCCACGTCGCCGACGCACACCAGCACCATCCCGGACGGCAGCACCACGGCGTCGTACCAGTCGCCGCCCACGAGCTGCTCGGTCTCCGCGGGCCGGTACCGGACCGCCACCTGGAGATCGGGCACCTGTAACGGAGTCTGGGTGGGCGGCATGATGGCGTGCTGCAACTGCAGGGTCAGCCGGTCGCGTTCGCTGGCCTGCTGCTCGCTGTGCGCGAGCTGGTCGCGGGTGGCCGCGAGCGCGACCTCCGTCCAGTGCTGCGCCGAGATGTCCTGGTAGGCCCCGCGGACCGCGAACAGGCCGCCATCCGTGTCCAGCACCGGTTCGGCGACCACCCGGATGTGCCGGGTCACCCCGTCGGGCCGCTGCAGCCGGAACGCGGTGGACGCCGACCGCCTGCGGTGCAGCAGCGTCCGCAGGAACCTGCGGATGGCCCCGGTGTCGTCCGGGTGGGCGTGGGCCGCAAGCTCCTCAAGCGGTACGGGGGTGCTCGACGAGGAGAGCCCGTACAGGTCGAAGAGCTGGCCGTTCCAGGTGATCTCGCCGGTGAGCAGGATCTCCTCGAACCCGCCGATCCGTCCGAGCCGTTGGGCGTGCTGCAACAGGCTCGCCAGCCGCGCGGTCTCGTCCTCGATGCGCCACAGCAGCAGGACGGCGCTGCCGTGCCGGCTGACGCTGATGTCGGCGACCGCCGAGAGCGGGACCTGGTCGACGAGGGCGGTGAGGTTCATCCGGTGCGCGCGGAAGGCCTCGCCCGTCGCGTACACCCGCTCCACCCGCTGGAAGAGCTCGCTCTCCCCGGCCGCCATCGGGTAGGCCTCCAGCAGCAGCGCGCCGTTCACGACGGCACGTGGCCGGCCCGCCGGATCGAGGAACCGGCTGTTCGCATGCTGGATACGGAAGTCCACCAGGTGACCGGAACTGTCGAGGTGCGGCACCAGGACCAGGGCGGGATCGTGCAGTCCGTCGGCCAGGTCCATCAGCTCCGCGGCGTCCGGCAGCACCCGCGGCTCCGTCGCGGAGCCGTGGACCACGGTGTACGTCTCCAGGGTGTGCGCGCACAACTCGGCGAGTGCCTCCACCTGACGCACGATCCGCTGCGGTTGTGGCGCCAGCGGCGTGGGCCAGGCGATCTCCAGGACGCCGTGCACGCGCCCGCCGGTCCCGGCGGGCAGCGCGGCCCGGCCGCCGTCCGGATGGTGGTGCCGGCCGATGCTGGGCAGACCGGTCTGCGAGAGGGAGGTGATCCAGTGCCCCGAGCGTTCGGTGAGGCCGCGCCGCGCCACCGTCGCCACGTCCGGCGGCACATAGCGCCAGCGCGCGGCTTCGGCCGGGGAGAACCCGGCGCTGCCCGCCAGGCTGAGGGAACCGTCGGGGCCCGCCGCCCAGATGGCCACGGCCACCGCCCCTAACGGCCGAAGGGCCTGCTGCAGCAGGGAGTCCGCGACGGCCTGGGTGTCGTCCGCGGCCAGCGCACCGCTCTCGGCGGCCCGCAGCCGTACGGCGGGTGAGTCGCCCTCCGGTTCCGCGGTGGCCGAGGTGGCGGCGAGGAAGGCGTCCGCCACCTCCGACACCCGGTCCCGGGCGGACTGGTTGATGACCTCGACCGCCAACTCCAGCGGCGTCACCTTCGCCTGCTCGGCCAGCTCCAGGAGCTGACGGGCGGCCTGCGCCGGGCCGCACCGCAGACGTTCGACCAGGATGCCCTTGGCCAGCTCGATCAGAGCCCGCCCCTCGGCCTCCGCCTGGGCCGCCCGCACCTCGCTGCGCAGCCGCTCGACGGTGGCGGCCAGCCTGCCCACGGGGGAGGCGGGACGAGGCGGGGCAGAGGCGGCGGATCCGGGAGGTGCCTCCGTGTCGCCGTACTCGTGCGGGTGCTCGGAACTCGGTGGCCTCATGCGGACAACCACCGGCGGACACAGGCGATCAGGTCCCGGGTGTCGACGGGCTTGGTGACGTAGTCGCTGGCACCCGAGGCCAGGGACTTCTCCCGGTCGCCCGGCATCGCCTTCGCGGTGACGGCGATGATCGGCAGCCCGATGTACTGCGGCATCCTGCGGATCTCGGCCGTGGCCGTGTACCCGTCCATCTCCGGCATCATCACGTCCATCAGAACGAGCGCGATGTCAGGGTTGTTCACCAGGGCCTCGATGCCCTTGCGGCCGTTGTCCGCGTGCAGGACCCGGAAGCCGTGCAGTTCGAGGATCCCGCTGAGCGCGAACAGGTTGCGCGCGTCGTCGTCGACGACGAGCACGGTACGGCCGGCGAACGAGTCGTCGACCGGGTGCGGCGTCAACTGCTGTGGTTCCTCGGGACGCACCAGGGACAGCACGTCCCCGGGTTCCTCGGCCGAGAGGTGCAGCGCGATGCGCTCGCGCAACTCGTCCAGGCTGGACAGGAATTCCAGCGCCCCGTCCGCCGCGCGGGACCGCAGTGTCTCCTCCGTGGCCAGGTCGGCACGGTGACCGTTGTGCACCAGCACCGGAACACTCGCCAGGGCGGAGTCCCCCTGGAGGGCCTCGAGGAACCGTGAGGCCTCACCGTCCGGCATGCCCAGTTCGAGTACGACGCAGTGGCACGGCTCGTCCGCCAGGGCCCCCGCGGCCTCCTGGGCGCCGACGGCGGTGATGATGTCGACCGCCGCTCCCTGCCCACCGCCCCGGCCGTGCGTCACGTCCGCGACCACGCTCTCGGCGACGAGGGTCAGCAGCCCGCGAGAGCGCTCCTCCACCACGAGCAGACGGCGTCGGCGCTGCCCGGTCCCGGCCGGGAGACCGGCCACCGCCTGGCGACCTCTCAAAGCGTCGGGGTCGACCGCGGTGTCCGGCGCCTTCTCCAGCGGCGGGCCACTGCTCAGCAGCGCCTCGAAGTCGGGACGCGCCACCGGGAGGAACAGGGTGAACGTGCTGCCCTGACCGGGCGTGCTGTCCACCGTGACCGCGCCACCGAGGAGATGGGCGAGCTCCCGGGTGATCGACAGACCGAGGCCGGTGCCTCCGTACTTGCGGCTCGTCGTGCCGTCCGCCTGCTGGAAGGCACCGAAGATCGTCTCCAGTTGCTGCTCCGGAATGCCGATCCCGGTGTCCTTCACCCGGAAGGCCACAAGGGTGCCGCCCCGCAGCACACCCTGGGGCACCTCGTCGTCGGCCGCGGGCTCGATGCGCAGCTCCACGCTGCCCTGTTCGGTGAACTTGACCGCGTTGGACAGCAGGTTGCGCAGTACCTGACGCAACCGGGACTCGTCGGTCAGCAGGTCCGCGGGCGCGCCGGGGGCCGTGGTCACCGTGAAGTCCAGGCTCTTCTGCGTCGTCATCGGCCGGAAGGTGGCCTCGACATAGTCGATGAGCTGACGCAGGGAGACGATCTCCGGCGCCACGTCCATCTTTCCGGCCTCGACCTTCGACAGATCGAGGATGTCGTTGATCAGCTGGAGCAGGTCCGACCCCGCGGAGTGGATGATGCCCGCGTACTCGACCTGCTTCGGCGTGAGGTTGCGCGAGGGGTTCTGGGCCAGCAACTGGGCCAGGATCAGGAGACTGTTGAGCGGGGTACGCAGCTCGTGGCTCATGTTCGCCAGGAACTCCGACTTGTATTTCGAGGCCAGCGACAACTGCTGTGCACGGGCCTCCAGTTCCTGCCGGGCCTGCTCGATCTGCAGGTTCTTCGCCTCGATGTCCCGGTTCTGCGCCACCAGCAGGGAGGCCTTCTCCTCCAGCTCCGCGTTGGAGTGCTGCAGTTCCTCCTGCTGTTCCTGCAACTCCGCCGACCTGGCCTGGAGTTCGGCGGTGAGACGTTGCGACTCGCCCAGGAGCTCGTCGGTGCGGGCGTTGGCGACGATCGTGTTCAGGTTGACGCCGATGGTCTCCATCAGCTGTTCCAGGAAGTCCTGGTGGATCTGGGTGAAGGCGGTGACCGAGGCCAGTTCGATCACGCCGAGGACCTGCCCCTCCACCACGATGGGCAGCAGCACGAGCGCGGTCGGCACCACCTGACCGAGCCCCGAGGAGATGGTCACGTAGTCGGGCGGCAGGTCGTCCACCGTGATCGTGCGGCGGCTGCGCGCGGCCTGACCGACCAGGGTGCGGCCGAAGGCGATCCGGGTGGGCCTGCTGTCGTCGTCGGGATAGCCGTAGGAGCCGACGAGCCGGAGTTCGGGGCCGTCGTCACTGTCCTCGGCGAGGTAGAAGGCGCCGTACTGGGCCGACACCAGCGGTACCAGTTCGTCCATGATCAGTTCGGCCACCACGGGCAGGTCGCGGTGGCCCTGCATCAGGCTGGAGATCCGGGCGAGGTTCGTCTTGAGCCAGTCCTGCTCCTGGTTGGCCCGGGTGGTCTCGCGCAGCGAGCCGACCATGGAGTTGATGTTGTCCTTGAGTTCGGCGACCTCGCCGGACGCCTCCACCGTGATCGAGCGTGTCAGATCGCCCTCGGCGACCGCGCTCGCCACCTCGGCGATCGCGCGTACCTGCCGGGTCAGGTTGCCCGCGAGTTCGTTCACGTTCTCCGTGAGGCGCTTCCAGGTGCCCGAGACGCCCTCCACCTCGGCCTGTCCGCCGAGGCGTCCCTCCGTTCCCACTTCGCGGGCGACGCGGGTGACCTCGTCGGCGAAGGCGGAGAGCTGGTCGACCATCGTGTTGATCGTCGTCTTGAGTTCGAGGATCTCGCCGCGGGCGTCGACGTCGATCTTCTTGGACAGGTCGCCCTTGGCCACCGCGGTCGTCACCAGCGCGATGTTGCGCACCTGGCCGGTGAGGTTGTTCGCCATCGAGTTGACGTTGTCGGTCAGGTCCTTCCACGTGCCGGCCACGTTCGGTACGTGCGCCTGTCCGCCGAGCCGTCCCTCGGTGCCGACCTCGCGGGCGACGCGGGTGACCTCGTCGGCGAACGCGGACAGCGTGTCGACCATGGTGTTGATGACGTCCGCCAGGGCCGCGACCTCGCCCTTGGCCTCGACCGTGATCTTCTGCGACAGATCGCCCCGGGCCACGGCGGTCGCCACCTGGGCGATCGAACGGACCTGGCCGGTGAGGTTCGACGCCATCACGTTGACGTTGTCCGTGAGGTCCTTCCAGGTGCCCGAGACCCCCCGGACCTGCGCCTGCCCGCCGAGGTTTCCGGCGGTGCCGACCTCGCGGGCGACGCGGGTGACCTCGTCGGCGAAGGCGGAGAGCTGGTCGACCATCGTGTTGATGGTGTTCTTGAGTTCGAGGATCTCGCCGCGGGCGTCGACGGTGATCTTCTGGGAGAGGTCGCCCTTCGCCACCGCCGTGGCCACCTGGGCGACGTTGCGGACCTGCGCGGTGAGATTGCCCCCCATGAAGTTCACCGAGTCGGTGAGGTCGCGCCAGGTGCCCTTGACACCCTTGACGTCCGCCTGTCCGCCGAGGCGTCCCTCCGTTCCCACTTCGCGGGCGACGCGGGTGACCTCGTCGGCGAAGGCGGAGAGCTGGTCGACCATCGTGTTGATGGTGTTCTTGAGTTCGAGGATCTCGCCGCGGGCGTCGACGGTGATCTTCTGGGACAGGTCACCCTGGGCCACCGCCGTCGTCACCTGGGCGACGTTGCGGACCTGCGCGGTGAGATTGCCCGCCATCAGGTTCACCGAGTCGGTGAGGTCCCGCCAGACGCCGGCGACCCCCGGCACCTGCGCCTGTCCGCCGAGGCGTCCCTCGCTGCCGACCTCGCGGGCGACGCGGGTGACCTCGTCGGCGAAGGCGGAGAGCTGGTCGACCATCGTGTTGACGGTCTCCTTCAGCTGGAGGATCTCGCCCCGCGCGGGGACGTCGATCTTCTGGGACAGGTCGCCCTTGGCCACCGCCGTCGCCACCTGGGCGATGTCGCGCACCTGTGTCGTCAGGTTGCCCGCCATGGCGTTGACGGAGTCCGTGAGATCGGCCCAGGTTCCCGAGACGCCCGGGACCTCCGCCTGTCCGCCGAGCGTCCCCTCGGTGCCCACCTCACGGGCCACCCGGGTGACCTCGGAGGTGAACACGGACAACTGGTCGACCATGCCGTTGAACACGGTGGCGATGTCGCCCATGAGGCCCTCGCCGTCGTCCGGCAGGCGGGTACCGAAGTCCCCGTCCCGGACGGCCGTCAGCCCCGCCAGGAGCTGTCTCAGCTCGTGATCTCCAGGGACCGCATCAGCGACCTCGGTGGTGTTGGTGGTCATGCGCACCCTCGTTCCGCTCCCCAAGAGCCCCCGCGGCCGAGGGCTCGGAACCAAGTCGGGCCATCGGACGGCCCTCCGCAAGTCATACATGCGTTTCCGCAGTTCACGGATCCGCTCGATGAGAAAGACGAAGCAGGCTAACCCAGGTGTCGAGTGGTGGACAAAAGTGTCGCGTCAACTTGTACCCACGCTACGGAAAGTCGGGCGGAGTGTGCATGCCCGGGCGCGGCAGGGGTACTGGGATCGATTTTCCTGTCGGGCCCGGGCCGGAGTCCGGCCGTTGTGGCGCGATGGTCGGAATGCGAGCGCGGCTGGAGGGTAACTGCTGCTGTGGAGCGGGCGGGCGCGTCGTCCGCGGGCGGGTTCATGACCCGTCATCGGCCCGGGGAAAGGAGCGGTGTGTCCATCGACGGAATCTGGTCGTACTCATCGGACAGCGGCTATGCGGAGGGACAGGAGCTCACGGGCTACGACGTGGCGGCGACCGACGGCACGATCGGTCACGTGGACCGACAGGCCGACCACTTCGGGATGCGGCACCTGGTCGTGGACACCGGGGTGTGGGTCTTCGGGCGAAGTGTCCTGGTCCCGGTCGGCGTCGTGACGGGAGTCGACATCGAGGGCCGGAAGATATCCCTGTCCTGCACACGGGGCGAGGTGAAGGCGGCGCCCAGGTTCCAGACGGACAGCGAGACCATGGACGCGGCCTATCTGACGAGCGTCGGCGACTACTACCACCGGCTGCCGCCGCGCGAGACGACCACCACCTGACCAGGGACGACCGAAGGGCCTGCAGAGCACACACCGGCATCGGGCGGGAGAAACCACCGATGCCCCCCGAGCGGAAGCCCGCGTCACGCGGGTGCCCCGCCGAAGCCCTCCTGGGGCCGTCGTCGCACCAGTGGGTGCGGCCCCCCGGCCGCACGGACTTCGACCGGCCGGACGGGCCCACACGGCCCGGCGGGACCACCGGACGAACGGTGGGGCGCGCGGCGGCGGAGGTGGGCGACGAGAAGGACGGAAAGGCTGATCGAGGTGACAGGAACGGCAGGGCTCTTCCTCCTGGCCGACGACGTCGAGACCGTGGTCGAGAGCGTGACGGAGGCGCTTCGGGCAGTGACGAAACCGTGAGGGCGCCGGACCGCACGCCGGCCGAGGCCCGGACGGAACCCAGGGTGGCGACCGCCGCGGCGGCGCGTGCGTACGCGCAGTCGGTGGTGCGAGAGGAATGGGGCGCGCAATCCCGCACCGTGCGGGAGGAGGACGTCATCGACCTGCTGCTGGTCGTGTCGGAACTGGTCACCAACGCCATCCGGCACGGCGACGGACTGGCCGGGTTCGACGTCTCGCCCACGACCGAAGGAGTCCGGCTGGCTGTCCACGACCACAGCGCGACGGTCCCCGATGTCGCCTACGGATCGGGCGTCCTGCCCGTCGGACACCACGGCAACGGCTATGGCTGGCCCTTGATCATTCGCCTCGCCCGCGAGATCGCCGTCGAGAGGCGACCCGAGGGCGGCAAGACGATCAGCGTGTTCGTGCCCTTGCGTGAGGCGTCCGGCTGAGACTGACGAGAGGCGTCTCACCAGGGGAGGAAGACGTGGATCTCCTTGCCACGCTCACCGGTGATGACGCTGACCTGGTCGCACAGTGTGTGGATCAGGTGCCATCCGATGCCGCCCCCACCCTTGCTGGGGTGGAAGGGGCGGGGTGCCGGCGGCGTCGTGTTGGTGTCCTCCATGACCACGTGGACGCCGTCGAACGTTCTGCGCATGGACAGCTCGAAAGGCCCCGGTGCGTACTGGACCGCGTTGGCCGCCAGCTCCGTGACCACCAGGAGAATGTCGTCCCAGTACTCGGGCGTGGCCGGCGGCGCGGTGCGTGCCAGATCGGAGAGGAACTTCTCCGCTTCGAGGCGCGCGCCCGTCACATTGCGCAGCTCGCCCGAGAACCGGCTGCTGCGGCTGGGGATCTCCTTGGAAGCCAGTGTGTCGTCCCTATACGGCTCGCTTGCCATCTCGCCTTCCCGGCCCGGCGTCTGCAGGGCTGTAGTCCTTCCCCATGCGCCCCCACCGTTTGCTAGTTCCCAGGCGGAGAGAGCCTACGCGCGCCCGGAGTGATTCAGAGTGGCGACCCCTGTCCGCCGTCGGGCCTGACGCCGCGGATCCGGGGCAGAGGGACGGGGAAAGACCCCGTAGGACACGACGAACGGAGGGTGACCCGTGCTCGCCATAGCAGCGGCAGTACTGTTCTTCATCGCGTTCCTGATCAACGCGGCCGAGATCTCGACCAACGACGTCTTCACGTCGACGAACGTCATGCTCCTCGGCCTCACTGTGCTGGCCCTGCACCTAGCCGGTGTGGGCACCTCCTGGGCGGCACGCGGCCGCAGGCGCTGAAAAGCGGAAACCGGAAAGCGGAAAGCGGAACCAGGAATGTCCAGATCGTGCCTGGACCGGCTTTCCCCGGCAGGAAATCATGCTCCTGAACGTCAGGGCAACTCCCCGGTGTGCAAGGCGTGTTGAAGGGCACTCGGACGGTAATCCACACACCGGACAGCGGGAGAATGTGATGACGAGCTACGGCAGTTCCTCTGCCGCGTCTTCCAGGTCACGCACCAATGGTCTGGCCGTCGCGAGCCTCATCTGCGGAATCATCGGACTGATCTTCTTCAACGTGGTTCTCGGCCCGGTGGCGATAGTGCTGGGCGCCGTGGGACTGCGTCAGGCACCGGCCAAGGGCGGGGCGGGAATGGCCAAGGGCGGCATCGTTCTCGGCATTCTCGACCTGGTCGTCTTCGCGGTCCTGCTCGCGGTGGCCGCGTCGAACGGCGGCGCCACCTGGTACATCGGCGGCTGACCCCGGCTCCCTGCCGGCCCGAAGGGCGCATGCGCGGTACGGACATGCGCCCTTCGGCACGCGTCCTTCGGCAGGTCCGGCGAGAGAGCTCGCCCGCGCCCCACCGGGCCGCCGACCAGGTGACCGGGGCGGGCCCTCAGCGGAACACGTCGTCCCCTTCGTCCCAGGCCGACAAGTCGTCCGGCACCCGGGCGCGTCCGGCCCGCGAGCGCGCCTGATACATCGCGTCGATCTCCAACGCGTACGTCTGCGCGATGAGGTCCCGGCGCAGCTTCAACGACGGCGTCAGTAACCCGCTGGCCACGCCGAAGGGCTCCGGGAGCACCCGGAAGACCCGAATGGACTCCGGCCGCGACACCGCGCTGTTGGCCGCCGCCACCGCCCGGGTGATCTCCTCCCGCAGCGCGTTCTCCTCCCGGGCCTCCCGGCTCGGCGTGTCGCTCTGCAGGGTCAGGGCGGCCCGCCAGTGCGCGAGGAAGTCCGGGTCCAGCGTGATCAGCGCCCCCACGCAGGGCAGGTTGTCGCCCACGACGACCGCCTGGTGGATCAGCGGGTGCATCCGCAGCCGGTGTTCCAGCCCGGCCGGGGCGACGCTCTTGCCGCTGCTGGTGATGATGACGTCCTTCTTGCGGCCGGTGATCGTCAGATAGCCCTCGGGATCCAGCCGCCCGAGGTCCCCGGTGGCCAGCCAGCCGCCGTACAGCGCGGCGCGGGACGCCGACGCGTCGCCCACGTAGCCCTGGAACAGCGACGGCCCACGCACCAGGATCTCCCCGTCCTCCGCGACCCGGATGTCGGTGCCCGGCAGGGCCTGCCCGACGGTCCCGGACTTCTCCCGGCCCAGCGGCTGCATCGTGACCCCGCCACTGGTCTCGGTGAGTCCGTACCCGTCGTGGACGTAGATGCCGATGCCCTCGTAGAACATCGAGAGCTCCCGGTTCAGGGGAGAGCCGCCCGAGGTGGCACGCCGTACCCGGCCGCCGAGCGAGCCCCGCAGTCCGCGGTACACCATCCGCTCGTACAGGGTGTGCTGGAGCCGAAGGTCGAAGCCGGGGCCCGGCCCCTCGCCGAGCCGCTGCCGCTCGCACGCCGCGGCGAAGTCCCGGGCCGTCTCCGCCGCCCGCTCGAACAGTGCGCCGCGGCCCGACTGCTGGGCCTTGCGCAGGAAGTTCTTGTAGATCTTCTCGAAGACCGACGGCACGGCGTAGAAGTAGGTGGGGCGGAACGACCGCAGCGCCGTCGCCAGCGACTCCCCGCTCAGCTCGGGCTCGTGCCCCATCAGCAGGCCACCGCGCAGGCACACGCTCTGGATCATGAGGCCGTACACATGGGAGAACGGCAGGAAGGCCAGCACGGACCCCTGTTCCCCGGGCGGCGCGGTCGTGTGGCCCCAGCCCGCCAGCAGGGTGTCGCAGACGCTCGCCAGACCGCTGTGGCTGAGTGCGCAGCCAAGGGGCCGGCCCGATGTGCCGGAGGTGTAGGCGACGACCGCGGTGGAGTCCGGCAGCACGATACGGCGCAGTGAGTCGACCGTGGCCAGCGGGATGAACTCGCCCCGCGCCGCCAGTTCCTCCAGCGCCCCCGCGTCCAGCTGCCAGACGTGCCGCAGCCGGGGCAGCGAAGCGCACACCGAGCCCACCGTCATCACCGCCTGCTCGTCCTCGACGAGTACGGCGACGCAGGCCGCGTCCCGGAGGATCCACTCGACCTGGTCGCGCGAGGACGTCGGATAGATCGGCACGACCTCGGCGCCGACGGCCCACAACGCGTAGCAGAAGACCGTCCACTCGTACCGGGTCCGCGCCATGACCGCGACACGGTGACCGGGCGAAATCCCGGACGCGATCAGCCCCTTGGCCAGCTCGACGACCTCGTCCCGCACTTCTACGGCGGTCACCTTGTCCCAACCGGAGGAGGCGGCGTCGGGCCGGCGCGCCAGCACCGGCCGGGTCGGGTCGGTGGCCGCCGTGTCGAAGACGCTGTCGGCGAGCCCGCCGGGCGAGGACGGGGCGGGCGAAGGTGGGGGAGCGACGTCGCGCATTCTGGTCCTGACGTGTACGGGGTGTGACTCCGCCGATGAGCACGGCTACTGCGGTGCTCGAATGTAGCCGAGGTGACCGCGCGGGGTGCCGGGATTGAACAACTGGCCCGGCGTCGTGATCTCGGCGAGTCCGGGCCGTCTTCCTCGTCCCGGCCGTCGTCGTCGCCGCGTTCTTCTGGCGTACGCCCTCGTACCGCTGCCGTAGAAGCGGCCAAGGGTGTACGGGGCGGGGCTCACACCTGGGTCTGGCGCACGCATTCGGTGACCACGTCCCGCAGACTCCCGGTCCGTTCCACCAGCTCGCGCTGCACCCGGTCGCCGCCGCCCCGGCGCAGCAGCTCGGCGCAGGTCTCGCGGGCCCGGTCCAGGTCCCCGCTGTCGGCCAGGGCGTCCTCGACATGCTCCAGCAGGGCCCGGACCACCGTCCTGGCGGGCATCCGCCGCATGGTCGCGGGGTGCAGCAGCTCGTCGGTGAGGCCGGAGCGCGCGGCACGCCAGGACGCCAGCCGCAGCAGGCTCACGCTGTGCCCGGCCGGGTCCACGCCCGCCCGCCACTCCCGTGCGGCCGTCTCGACGAGCCCGCGCGCGAGGGTGGCGACGAGTACCGCGGTGTCGGCCCGCAGGCAGACGTCCGACACCCGGATCTCCACGGTCGGATAGCTCCGGGACAGCCGGGCGTCGAAGTAGATCATGCCCTCGTCGAGGATGACCCCGGTGGCCACCATTTCGCTGACCCTGCGGTGATAGCGCTCGGCCGACCGGAAGGGCTCGGTCGGACCGGCCGACGGCCATCGCTGCCACACCCGGCTCCGATAGCTGCTGTAGAGCGTGTCCTTGCCCTGCCAGAACGGGGAGTTGGCGCTCAGCGCGGACAGCACCGACAGCCAGGGCTGGATCCGGTCGATGACCGCGACGCCCTCCTCGTCGGACTCCACGGAAACATGCACATGGCAGCCCATGACCATTTGTTCCTGGGTGGCGATCCCGTACTGCTCCGCCATCCACGTGTACCTGCGGCCGGTGGCCACGGAGGGGCTGACGGGCAGCGGTGACGTGGCCAGCGCGGCGACGGCACAGCCGCTCCCCCCGGCGTGCCGGGCCGCCTCCTTGCGGCACCGGACGATCTCCGCGCGTAGTTTCTCCATGCCCGACTGCGGATGCGTCGCGAACTCGACCATCTGGTTGTGCAGTTCCTTCTCGAAGACGTCCTGATCGGTGCCGTCCTGCGCGGCACTGGCGAGGACCGCGGTGGACAGTGCCTGCGGTTCGCCCGTCACCGGGTCGACCAGGAGGAGCTCCTCCTCCACTCCGACGGTGCGCACGTGATGCACCCCTTCTCTGGTCTCTCGGCGGCGGGGGGCGACACCCCCCCCCCGACTGCCCCTGCGGAGCCGTTCGAACACCTGCCGTCGCCGTACGGGCCTCACCGGGCGCGCGGTGTCAGCCAGACCGTCGCGAGGGGCGGCAGAGTCAGCCGGACGGCCCCGTCCTCGGGCTTGAGCGGCTCGGGGTGTGTGACGTCACCGCCGCCGTACCGTGCGGCATCGGTGTTGAGCACCTCGTACCAGGCGTCCACGTCGTCCGGGACGGCCAGCCGGTAGTCAGGGCGCACCACGGGGGAGAAGTGGGAGACCGCCAGCAGGGGGGAGCCCTCGGCGTCGAACCGCAGGAAGGCGAAGACGTTGTCCTCGGCGGCGTCCCCCGCGACCCACCGGAATCCGGCGGGGTCGGTGTCGCGCTGCCACAGAGCCGGGGTGTGGCGGTAGACGGTGTTGAGATCGCGGACCAGGTCGCGGACGCCTCGGTGGTCGGCCTGTGCCCCGTACGCCGGGTCCAGCAGCCACCAGTCCGGCCCGTGTGCCTCCGACCACTCCGCGCCCTGCGCGAACTCCTGTCCCATGAACAGGAGTTGCTTGCCGGGGTGGGCCCACATGAAGCCCAGGTAGGCGCGGTGGGTGGCGCGCCGCTGCCACCAGTCGCCCGGCACCTTCGACACGAGGGCCTGTTTGCCGTGGACGACCTCGTCGTGCGAGATCGGCAGGACGAAGTTCTCGCTGTAGGCGTACACCATCGAGAATGTCATCTCGTTGTGGTGGTACTTGCGGTGCACCGGCTCCTTGCCGATGTACTGCAGCGAGTCGTGCATCCAGCCCATGTTCCACTTCAGCCCGAATCCCAGACCGCCGCTGTCGGTCGGCCGGGTCACCCCGCCCCACGCCGTGGACTCCTCGGCGATCGTCACCACCCCGGGTGCCCGCCGGTACACGGTCGCGTTCATCTCCTGGAGGAACGCCATGGCGTCCAGGTCCTCCCGGCCACCGAACTCATTGGGCGTCCACTGTCCCGAGTCGCGCGAGTAGTCGAGGTAGAGCATGGAGGCGACGGCGTCCACCCGCAGGCCGTCGATGTGGAACTCCTCGCACCAGTACACGGCGTTGGCGACCAGGAAGTTGCGCACCTCGATCCGACCGAAGTCGAACTCGTAGGTCCCCCAGTCCGGATGCTCCGCCCGCCGGTCGTCTCCCGGCTCGTACAGCGGCGCCCCGTCGAACCGGGCCAGCGCCCAGTCGTCCTTGGGGAAGTGCGCCGGCACCCAGTCCATGATCACGCCGATTCCGGTCCGGTGCAGGGCGTCGACGAGGTACCTGAAGTCGTCCGGGGTGCCGAGCCGGGCGGTGGGGGCGTAGAAGCCGGTGACCTGGTAGCCCCAGGACCCGCCGAAAGGGTGCTCGGCGACCGGCATCAGCTCCACATGGGTGAAGCCCAGGTCCTTGACGTACGCCGGTAGCTCCTCGGCGAGCTGACGATACGTCAGGCCTGGGCGCCAGGACGGCAGATGGACCTCGTACACCGAGAACGGCGCCTCGTGCACGGGGACGTCCCCACGCCGGGCCAGCCACTCCCCGTCACTCCACTCGTACCGCGACGAGGTGACGATGGACGCCGTGTCGGGCGCCACCTCCGTGCGGCGTGCCATCGGGTCGGCCTTGAGGAACCGGCCGCCGTACCGGGAGGTGATCTCGAACTTGTACCGCGCGCCCTCGCCGATGCCCGGCAGGAACAGCTCCCACACACCGGACGCGCCGAGGGACCGCATCGGGAACGCCTGCCCGTCCCAGAACGTGAACTCGCTCGCGACCCGCACCCCTCGCGCGTTCGGCGCCCACACCGTGAACCGGGTCCCGGCGACGCCCTCGTGGGTCATCGGCTCGGCACCCAGCGCCTTCCACAGCTGCTCGTGCCGGCCCTCACGGATGAGGTGGAGGTCCGTCTCGCCGAGGGCGGGCAGGAAGCGGTACGGGTCGTGCACCTCCTGCTCCCCCTCCGCGTACTCCACCAGCAGCGTGTACGCGGGGATCGCGGCGAGCGGCAGGAAGCCGGAGAAGAGCCCGTCGCCCTCCGAGGCCAGCCGGCTGCGCGCGCCGTCGATCACGACGCTCACCGAGCGGGCGAACGGGCGCAGCGTCCGCAGGACGATCCCGCCCGGGGCGGGGTGGGCGCCCAGCAGCGCGTGCGGGTCGTGATGGGCGCCCGACAGCAGACGCCCGCGCTCGGCGTGGTCCAGGGGTGGGGCGGTACCGCACCGGGCGGGGCCGGAGGGCTCGGGCAGCGAGGTGTTGTCGCGCAGGGCCACGGGTCAGTCTCCTCTCACGGCAAGACGCTCGATCGCCGCCATGGGTACTGGGAGCCAGTCCGGGCGGTGCCTGGCTTCGTAAAGGACTTCGTACACAGCTCGGTCGGTCTCGTAGGCACGTAGCAGTCCGTGTTTCTTGCGCGGATCCCATCCGGCGCGGGCGGCGTAGCCCCCGCAGAACGCCTCTCGGCAACGACGCGCCCACTGCGGACGCCACGGGCGGCGCTGGCGGGCCGCGTAGTCGAAGGAGCGCAGCATCCCGGCGATGTCCCGTAGCGGGGACTGGACGCTGCGCCGCTCGGCGAGCGGGCGGGACGGCTCGCCCTCGAAGTCGATCACGAACCACTCGCGACCGGCCCGCAGTACCTGCCCCAGGTGCAGATCGCCGTGGATGCGCTGGGCGGGAGGCCCGGGATCGCAGGCGACCAGCGCGCCGAAGGCGCCCCGCAGCCCGGGGACGAACGGTTTGAGGGCCGGGACACAGTGCGCGGCCGAGTCCAGCCGCTCGGTCATCGCCGCCGCCGTCCGGCCGCTCTCGTCGTGGACACCGGTCGGGAAGGCAGAGGCCAGCGCGAGGTGTACCTCCGCGGTGGCCTGCCCCAACTGGTGTGCCTGCACGGTGAAGTCGTCACCGGTGGCGAGCGCGCGCAGGGCCAGCGTCCAGCCGTCGGAGGCTTCCCGCAGGTACGGCTGGAGCACGCCCAGCGTCATCTCCTGCGGATGCGTGGTCCGGAACCAGGCCACCGGGGCGGGAACCCGGCGGCAGCCCTGTCCGGTCAGCGCGCCCGGCACTTCCAGGTCGGGGTTGATGCCGGGCTGGACGCGCCGGAAGATCTTCAGGATGAACTCGTCGCCGTACACCAGCGAGGAGTTGGACTGCTCGGCCTCCAGCAGCCGCGGCGGCAGCCCGCCCGGCACCCGCACGGACGGATCGCCCTCGAAGCGCAGCGGACCGGCCGATCCCGGGTGCCGCAGCCGTTCCAGGAGCAACTGCGCCGACCGGGGGTCGTGCAGGGCGTCGTAGACCGTCAGACCGGCGAACGGCCCCTGCTCCGGCCGGCCGATGAGTGCCCGGCCCAGGCGCGGCGACACGTCCTTGCGTATGCCGAGCAGCAGCTGGTAGCAGTCGCCGTCGTGGGCGCCGCCGGGTATCGGCACCGCCGAGTGACCGGTCCGCACCAGCAGGTGCAGACAGCCCGGGAACAGTTCGGTCATCGACAGCAGACCGAGTTCCGTGACGGGCCGGTCCTTGCCCGCGAACCAGCGCTGCCGGGGCAGCCAGTCCCGCAGCAGGTCGCCGAGCGACAGCATCGGGTCGGCGACGACCGTACGTATCGGGCGGAGGAATGCGGTCTTCGGCATGGTGACGCGTCCTTTCGTCGGCAACGCTCAAAGTCGTCGGCCGATGCGGGATGCCACTTTGGAGAGCCGGAACCAGTAGAAGCCGTGGCCGCCGAGAGTGAGCAGATACGGCAGTTCACCGATGGCCGGGAAACGGACCCCGCCGAACAGCTCGACCGGGTGCCGGCCGGCGAACTCCCGCAGATCGAGCTCGGTCGGCTGCGCGAACCGGGCGAAGTTGTTCACACACAGGACCAGGTCGTCCCCGTTGTCCTCGGTCGAGGGTGCCTCCCGCAGGAAGGCCAGCACCGCCGGGTTGGAGGACTGGAGCTCGGTGAAGGAGCCGAGGCCGAAGGCGGGGTTCTGCTTGCGGATCTCGATCATGCGGCGGGTCCAGTGCAGCAGCGAGGACGGCGAGGCCATGGACGCCTCGACGTTGGTGACCTGGTGGCCGTAGACCGGGTCCATGATGGTCGGCAGGCAGAGTCGGCCGGGGTCGGCCGTGGAGAAGCCGGCGTTGCGGTCCGGGGTCCACTGCATCGGGGTCCGTACCGCGTCCCGGTCGCCGAGCCAGATGTTGTCGCCCATGCCGATCTCGTCGCCGTAGTAGAGGATCGGCGAGCCGGGCAGGG
>Ga0307514_10002574_pt1 | contig 18621 bp, 17 predicted proteins | sample 16_EM_MG_FD_203088 | JGI IMG/M metagenome (GOLD analysis project Ga0307514, IMG submission 203088) | Populus trichocarpa ectomycorrhiza microbial communities from riparian zone in the Pacific Northwest, United States - 16_EM | ecosystem: Host-associated > Plants > Roots > Unclassified | place... | reverse complement strand
CATTGTTTGCAAGATACGCGAGTAGAGCTCCGTAAGCAGATTATGGACTGGTGTGACGATCCGAACAGCAGATGCATCTACTGGCTTAACGGAATGGCTGGGACTGGGAAATCCACAATTTCTCGCACAATTGCTCGAGAGCTTGCAGAAAAGAAAAGACTTGCAGCGAGTTTCTTTTTTACCCGAGGCAAAAAGGATATCAGTCACTCTCGCAAGTTCTTCACTACTGTCGCCGCCCAACTTGCAATCAGTTTACCAGTACTCCGGGCATCCATCTCAGATGCCATCGACAACAATGCCGACATCTTTCAACAAGGATTACGGGAACAATGGAATCAACTCATTCTGAATCCTTTAAAGCATGCCCCTACTCAATCAATTCAACTGGTTGTAGTAATTGATGCACTTGATGAATGTGACAGCATGCAAGATATCCAATTAATCCTCCTACTACTGGAAGAAGCCAAGGACCTTGCGACGGTTCGGATTAAGATTTTCCTTACCAGCAGACCAGAAATCCCCATTTTTGATGGATTTCGTCAGTTGTCTGGTGAGGCGTATCAGGATTTTATACTCCATAATATCCCGCTTGATACAGTTAATGCAGATATATCCACTTTCTTCCGGCGAAAGTTGTCGCCACTGAAAGCCAAACATGGGCTGGGGACATGGCCAGATGAGCAGATTATTGAACAATTGGTGGAAAGAGCAGCCGGGCTGTTTATCTACGCTGCAACAACGCTTCGATTTATTCAGGACGGCATAGATGGACCTGAAGAACCACTCTCCTTAGTTCTTAGCGCAACTACGTCATCTCTGTCGGCAACCGAGCATCTCGATGGCATATATACAACACTACTTCAGCACTCAGTCCTTGGAAGGCGGGGTTATCAAGAGTGTGCAGGACGGTTTAGACAGGTAGTTGGATCCATTGTGGTCATGTTTAATACCATCTCAGCTAGAAATCTAGCGCAGCTGCTTCAAATACCACCCAAAATGGTTTCAAGCACTTTGGAGTCTTTGCGTTCTGTCTTCAATGTCCCAGAAGATGAAGGCCAACCTGTCCGATTATTTCATCTATCCCTACGTGACTTCCTACTGGATTCTCAGAGGTGCAGTGATTCTCGGTTTCACATAGATGAGAACGAGCGACACACCATCCTATTTCGAAAATGTATGGAGCATATATCTCAGCTTGAGGAAAATATATGCAATCTTTGGGGACCAGGAGTTTTGATTACTGAGATTCCTGATGATACTATACAAAAAAGCATTCCGCCTCACGTTCAATACGCATGCCGTTACTGGTTTGATCACTGGCGACTTGGGAATCCAGGAGAAGAAGGCATCGAGACTATTCGGCAATTTCTTGAACAACACTTTCTACATTGGTTGGAGGGACTTAGCTTAATTGGAGAGGTACCAAATGGAGCTCATATAATAATAGCTCTAGAGGAAATACTATCGGTAAGCGGCAATGCCCATTGCTTTATACAAAGAATAGTATTGACCTGAAAGCAGGGACAATTGGGAGACTGTGACCCTGGATTGTCAGAACTTGCATATGATGCCAAACGCTTTCTATTGCATATGAGGTCAATTATTGAAATGGCACCTCTTCAGGCGTACTATTCGGGACTTCTATTTGCTCCAAGATCAAGTCTAATTCGAGTGGGATACTTGAAAAATATCCCTTGGCTTACTATGCAACCCAAAGTGGCAAATGTATGGAGCTCATTGATACAGACACTAGAAGGCCATACCGATTATGTCAATTCGGCTGTGTTTTCACCCGATGGAAAGCTTGTTGCCTCTGCATCCAGGGACAACACGGTCAGATTATGGGATACATCAACAGGAAAGCCCTATGGAATTTTGAAAGGTCACACAGATTCAGTCATTTCGGCGGTGTTTTCACCTGATGGAAAGCTTGTTGCCTCTGCGGGCTGGGACCAAACAGTCAGATTATGGGATGCATCAACAGGAAAGCAATATGGACTTTTGGAAGGTCATACCAGCCTGGTAACTTCGGCTGTATTTTCACCCGATGGAAGGCTTGTTGCCTCCGTATCCTGGGACAACACGGTCAGATTGTGGGATATATCAACAGGAAAGCAATGTGGATTTTTGGAAGGTCATGCCAGTGATGTCAATTCGGCAGTGTTTTCAGCGGATGGAAAGTTTGTTGTCTCGGCATCCGACGACAACACGGTCAGATTATGGGATACATCAACAGGAAAGCAATGTGGAGTTTTGGAAGGCCATACCGGTTTTGTCAAATCGGCTGTGTTTTCACCCGATGGAAAGCTTGTTGCCTCTGCATCCCGGGACGCAACGGTTAGATTATGGGATACACCAACAGGAAAGCAATATGGAGTTTTGGAAGGTCATACCAGTCTGGTCAATTCGGCTGTATTCTTACCCAATGGAAACCTTATTGCCTCTGCATCCAATGACCACACAGTCAGATTATGGAATGCATCAACAGGAAAGCAATATGGACTTTTGGAAGGTCATACCGATTGGGTCAATTCGGCTGTGTTTTCACCGGATGGAAAGTTTGTTGCCTCTGCATCCAGGGATAAAACGGTTGGATTATGGGACATATCAAAAAAGCAATATGGAGTTTTGGAAGGTCATACCAAGACTGTCAATTCGACTGTGTTTTCACCCGATGGAAAGCTTGTTGCTTCTGCATCCCAGGACAGAACGGTCAGATTATGGGATCCATCAAGAGGAAAGCAATGTGGAGTTGTGGAAGGTCATACAGACGCAGTCAATTCGGCTGTGTTTTCACCTGATGGAAACATTGTTGCCTCTGCATCCTGGGACAAAACGATCAGATTATGGGATACATCAACAGGAAAGCAATGTGGAGTTTTGATAGGTCATACCAGTAATGTCAATTCGGCTGTGTTTTCACCCGATGGAAAGCTTGTTGCCTCTGCTTCGGACGACAGCACGGTCAGATTATGGGATACGTCAACAGGAAGGCAATGTGGAGTTTTGAAAGGCCATACTAGCCTTGTCAAATCGGCTGTGTTTTCACCCGATGGAAAGCTTGTTGCCTCTGCATCCTTCGACAACACGGTCAGATTATGGGATACATCAACAAGAAAGCAATGTGGAGTTTTCAAACATGTTGCCTGGCCTGCCAATTCGACTGTATTTTCACCCGATGGAAAGCTTGTTGCCTTTGCATCCTCGAACAGCATGGTCAGATTATGGGATACCTCAACAGGACAGCAATGTGGAGTTTTGGAAGGTCATACCCAATATGTCAGTTCGGCTGTGTTTTCACCCGATGGAAAGCTTGTTGCATCTGCATCCAATGACAAAACGGTCAGATTATGGGATACATCAACAGTAAAGCACTGTGCAGTTTTGAGAGGTCATACCGATTCAGTCAATTCAGCTGTGTTTTCACCCGATGGCAAGCTTGTTGCCTCTGCATCCGACGATGAAACGGTCAGATTATGGGATCCTAGCAACAAAACAACCATAGAAATCATCAAAACTCATGCCCGCATCACCCTTGAAAAGTTTTCTAATGACGGAGCGCATCTACATACGAGTCACGGCATACTGCAGCTCAAGTCATCTCCTCACAGCGGTGGCAATCGAGAACTACCACACACGTTAACTCATTCCCTGTATGTTACCGATCAATGGATCACATGCAACATGAAGAAATTGCTCTGGCTTCCTGTTGAATACCGACTATCCTGCTCTGCAGTAAATGACACTCCCAACCATATTGTCATTGGATCTCCCTCCGGTAGACTTATTTTCATATCTATTGATTTTACCGCTCTCCCGGCTGCATATCTCCAGCCACCTGTTAGCGTTGCTGCCATAGCAGGTAAGGGCTTCCTTGGACTTGTTGGCTGTTAAAAATGTTACTTTGATGAACTAATTCACTGGTTGGTGTCTTTTAGGTACAAGTTAAATCATTGTAACCGCAGTTTGGGTATGGCAGTCCAGGCATTGAATGTTGGTGTATTTTTGTGTGATGATTTGCATCTGAGCAGCAGGTCATGCCCAGGGAAGGATAAGTTTTCAGTTGACTGAGGCTGGCGTTAGGGGGCTCTCAAGACGGTTTATTGGATCCTCCTGTACATTATCGATACTGAAAAGGCTCGAGGTTGCATAGGAGAAAGTGATGTTGGGTGAAATTTACAACTTGCAAGGCCGCCATATTCACATATGGTGAAATTTACAGCTTCCCTGGTTTTTTCCAACATCAGACTTCTTCCTAATAAAAATGTAAAATATCAAAACGAGTCAAGTATCCTAGTTTCAAAACCCTGAGAGTGAATCATCAGAACGGATGGATACCCGACAACCCCGCTCTCTAGCCCAAGTAACATTCAACACAATTCACTTTTTGGAATCTCTCAATTGATAACCAAAGCCGCACCTACCTCAAGTAAAGAACTTCCCACTGTGCCATGCCTACCATCAGTTCATTTGTGGTGTTGCAACAAGCAATACCACATAAACTGGTGGTTAAGAACCCTCGTCTCAACATACACTATAGACCTTAACCACCAGTTTATGCGGTAGGAATGTAGGTCACGTCTTTTTTCTTTCCAGTACCCGATCCTCCCCCCAAGTCAGCAACATCAAGCTATTGTATAGGCCACCGCATGCACGTGAGGATAAGAGCCGCCCACATGAGATATCAACTAGGTAGCAGACCTATATATAATGGCAAATTGTATTGGAGTACAGGGTAACCCCAAATGGCAAGTTGTTAAAACATATAAGCGCAGGTTTTCGCATGTATATTTAGAACTCTGTTCGTCAGAGAATTCCTAGGACTCAAGAGTTCGAAGAGTAGAGCCCAATAGTTTTTTTGCTGTCAAACTAAGAAGTTCACTCAAATATATCTTTTTTCCACTCTCGACAATTCCTGTATGCAGGTCTGCCACACAGATACTGGAGGATGTATACGTTAATGATGATGATGATGATGATGATGATGATGATGATGATGATGGCTTCGAAGCATATGCTAGGCCAGTTCGGCATCATGACAGGAAATTTAAAGGAAGCGGAGAAGTGGGTCTGCAGCCTGGACGAGGATCTCACTGCGCTTGAGAAACAGTGGGAATCCCACGAGAGAAAATGATAGTGGTTATCACTGATATAAGTAGCCTAGTTGGCTGCATGCACAACCCACTGACGAAGGAGGGTTTGGTTTAAAACATGAATTATTTTGTATGTAACTACTTAAGTAGGTAGCCGTTTTTTGGTTACGTGGCGGAAGTAAGGTACCACAGTTTGTATGTAAAATATCACAACATACAACCACAGTACAAGCCTCCAATCAATCCCCGCAATTTCCGGCATGGCTTATATAGTTCCAAAGAGACACCCTGGTAGACCACCTAAATTGCAACAGCCACTCTCTAATTCTGTTTTGGATCAACGAGCAGTTGGATGCGCCGAAGGTACGCAACGTTATGAATGCAATTGAGGAGAATTCCTGAAGGAGCGGTTCCACGGCAAGGATAGTGCAGAAGAAGTTAGGTTGTTCGTCAGATTTGGATCATAAGCATGTGGCTGCCAGTGGTGAAGGATCAAGAACAGTTACTGGAAGAATTAATGAAATTGAATTGGTTGGGGAGGTGGCAAGCTTGACAAAATATTAAGGAATGCTGGCAAATCAGACAAAGAGGAAACCAGCGGATGTGCAGCCGATGGAGGAGAGATCGAAGACTAGGAAGACACGGAATAAACATCATGCCTAGTATTAATGAAATGCAGATCTCTGAACATGAGAGTCGTCAATCCCCATCCCCCTAGCCGAAGTTGCCACTAGGATTCTAGTCTTTCCAGGCCTCCAATCCATCTGGATACGCTGTTTCATCGTATGTAATAAGCTCGCATGGTATGGTGTGATAATGCGTTCTTGGGTCGAAATCCCATTGGTTTTCAAGTTGGGGCCTGTTATATGTAACTGGTGGAAGTAATGATTGAAGGTAATACGCCATCTTATGAGCTGTGGGCTTGTGATCCACATAAATAATTGTCGGTGGCATTTCTTTTTTTCATTATATGCGCGCACAACGTCAAAGCAAGATGGTATAAGCCACTCTAGGTCATTCTTTCCTGGAATAACACCCCCCCTCCCCAATTGATTCTCACAGCTGCATAGAATAGATTCGGTTGGTTAATGAGCTCAATAATTGAGAGCGTAACTTTTGGCATACCCAACCCCATGCGTATTCCCAGCAATTTATCGGGAGCCGCAGTAGGTAGTGCGAAATCGGTATAAATTCGTTTCTAAAATAGAGGCCAGTCAATTAGTATTTATCAAATAATTGCAAAACTGGTGGATTTGTGCGCAGAAACCAAGAAATTCAGCGAAGTGACCAAGCAACTGAGCGAAGGAACCAAGAAATTCAGCAGGAAACTGAGCGAAGAAACCAAGAATTATACACAAAAAGCTCTGAAAATACATACTCTCGCATCAACTCACCAATCTTCCATCAGATGACACTCGCCCTACACTAGAAATGCGATTTTTGAGCCCCTTTGGTCATAAGTAGCTTCTGAAAAGGGCTATTCGCTTGCATCAATTTCTCTGGAGATAGGAACATATATTAGGCATGCAAATTCTGTATCAGAGTGACGGTTATATTTACCAAGGCCATATTCTCCTTTGACAATTGGGTCACAGACCCCCGGGTTCTGCTGGATACAAACTTATAGTACTTTGCGATGTCCAATGCTTCAATTGGGCAAATAACACAACCGAGTTGGTTAATCTATGAATTTAGATCTGGTGGTGGTCACTTTTGCTTTCAGACTGTAACTTGGGTATTCTTTGAGGACAGACTATGAGGAGGTAGGTATAGGAGAGCTGAAACCTAGTTAGATATATTGTCAGCAAAGTCAAGTCTGGTTGCGATTGCGGGAGAAACGGCAATGTACTCTACACGTATCAACATATTGTACTTCACAAATCCATGAAAAAAAAACTTGGTTATAGAGAAACACATGCGTAAGGATGATGCTGTTGAGAATGTTTAGTTAAGAGTTGTGCCACGGGCTGGCACGAGTGAGGATTTAGGTGGGTTGTTGTTTTAGCATTTAATAGTCTATGAGCAAAGAAACCAAACGCCATGTGAATAAATTACTATTTATATGTGTTCTCGTTCCCAGACTTATTTAGCTTATCTCACTTATTCGGCTAAAACTTAGATGCGTCATCCTCCTGTTTCTCACGAATCTTTTTAGCGTGAGTCTCAACGCGGGGTGTTTATAACATTAACCCAATATAAAGTAGTTTCAACAGCCCCATCACATTCAACTACTTCTTTAAAATACCTGGAGTGCTGAAAGTGTGCACGATATGCAGAGACAGGCAAGTACATGACCTTTGCGCGCTGTTCGGTCCGGTATTGTATGGCCATCTGGTGAGAGGCAATTTGGTGGTAAGAAATCCTGAAGGCGCTATAGCGAGGACTGGTATAGCAAATTGTGGTCACTTCCTCCAAGTAACTAAAAAACGGCTAGTTACATACAAAATAATTCATCTTTTAACCAGATACTCCTTCGTTGGTGGGTCGTGCAACCAGACTAGTTTATCAGCGGGCCATATCAGTTGAATAAGCTCCGGAGAAAGGGCTGGCCAACTAACATCCCGCTCCCAGAGGACAATGCTGTAACCAGGCTCGGGATAGTTCTTCCTATGAAATCGAGAAAAACGGCAGAGGTGCTGGCCAAGCTGGAGGGTAGGGCAAATGCAAATGTCTGCCGCTCTGCAGATTCTGAGGCATATGTGGCACCGGCAGACATGGCCACTAGGAGTGGTGATCAGGGCCGCAGTAACTACCGCACTGCCAACTCTTGAGTCCTACCTATAGCTGTGACGTGGCTGAAGGAGGTAGCCCTCAAGGCTGCAGAGCGGGCATGGTATAGGGCAATTAAGCCCCTCCTAGGATGGCGGGGCAGTCTAGCACATGAAGGATCCCACAGCCAGAGAGTACAGGACTCACCTTCAAAGGAGGGCGATAATACGGTGGATGGAAAATTCGGACCAGCCATGCGAGCACCCGGGTCCAGCTATGCAAGTGATGGTGGTAGAGTTTATCCCTGGGGGCGCCAAGCTACGGAAGAATGTCATGGGTCCCACGAGCTGGACTGGGGTAGTAGGCGCATCGCCGGACGAGGCGGCAGCTGGAGATGTGGGCGGTCCGACAGGCCTTGGGTGGACTAGGGCTCCATGAGGTGGAGGTGGAAACGGGGTGGACAGGACTCCTCACGACGGGTCAGTCCTGGATGATGGAAGGGCGGAAGGTGGATGGGTCAAGACCACTGGAGGAGCCTATATCATGCACTGTCGAGGGGCGGCATTTGGCAACGGCATGGCCTCAGCAGACACCGATATCGAGGCCATCGCACGGGCGCTATCCGATTCAACGGGACCCGTACATCAGGAAAAAAAAAGTGACATCACGACGCCTTGCTGGTGTCTCTGGATGCCAGTAGTTTATTGTGTGTCTTTAGGACATCCTGGGCATCCCACACAGACCTGTGTCTTTTCCGTGTCTCTCAGGTGTCTCCCAGGTGTCTCCCATGTCTCCTGGGTGTCTCTAGAAGCCAGCTGTCCAAACCACTGTCTCCTTAACTGGCAGAACACGTCCAGGGCATCCTCGGCTTCTGAAGCCCAAGTGACAAAATATATTTTTTCCTGATGTAACCGTCTTCACGGACTCCCTGACAGCTATAGGCTTTACCCCAGCCCCGTCCCAGAGTCCGCGGCAGACCTAGGGAGCACCAAGCGAGAGCTCCGTATCCGATGGATCAAGGGACATGCTGGCATCCCCGGGAATGAAGCTGCAGATGTCGAGGCTAAAACGGGAGTCGCCACAGTAGACCTCGCTCATCCGTACCGTGAGGCCGGACCGTACGAATATGTAACAGCGACTTGGGCAAGAGGAGAGGGCTCTCGAAGTTGGGGCGAAGCCAAAGTCTCAGATGAGTGGAGCGCTGGACGTCTCCTGACCTGGAAAAAGGCAGATATCAGGGGGCTAATCGCCGCCGACAGGCTGTAGGTCGTAGGTCCATGCAAGCACTGTGAGGGTGGGGCCACACTAGAGGGCAACATCACCGCGCACATCATGGTGGAATGCCAGACTTTCGAGAGGGATCGTACGGCGGCGAAGCTATACAGCCCCACACCCCCGGTTAGGACACACGCAACCTGAGAGGTGTGGCTAGGCAAGGATGAGCATACCCACACCCGAGACTTCACAAGGAAGGTCACCCGACGATGGATTGCAGAAAACGCATGGCCAGGACCCTGGAGCGGCATTTGATTGAGGGGGAGGAGGGATTAGGTTGAGAGAGGGAGAGGTCGTCTTTCGTGGTCTTGGTGATTTTGGCGGTTTTGATGGGGTTGGTGGTTGCTTGGGTGAGATTTTTGCGGTGGGTATTTTTTTGGGGGTAGGCTTTTTCGGTGGAATTCAGTTCTCTTTTTTCCTGTCTCCCTCCGTTGATCTTCTGAGGAGGGCTGCCAAGCTTGAGGTTCGGGTGCCAGACTAGGGGAGATGTAGCTACATCATCTAGTTATAGTAGCGTAATAAACTAAATCACATTCATAACCTGCATGTACTCCGGAGGGTCGTGCCAACCAGACTACATGTACTCGTACTGTATGTATGTGTTATGACTAGCGTGTGCATGGCATGGTAGATTATGTAAGTAGGCATGGCTACACTGGCCCTGAGCTTGCGAGCAAGCTTACTACAAGACCCGCTTCTTCTGGCGTCCTCAGCCCCCGGCACTCGACCTTCTCAGAGTCCCTTTTCCCGTCGACACCACATACGCCCACCCCATCTGCCTTCCTGCTGGCATTCCCTACTGTAAGAATTTACGAGGTTATAAGTGGGAATTGTGGAAGTAGTAAAGAGTATATTTCGTGGAGCTATCGTAGAGTTCGCTATAGGCTTGTAGGCTATGGATCTAGTGCTCTGAATATCTATCAAAAAGAACGGAATACATGAGGAAAACCCAACGCTTTTATCCCAAGGTCTTTTTCACGACTTTCCTGATCAGATACCCTTGTACAGTATGTCCCTATGTTCACGACTTTCCTGATCAGATACCCTTGTCCCTATGTTCACGACTTTCCTGTTGTGGATGCCTGCAGCCCTCGTGACGCCAAGGCGAGAGTACCTATTCACAACACCTACCCCCCCACATCCCACGCACACGATCCCCAAAACCTAGATATCCCCCCCCCCGTTGGACTAGGAATTACTAGAGCGCAACTTGTGGCGAAGGAGACAGCAAGTGCGCATTTACTCACGATGCATAATGTTTATTGGATGCTACAGATGATGCATGAAGTGCGAGGGGCGATTGTGAAGGGAGAGTTTCCGGGATATTTGCAGAGGAGGTTTCAGTGGTGGTATCCTGTGGAGTATACCTACAGTGGGCTGTTGGGGCTTTTTGTATTGGGTTGCCCTAGCTCTGGTAGGGAAATTGATTTTTTTTGGCATTCAGGTCGTGACAACCAGACTAGTGTAAGTAATAAACCCCCCCTTTGTCTTTTCGCCTAGGGCGTATAGACTCCAAAAAAAATAAACACCAGCCTCCTTCAGGGTAACTACTGAGGACTAAGGCGAACGATAGGTGTAGTCACGTGAGCAGACCTACTTGCCACCTGTTGGAAATCTATTTGACAAGTGAGGGCTTCACTGTTTGCGGTCAATGACCTTGCTCAGTTTGTCCCTGCCATCAATGTCTTTGTTCACCTTGTCCTTGTCTTTGTTTCCTTGTCTACTGACTGTATGGACGCTCTGTATGAGGGCGCGTTTGCCCATTTGGACCCCACCGCACGATAAGGAGCAAAGATAGTAGCATATATATCTCCGCTTACATACAATGCGTGGGTCAAAATGTTCACGCGCCAGCTAGCCACTTTTGCATATGCCGTGCGTGAACACTTTGACCCATGAATATACAACCTCCCATCCCACCCATAGCGTGTAAACTTTAAAACAACCAGACTAAGTTACCACGGCGTCGTTGTACAGAGTACTGCATCCACTGGCGAACAAAGGTCCATGTCAGTTTTCAAGACATGGACCGAGCTCATGTTAAAGCCACTTGTTTTTGACCTTGCATATCGAATTTCCTGTGTGAGCTCGGCCTATGTCTTGAAAAGCGAGATGGACCGTTGTTCGCCAGTGGATGTGGTACTCTAAAGGTAGTACTTAACAGATATAACCTTCACCAGTCCCACATAGTAAATACTTAGCGGATTCTGATTTTTGGGCTTAGTCACCGTACATATGGTAGCTAGAGAAGCGCTAAACCACAAATAGGTGTTTATCGATAAGAAATTACCCCGCAAGACGAGCATCATCCCCGAGGCAACATACTACATAAGATCTCTACCTCCGGCGCAAGATACGACATCAAATACGGACGAAGTCACGTCATCTTCTTCCACATCGTCTGTTCCCCAGCGCCAGGCCTGGTCAGAGCTGGAGTGGCAAGCTATCAGAAAAGCCAACCCCAATCAGTTGCAGATCCAGTCAGCGAGATCGAGGACGGAATCCTGGCAGCCTCTCTCCAATGAGCCAGGAGCAGATATTGCGCTGGCAATACCACCTCCGATAACACCGCATGAAGCTCTCGCACATATTGAAGGATTACTTCTCTTCTCACTTCAAGCTGAACCTACAGCCAATATCAATAGCTACAAGAGGTCCTAAAGGGTGAAAAAAAGCTCATTGAGACTCTAGAAATTCGATGCCGGCAGCAGCAAGATCACTGACTCTCTGTCTCCCAGAGCCACTGCTACCTCCCCCTCCCTAGATTCTAGTACCCGCCATCTACTCTCATTTGTCAATTTATGCTCCTATTGTATTTATCTACTTATTCCGCAACCTGTTCTACTGCTGAAGAGGTTGACATATTTCCTTATATATTCAGTAAGAATATATTAGTTATAAGCATACTTCACCCCGTCTGAACAATATGCGTGTATCGAGAGTACTCTGTAACCCAGGAGCAATTGGTTCTGCAGCCGTTCTATTTCCAGACCACTCTTGTAGTAGTCACTACTCTTGCATGAATAGTATTGTTCCATATACCCTTGTCACTGCCGTGCGGGGTAGATATCTGGAGATAAACAACTCAACACACACAACCTAACGACACACAACACAACGATACATACAACGATACACACAACACAATACAACGCAACGACAACATTGTGATATTTACATATAAAACCATGACCGAAGTACTAGGTGTAGTCGCAAGCGCGGTGACTGTGGTTGAAGCTGCTGGCAAGGTCTGGTCGACTGGCTGGAAGTACTATAAGGTAAGAATCCCCGCAAACAAATTTGACCCACAATTAATAGTAAATAATTTTTATATGGGACTAGGATGCTAAGAATGCCCAATCCGAGATGAATGATCTTATGGATAGCATTATGGCTCTGCAAACTGCATTCCAGCAAGTTAAAAACTTGGCGAAAGGTCCTGGTGCCACCAAGCTGATGGCATTGAAGCCGCTCCTCGAAAGTAGCTCCCTGGAACTTGAAAAGGAGTTTGACCGAATTCTTCAGATTTTACAGCCAGGACTAAGACAAAAGACAAAAAGAAAACTGGGACAGAGGTTGAAGTGGCCATTTCAAAAGGCGGATGTGGAACAAATTCTTCAGTTACTTGAGCGGCATAAATCAGCTTTGATTTTTGCCATGAATTCTGACCAGATGTAAGAGCCTATCCACTTCCCCCTCGTACCTCGACTGAAGTCATAGTATATGCTAATATCTATGGATTATCATTACTAGGACGGCTGTTATTCAAATTGACAATCGAGTTGAGAAAATTGACAATCGAGTCAAGGAAGTTGACAATCGAGTTGAGGAAAGTGACCACTATTGATCCGTGCACCTGCCTGGCACATAAAATCGCACAGTACTAGTACTAATTTGTAGTACGTATACAGTCACTCCAACAAAGCACGAATATTGCAAAGTTGCCATGTGCTGAAGGTGCTGCCCATAACGACTGGCTCCGGCGACATGAGGATCATTGTTTGCAAGATACGCGAGTAGAGCTCCGTAAGCAGATTATGGACTGGTGTGACGATCCGGATAGCAAATGCATCTACTGGCTGAACGGAATGGCTGGGACTGGTAAATCCACAATTGCTCGCACAATTGCTCGAGAGCTTGCAGAAAAGAAAAGACTTGCAGCGAGTTTCTTCTTTACCCGAGGCAAAAAGGATGTCAGTCACTCTGGCATGTTCTTCACTACGATTGCCGCCCAGCTTGCAATCAGTTTACCAGTACTCCGGGTATCCATCTCAGATGCCATCGACAACAATGCTCATATCTTTAAACAAGGACCTCGGGAGCAATGGAATCAACTCATTCTGAATCCTTTGAAGAATGCCCCTACTCAATCAATTCAACTGGTTGTAGTAATTGATGCACTTGATGAATGTGACAGCATGCAAGATATCCAATTAATCCTCCTACTACTGGAAGAAGCCAAGGATCTTGCGACAGTTCGGATCAAGATTTTCCTTACCAGCAGACCAGAAATCCCCATCTTTGATGGATTTCGTCAGTTGTCTGGTGAGGCGTATCAGGATTTTGTGCTCCATAATATCCCGCTTGATACAGTTAATGCAGATATATCCACTTTCTTTCAGCGAAAGTTGTCGCCACTGAAAGCCAAATACGGACTGGGGACACCATGGCCAGATGAGCAAATTATTGAGCAATTGGTGGAAAGAGCAGCCGGGCTGTTTATCTACGCTGCAACAACGCTTCGATTTATTCAGGACGGCATAGATGGACCTGAAGAACCACTCTTCTTAGTTCTTAGTGCAACCAAGTCATCCCTGTCGGCAACCGAGCACCTTGATGGCATATATACAACACTACTCCAGCATTCCGTTCTTGGAAAACGGGGTCCTCAAGAGTGTGCGGGACGGTTTAGACAGGTGGTTGGATCGATTGTGGTAATGTTTAATACTATGCCGGCTAGAAATCTTGCACAGCTGCTTCAAATACCACCCAAAGTGGTTTCAAGCACTTTGGACTCTTTGCGTTCTGTCATCAATATCCCAGAAGATGAAAGCCAGCCTGCCCGATTATTTCATCTATCCTTCCGTGACTTCCTACTGGATTCTCAGAGATGCAGCGATTCTCGTTTTCACATAGATGAGAAGGAGCGACATACCAGGCTATTTCGAAAATGTATGTCGCATATATCTCAGCTTCAAGAAAATATATGCAATCTTTGGGGGCCAGGAGTTTTGATTACTGAGATTCCCAACGATACGATACAAAAAAGCATTCCACCACATGTTCAATACGCATGCCGTTACTGGCTTGATCACTGGCGACTTGGGAATCCAGTAGAAGAAGACATCAAGACTATTCGGCAATTTCTGGAACAACACTTGCTACATTGGTTGGAGGGACTTAGCTTAATCGGAGAGGTACCAAATGGAGCTCATATAATAATAACTCTAGAGGAAATACTATCTGTAAGCTGCAATGCTCACCACTTCATACAGAGAATAGTACTGACCTGAAAACAGGGACAATTGGCAGACAATGATCCCGGATTGTTAGAACTTGCATATGATGCCAAACGGTTTCTATTGCACATGAGGTCAATTATTGAAATGGCACCTCTTCAGGTCTACTATTCAGGACTTCTATTTACTCCAGCATCAACTCTAATTCGAGTCGGATACTTGAAAAATATCCCTTGGATTACTATGGAATCCAAAGTAGCAGATGTGTGGAGCTCATTGATACAGACACTAGAAGGCCATACCGATTATGTCAAGTCGGCTGTGTTTTCACCTGATGGAAAGCTTGTTGCCTCTGCATCCGGGGACGGAACAGTCAGATTATGGGATACATCAACAGGAATTCAATGCAGAGTTTTGAAAGATCATACCAGTACCAGGGGTGTCAATTCGGCTGTGTTTTCATCCGATGGAAAGCTTGTTGCCTCTGCATCCTGGGACAAAATGGTCAGATTATGGGATACATCAACTGGAAAGCAATGTGGAGTTTTGAAAGGCCATACCGGCGGTGTCACGTCAGCTGTGTTTTCACTCGATGGAAAGCTTGTTGCCTCTGCATCCAAGGACAAAACGGTCAGATTATGGGATACATCAACTGGAAAGCAATGTGGAGTTTTGGAAGGTCATACCGCTTGGGTTAATTCGCCTGCATTTTCACCCGATGGAAACCTTGTTGCCTCTGCATCCCACGACAACACAGTCAGATTATGGGATACATCAACTGGAAAGCAATGGGAAGTTTTGGAAGGTCATACCAATATTGTCAATTCGGCTGTGTTTTCACCCAATGGAAAGCTTGTTGCCTCTGCATCCAGGGACCAAACGGTCAGATTATGGGATACATCAACAGGAAAGGAATGTGGAGTTTTGGAAGGCCATACCAGGGATGTTTATTCAGCTGTGTTTTCACCCGATGGAAAGCTTGTTGCCTCTGCATCCGAGGACAAAACGGTCGGATTATGGGATACATCTACAAGAGAGCCACATGCAGTTTTGGAAGCTCATACCGATTATATCAATTCGGTTGTGTTTTCACCCGATGGAAAGCTTGTTGCCTCTGCATCCTTGGACAAAACGGTCAGATTGTGGGATACATCAACAGGAAAGCAATGTGGAGTTTTGGAAGGTCATACCAGTTATGTCCAATCGGCTGTGTTTTCACCCAATGGAAAGCATGTTGCCTCTGCATCCTTTGACAAAACGGTCAGATTATGGGATCCATCAACAGGAAAGCAATGTGGAATTTTGGAAGGCCATACCAGCAGTGCCAGCTCGGCTATGTTTTCACCCGATGAAAAGCTTGTTGCCTCTGCATCCAGGGACAAAACGGTCAGATTATGGGATACATCAACAGGTAAGCAATGTGGAGTTTTAAAAGGTCATACCAACTTCGTCAGCTCAGCTGTGTTTTCACCCGATGAAAAGCTTGTTGTGTCTGCATCCTTTGACAAAACGGTTAGATTGTGGGATACATCAACAGGAAAGCAATGTGGAGTTTTGGAAGGTCATACCCATTATGTCGAATCGGCTGTGTTTTCACCCGATGGAAAGCATGTTGCCTCTGCATCCCTTGACAAAACGATCCGATTATGGGATACATCAACAGGAAAGCAATGTGGAGTTTTGGAAGGTCACACCTGTATGGTCTGCTTGGCTGTGTTTTCACCCGATGGAAAGCTTGTTGCCTCTGCATCCTTTGACAAAACGGTCAGATTGTGGGATACATCAACAGGAAAGCAATGTGGAGTTTTGGAAGGTCATACCGATTATGTCCAATCGGCTGTGTTTTCACCCAATGGAAAGCATGTTGCCTCTGCATCCCAGGACAAAACAGTCAGATTATGGGATACATCAACCGGAAAGCAATGTGGAGTTTTGGAAGGCCATACCGATTGGGTCAATTCGGTTGTGTTTTCACCCGATGGAAAGCTTGTTGCCTCTGCATCCAACGACAAAACGGTCAGATTATGGGATACTAGGAACAAAACAACCATAGAAATCACAAACACTCACGTCAGCATGTTCCTTGTTAAGATTTCTAATGACGGAACGCATTTGCATACGCATCGCGGCATACTTCAGCTCAAATCTCCTCACAGCGGCGGCAATCGGGAACTACCACACACGTTAACTCATTCCCTATATGTTACTGACCGATGGATCACATGCAACATGAAGAGATTGCTCTGGCTTCCTGTTGAATACCGACGCTCCTGCTCTGCAGTAAATGACACTGCCAACCTTATTGTCATTGGATCTCCCTCCGGTAGAGTTATTTTCATATCTATTGATTTTACCGCTCTCCCAGCTGCATGTCTCCAACCACCTGTTAACGTTGCGGTCATAGAAGGTAAGGGCTTCCTTGAACTTGTTGGCTGTTGAAAAAACTTTGATAAACTAATTTACTGGTTGGTGTATTTTAGGTGCAAGTTAAACCAATAGAACTGCAGTTTGGGTATCGTAGGCCGGGTATTGGATGTTTGTGTGTTTTTGTGTGATGATTTGTATATCAGCAGCGGGTCATGTTCAGGGAAGAATAAGTTTTCAGTTGAATGAGGCTGGCGTTGGGGAGTTCTCAAGACGACTTATTGGATCTTCCTATACATTATCGGTACTGAAAAGGCTCGAGGTTGCATAGGAGAAAGTGATGTCGGGTGGAATGTACAACTAGCAAGGCTGCCATATTCACAGCCAGCCATATGGTGAAACTTACAGCTTACCAGGTTTTTCCCAACAAGAGACTTTTTTCCTAAACAAAATGTAAAATATCAAAACGAGTTACCGGTACCCCAGTTTTCCAAACCTTGAGAGCGAATCATCAGAACGGATGGATGGATGGATGGATACCCGACAGCCCTGCTCTCTAGCCGTAGTAATATTTAACACAATTCACTTTTTGGAATCCCTCAATTGATACCTACTTAACCAAAGCCGTGAAGTTAAAGACCTTACCTACCACTGCGCCATGCCTACCGTCAGTTCATTTGTGATGTTGCAACAAGCAATATGTAACAAATTGGGGAAACACTGTCAGTCACGTGATTTTTCCCAGCAGTGTTGGGATACCAACAGGCTAGAGGCGACAGCGGAAGATTCTAGGTGTTAGCCTAGTATGTATGGATAATAGAAAGGCTTGTCATACTTCATACAAGATTATTACAAGGCCTAAATATATCGACCCGACATGAAGACATTCCAACTCCCCGTAGCATTCACCATAACCTAGCATTCTCTATGGCATAGCATTCCCGGAGCATAGCATATAGCATCCTGCAGACAGAACAACAAACAATCACGTGATGTCATCAGTGGGTGGGAGCTACCGTGGGATAGAACAAGGCAGAGCCATACGAGGAACAGCAATATAATATGAGGTCAATTCCCAGCTCGATTTTCTTTCTTTTTAATCGCGCTCCTGGGCAATCATCCGGCGCCAGGCTACCATATCCGGGGCGCCTATGATACCTGTTGGATATAAGGTATGTACATACCTTGGTCCCTGGTAGGGAAATTGATTTTTCTTGACCGTTAAGTCCATGCAAATCTGGGTAACTATGTAAGTAATAAAACCCCCCCCTTTGCCTCTTGGCCTAGGGCTCCACAGATGTATAGACTGGCCTGCTTCAGGGTAACTACGGAGGACTAAGCAAATCACGTGCTCGATAGAAATTGCTTTCCAGTCACGTGATCAGGCCTACTTACCAACTTCTATTTGACTAGTACATACCTATACAGTATATCCTGCCAAAATCACCTCAATGCCTAATACCCCCTTCATATGTTACCCCTCTGATTACTCCCACCTCCACAGGCTGACTATTGGCTGCACAGACTCATGGCTACTAAGAGGCCTCCAGCTAGTATCTATATTCACATTAAAGCAATGCTGGATCCGGAGTGTACAGAGTGGTAAAATAGCCGCACCTCAACCAGGGGCACTAATCTGCATAAAAATATGCAATTCTGAGAGATCTTATCAAGTAAGCTAAATCCTCCTCAGGTATTACCTCCTCACTACGCTGAAGGGC
>Ga0307514_10002573_pt1 | contig 18627 bp, 22 predicted proteins | sample 16_EM_MG_FD_203088 | JGI IMG/M metagenome (GOLD analysis project Ga0307514, IMG submission 203088) | Populus trichocarpa ectomycorrhiza microbial communities from riparian zone in the Pacific Northwest, United States - 16_EM | ecosystem: Host-associated > Plants > Roots > Unclassified | place... | reverse complement strand
GCGTACTTGATAGTCAGTTTCAACAAATTTTTGATGTTCTTGTCTTCAATTTCAAGCTCCCGTGCCGCACTACGAGTTAAGGAGAGCCAAGCTTTGTTCGCCGCCGCCGCTTCCACAACGGGACTCCTTGTTGACATGGGGGGTGCTAAAGCTTGAGCAAGTACAGTCCACTCCGTCTCCAACACGCAGCAAACCACAAAATATCCACTCAACGGACGACCTTGTGCAACATAACGAGAGACTAATGTTTGCACGTGGCGAAACGTATTTGCATCCGCGTTTTCTTTTTGAAGAATATCAACCGCGAGATGATTCAAGCGGTCAATGATGGAGGGCGAACATAGCTTCCTCAAGTACAAAGTGAGAGTTTGCCACTGAGAAAGGCTCCAACTAAAGGAAGTAGAGCTTATTGCGCGATAGAACCCATGGAGAGAAGGCATGATTTGCGTCAAGACGTCCAAAGCTAATAAAGAATGAGTATTTCCGGGCCATACTACACCGACATACTTACATGTGCTGCTGTGAGTCCTCTCGACCATTTCAGAAATGAACAAAAATATAGCAGCAGTAGCTTGTTCGCCATAAGTTGAATTTTCATTCGAGACTCTTAGGAGAGCAGATATAGTAGAGAAAACAAGCTGATCTGGAAGAGCCCAATCTAACAAAGAGTTTAGCGGTGTTGCAGCATAGGTGAGGACGAGTAGCACCTTGCCATGAAAGACACTTGTCAAAATCAGTGTACGGTATATTTCGTAGTATGTCGATGAGAACAGGCACAATGGTGTCGATAGAGTTCCTTATATGTGAGTCGGAGAAGTTGACAACCAGCTCTCCAAAGGCAACGTTACAATGCACGCGACTCGCCGACTGCAAACCTGTACGCATCAAACGAAACAACACCGGTGAAGTCATTCATGCGTACCATGTAGACGCATTCTCGCCCCTTTTCAGAAACCTCTTCTTTGGAATCTTCTTCTTTCGAAATGGCATCCAGACCAGGGTACGTGGACACCAGATTTGAAACGAGTGGTTCGGAGAAATGACCATCGTCATTGGATGCAATGTCAGCTAAAATGCGCTGACGGATATTTAATTCAAGACTGCGGACACGGAATCAGCGAAAGACATTTGCATAACGAGCTAGACGTACTGATCCATAACTAAGTTTACCAGATTCCTGAGGTAGAAGTGACGAAATGATCTACTACTAGACTTCCCACGGTGTCTGGCGCTTAACCGTGTTCCGCTTCTCGGTGTTTATACCACTTGAAGCACAACCTAACATGGCGCGGACTTTGCGTTGGTGGATTCGTCTTTGCTTGGCTATCACGCTAACATTCTTGTCTTAGCATCGAAGAAACTTGGCTCGACAGATGCACGGGATGGACGCAATAATAGACGCACTCAGGTGCAATGGGCCCGGGATGAAGATGATATCGAAGATGAAATGGATGTGGATGGTGAAACCGACGATGGTGGTGATGATGGCGAATATGAAGATGTTGAGAGGTCTCTCTAGATTGTAATCTCCAATCTTCCTCATCTGACGGCCTGGCATAGGATTCCATGGCAGACAACAGGTAAAGTTCGGAAACGCGCTTCTCAAAAAAAACCCAATTTCCCAACCAGGCCAAGACAAGAAGAAACCAGGTGCAAAGCCGGACTCATTCAAGTCCAGAAAGGCGTTCATTTTCCAAGACTCGAGAAAAGACGCCAAAGAGCTTGTCAAAGTCGGCGTCTTGGCGGTGTACGTGCTAATTCCCGATTCATGAGAGAACAGATCACAGATTTTGCATTTAGTGACGAGATTTATGCGAAGATGAACGAGCTTCAAGAACAAGAAGTCACATTTCAGAAATACTTTGAAGACCTTCATCTGCCTTTTCTTAGGCAGAAAGTGCGTCCGAGACCCCAGTGTCAGGTATCATAATGGATAATTGGATGTGCTAACCAGGAAGGAGTCGAACGACTTGAAGCTTGTCTCGTGCCTATGACAGACGACCTCGGCCCTCGTAGAGCTCAAAAATTGAACGATGCCAGCAGATTCCGTGAGTAATCTTACAGATTTATTCAAAAGTTCAACTCGCCGACATGAATACGCGCATATATCTAGTTAAAGCACACTCAGCGCAGCGCCAGGAGGTTTTTAGAAACTTCTCCAAATCAATAAGGGGACAATTAGAAGTTGCTAAACGGGTGTCGAAAGTGTGTGTGTTATCTGGTGCTACGAGAACAATTTATTCAAGAAATATAAAAAATACAGGAGGCAGAGGAGGCAGAGGCCTTGATCCAAAGCGTCAAGAACCTATCGAGCATATAATTCAGGGCCTTGGAAATCGCTAAGTTATACTTGTAGTCATATTTTTGTTGGAAGTCATTTATATTAGCATCCATTAACACTTCTTCTGAGGACGAACCGCACTTCAATTCGATTTTCTTTGTTATGACAGCCGAGGACAACAGTTTTGTATGTATGTGGTTCCATAGCATTGACTCAACTTGGTCAAGGTGATAATGCATTGCCGTTTAATCACCCGACCCAAAGATTCCTGGTGTTCCAGGCATTGAGTGTCGTCTCCTGGTGAAAGTAGGTATTCATCAGTTTTTGAAAGGTTATTTTGCGAACCTTTGATTAGAGTGCTGATGACTGGCCTTCCAATTCAACAATTTGGTCGTGGCCTGGATACGGCGGGATATGAAGCTTAAATTTCTCGTCGAGAGATCTACATGAAAGATACAAGATATGAACAGTGGGGAACGCAACGAATTAAGGCAAATGCTTACTTGGGAACGAATCTCCCTCCCAGGAAATGTCTACCAGTGAACGCTTTCACACCCTCCTTAGGCGCCGTCAGACTGATCAAAACGTCAGGCTTCAAACCAACTTCAAGGGAATTGCCCTTTTCGACATCCCAACCAGAGGGGATGTCAACCGAAACAATGGGCAGCCGAGAGTCATTGAGGAAAGGAAGAACTGCATCAAATGGAGCACGGATGGGGGGTTGGAAGGAAAACCCGAAGACGGCATCGAGAACTACATCGGATGTGTTCAAAGCTTTTTTGAGAGGTTCTACATCATTTGATGGAGGGATAATTGGTATTTCCATGTTTTCACATTGCTTTTGTAGACGCTGAAATGTGAGTTGAGAGCAATAATCATCGTACAACTCATTGCATAAACCGACCTTGTAGATGTCTTTGGATCCTGGCTGGAGATGCAACTTCAGATTTTGTCCATTGAATCCGAGCACGAACTCACCTTTGGCATGTAGACGGTTGGCCTATATCCAAACATACCTGATAGATATTGAGAAATGGCTTCACAATACTCGAGATATGACGCACCGAGATGACGAGCAGCAACAAGTCCATCGCCACCTTCAACAGATATTATCAGCTGTCTCCCAAGATTTAGTAGCTCGAACCTTGATTCCCTGGTCCACAGCAAACGAGAACTCGTGGATACGCTTCCTTGCGATAAACTGTAGCAAGCGCCTGTGCGCACGCTAGCCCAGCCAATTCCATCAACTGCGGAGCGGCTCCTAAGTTGAGTCCTAGCAGTGCTAGTCTCTGTAAGAATTACCTGGTCAATGCTGAACGCTCCAGAAGCGCTCATGAGTTCTTCGTCTATCTAAGCGGAAAAAGATTCAAACACGTTTTGAAGCATCCAAAAAATGAAGTTCACCTGTTGAGCAAGTTTTGCAGTTAGATAGCGCATCATGGTGCGGATTAAACCAACGAATTTGGATTTAGAGTACAAGTAGGAGCTAAGGTGAACATCACAAGAATAGTAGGCTAGTTTACAGTAGAATATACTAGTAGACGTTAAACCTGATACAAACATACAGTACAGAGTGAAATACAATAAGTGTACATCTCTGACGAGAAGCAAAACCCATAAAAAATGGGAGAGAAATACAACAAAAAGGTGGTCAAGGTGACGTCATACAGAGAACGACAATAAAATAAAGATGCAAACTACAGCTTCACGCAAACCCGCCGATGTTCTTCCCAATCCTTCCTTTGATGGTCAGGACAGCAGTACTTCACAAGCTTGCACTTGCTACAGAAGTGTCCGTTTATCTTGATGGTCTCCAGAATCGGAGAATCGTGTAGACCCCCTTCTGATCCTTCAGAACTACCACTCGTGCTCATGCGACGGGATGGAGGGTCTCCAAAGGACACATCGCAGTCAATCCAGTTGCACATATCCTTGGGTTTGACTCGTCTCCTGCTCTTTTTTGTCTTGATCTGGAGCAGTGATGCAGTTTCAAGTCCTGTGCGTGGAAAGCGAATGATCTCGCAATCATCCGTGCAACAGGGATTAGGACAGCCTGTCGGGTAATCATAGAACAGTTCTTCGTCAGGAACGTAAGATGGGTCCGTAAAAAATATTTGCGAATACGATGTTGTTTGGTGAGAAAAGAGGACCACGAAACGAGGGCGCTTCTCGTAAAGAATGGCACGGAGGGTAAGATCGAGTTGAGGGAAGCAAGGACTGCGATTCTGACGAAGGAGGGTATGGCTTAGGCGTGTATCTGTTATCAGAGAAAAGGTTATGTCAGACTGGATGCAGTTATATGGAGGACATACGTTCTTGCTGTATCCGAGCTTCCATGCTGGGTTTACAGCTTTTGCCGAAACAATAACGGGATACAAGTTTGAAATATTCCGTCACGTCATTCATTTCCTGCTTTTTGAGATCAGCGACAATAATGTAGATCTCGTCGCATCCAGTATCATGCATTCCGCGAAGGAGCATAAGTTCAGGAAGCTGTGAGCAAAGAAAAGTCTTCCGTCAAAAATTTCCTTCAGCGGGATAGAAGTGAGAAACCGCACTATCGTAAATACCACCCTCATCATAGATAGTTTCCTGTCCTGCATGGAGTGGTGGTGATACACATGCGTCGTCCATGTCCGATCGAGGGGAATAAGCCGTCCAGTATCAATCGTCCGGACAAAGATATTCTCGGGAAGGAACTCCCCTTTGTTCCACGCTATAATTTGATTCGTCGCATGAGAGTGCTTACGCTCTCGTACATCCCTAAACCACTCATAATAAGCGTCTTGCCCCGCATTCCGGTATTCCAGCCATTTGTCGATGAGCATATCGGTTGAGTCGTGATCTAAAGTGGTCTTTACGAGTTCTGACATGGAAAGGCTGGGCGGTGAGAAAATAGAGTAGTGTCGAGGTTTTGGAGGCATATTTTTTTTAAGAATAGACTTGCAAGGGAGTACAAAGTTGGAGGAGAAGTCGTGGTCAAGGCAGTGCGTGACTTTGTGCTAATCAGAGTCTATATAAAGACAAGATAGGGACAACACCGGCCCTGAATCTCCGATCATTTGTTCTCTTTAGCTTTTTGTTGGCTTTTTGTTAACGTTACTACATATGTATTAGGCAACAGAGGTCTATGCATCTAAGGTTAAGTAACAAAACATTTCCTGCTGTCGCCACGACGAGTATTGTCCCGAAAGGCGCAAGTCAGTTCTACTTACGAGCTGCAAATTCTGGACTCGGGAACTTCGAAGAAGAAAATGAAAAATAAGACTACGCGAAACTGTAAACAGAACATGGAAATTTACATACTAGCACTGAAATAACGCAGTGCTCCTTACATGATTTCAAAAAGGTTGTCGCAGCACAGTCAACATCCAGTCAACGAGTCATGTTTTGAGTTCACTGCCAGTGCAAATTGGTAACAGCTCAGCTCTTTCTGTAAAATGCACCTTTGCTTCGCATCCCGCCCCTGGCCCTTGCTTGTTACGACTCAAAGACTAATTAGAGAAAATTTAAGCTGCCATGGTAAAGCAGGGTTGCTGGAAAGATTGCCTGTTTCTAGATATGGCAATTTACTCAATGGATATATTTCCCTCAGGTTGGCGTCATGCCCTCAGGAAGATCTGACAGATTTCCTTCATTGTACGGATCGATGGATCCATTTATTGCTGGAATACTCGAAATGGTGAAAAGGAACCGGAAAAATCAAGAAGGTTTTAAAGTTTAGATCAAACGAAGTTGGCGTTTTGTAATTGTGGGCTGACCATGGACCAACGGTCTTTTACATCTTCAGAGCAGATTCAAGACATAAGACCATTGTATGTTTGAAGAGGTAGGACGCTCAGGGACGCGCCAATTCTTGGTCCCATCGAATGTTTCCTTTGAAGACTACATAATAATACATTTTATACCCTGTTGTCACACTACTAGTATTGTCTAAATAATCAGATGGACACAAAACATCAAGTCAACCACTTACGAGCTCCGAAGTTGAGCGTCGGGCATGATCTGCTGGGGATTCCGATCGTACTTTAAAATCCTCTGGTTTCAGATGAAGATATTCCGATAAAAATACTCGAAGCAAGATATTCCATCTGCGCATCGTTGGGGCATCTAAAGCTGAAGCATCATCCTAAAATAATGGGCTTGAGAAAGGTAGTCTTATCGATTGGTTGCATTCAAACCTTGAGTGTGTGCCATACAGAGGGGAATGGGTCAGATATAATGTGCAGGACGGAGACCCCCCTTTTCAGGAATGGAACATGATCATCTCCGATATGTCCCATGTTCGTATAGACAGTTCGAGGGACGAACCAGCTTTGCCAATGGCCAGGCGCCATGCTAGTCTTGTCACCGTAAGTGAATGCATCACTTTCACCAAGTCTACGCTCGGCATCTGACAGTGCGTCAAAAAGCCATGCTGTATCAAGGAAGTACGAGCGGATGGATGGTGACGGAGCACCTAGCAGATCGAGAAGAATTAAGTGTTCAATAGAGTCAAGCTGGGTCTCTGGCACATCTGTGAAGCGTCGGTTTGTTGTGGGCCAAACGTAGGTTGAGCCCCATCTTTCAGCGAGGTGTCTAGACGAATTTCAGTCACGAATACACTTATTAAGGGACGCGAGTGATGACCTTGCGCCGTAGACCGAGTCCGTGTCCGTCCAGAATTGAAATGCCTCTTCCCCGTCAAAGAATACGAGTTGTAAGGTTACGTCTGCAACACCTTCGTCTTCGTCTTCTTCTCCCTTCTCTAGCCGTTGTTTTCTCTTATCCAGAAAGGGGTTTAATGTTTCGGCCAGGTCAAGCATCATTGCACACGACATTGCTGAATCGGTGGCGCCAACAAACTGAAAGGAAAGAAAGAGAGGTTACAGCAAGTACATTAAAACATATTTTTTTGGGAAACCGACCTGGTCTTGTGGATAAGATTCAAAAAATTTACTGTCGAAATGTGCAGAGAGGACCAGACGGCGAGACGCCGACTGGTCCTTTGTAGCAATGATGTTTGCCATGTGCTTTGCACCGTAAGGCGTGTCAGCGGTGAATTCGTCCAGCTCGACGTGCCAATCAAGGGCCTTTAAAGTTGAAACAATGTAATTTCGGACCAGCGTATTATTTTCAGTATCCGCTATAAGATACAAATCAATATTTCGAAGGTGTATAGGAGTTGAAACATCATACGTGATCTAGGTATCAGTATTTTGGAGAGATGCGAGGTAGGATTGAGGGTGTCTAAATTCTTGAGAGGGTCCCGTGCTGAAATTAGTGAGGAAATATCCTCTGAAGATAACGAAGGCAGTTCTCGTCGATCTAGTGTTGCGGACTGCGATGTGTGTTTAAGAAGTACAACAAGAAAAATAAAGAGCTGCCATAGAGCGAGTGTCGGCATTTCTTCCAAACTGCCTGGAATTGGGGGGCGGCTTAGGATGGCGACGAGAAGCGTTGCAAGGACAAAGCAGTGCCAGGTGCAACAGTCAGTGCAACAACAGCGGAGTCTTTGCTGCACTTATCCGGTCCGCGCACAACTTACAGGAATCAAGCTCGGTTTCTCTCCACCATGGCTATTTTCGGCCTTTGGGTAGGCGCTTCTCTGAATTTTCAAGAAACTTATATATATTTCAAAAGGTCATCAACAAGGCAGGCGGACTTGTCTATCAGCGCAATTTCGCAGGTTGTTATCTTCAGGAGATGTACGACAGTGTCTAACTGCATTCGAAGTCAGATGGTCTCGCTACTCTCACATCCAACGAGTATCTGATATTAGCCGGTACACTGCATGGTATTCATGCTATTACGACCCGATTGTCACCCTCTGGACCAAGTTCTGGTGTGCAGGTTATTGAAGGGGAGACATTTAAGATGAACGTTTTTCTGACAGTCACTGGTGCGAATCATGTGTAATTCAGCCGAAAATCGTTCGTCTCATGACAGTGTCTTCCAGGTACCAAGTTCGTTCTGCTCACCTCATTAGCGGACGGGACGGCGGATACAATTTTGCAGAAAGTGTACGATATATATTCGGATGCGGTAATGAAGAACCCGTTCCACACACCTGAGATGCCGATTAGGAATGAGGCCTTCGACACAAGAGTTGCTGCTCTTATCGGAACGGGGCAGAATTGAGATGGTGTGAATGGTGTGATTAGTTGGTACGATTTCGGATTTTATTGATACACTAGTGTTGTGCTCACCGATACAACAACCGGGAACCTCAGGTATATCACATTTGGAGACGGTTTATATCTGACTCTTTGTGTCTTTCAAGACAACTAGACTATGCAAACATTTTGTCGAACACAATTCTAGGATTTATTTATAAACACGACCACGTGACCGTATAAAAACGCGTCAATCTCCAGCCCCTTAAATTGTCACCGCACAATCATCCTCGTCCAAATTGTATGCGCATCAGAGATATCGAAACTAGTTTTCATCACCACAATGCAAGCTCAACAGACGAGGAACGCGACTCAGGCAATCAATTATACGCAAAGTCTCGCAGCTGTGCAGACCTTGCTTCGGGCGGGCCTTGGGGCAATCGCCTATTTGAGGTTCGTTCGACTCTTTGATTTTCTGAAACAAAACCTTGATAAAGGGATACAACAGGAATTTACTTCCGGAAGATAATTTTGCTCCCAGTATATAAGTTTTTTCCCCATCCAGTTTTACCATCTCATTGTTACAGGTCATTTCACCACAACTGACAACGAGATTCCGTCCAGCAACTCTCTCGTGCTTGAGAGCTCACAAGAAAGTAATTCAAATAGAAGGAATGGTAGCGGTTTTAGCATCATGGCACGTCCCAATTTCATGCTTTTCCATTCGTCATCTTAGTTTCGTAGACTTTGACCCGAGGTTACACGGACGAGGCGGACAGACTTTTAAATTACTTGGTATATGCGCTTGGTCTTACCTTTATTCAGCATTTCTTACCATCTTCAAAGGAGTACGGCATTTTTGAGGCGTTGGAGAAACGCTACCTGCGAAGCTTCATCTTCGCCATATATCTGGTGGGTAATGCTCTCATCCTCTTTTCGCCTCTCATTCCGGTTTAGGATAACAAAGACCCAAACAAGTAAGTTCTGTTAACGAAAAATTTCAACTCTTATTTCCATCCGTCATCAAGCATTATCGAGGCATACACTTTCAACTTCAAGGTTAGGTTTTTCGATGCTCTGTGTAGATTTTTTCACAATTTTAGCTAGTACTACACAATACCTGGCAGTAACATGATCATCCCAATCATGACTCTGGGCGAAAGCCTTGAGAATATGTCTCTTAATCGGAAGAACAGAGAACAAGAGGACCCTGTTGCTCGAGCTATTAGAAACGGCAAAGCTCCAACCCTGAAGGAGGTCAAAATGAGCGTCAAAGTACTCCGCTGTCTTGAACCTATTGCCCAAATTGTTTCTGATTCACTATCTTAGAGTCTTCTGAGAACGCTGATCAATGCTATGCATAACATGGATTTTCTACCGAGTTCGCTTTGTTTCCATTACAAATTTTGCTTTCCTTATCTCCTCATAGGGCGGCGATTTGCTACTTTCAAGATCCTTTACACTGACGAAACGCCTGCGGACTACGAGCCTCCTAATTTCCAAGCAGGTGATATGGAGAAGGACAAATGGTACTTTATGACACACGCCTTTGACGAGGTTCCAGAAAGATGCAGCATCGGCAAATTGGATACTGGGCACCACTCGTATGTTTGACTCCTGCTTTAAAAAATCCCTGGTTTATTGTGCCACCAGTGTGAAACTTTCTGTTACGTCTATCGCCTCTTTCTTACCATCCGTCACCAAATACGACAACGACACGTTTGGAGGAACTGTTACTCACAATGGACGCATGACACTCACTCCAATGCAGGAAGTAAACGTTTCTAATGTGGAAGCAGAGAAACAACTAGAAGATGCGGACAAGAGGAACTTGGTTTGGTCCGCAGACGATGACGCTGAACTTGGAGATGCAGATGCTATAGGGGATGATGATCCTGACTACGATCCCCAGGTGGACAGTACACTCAAGAAATCCAATTCAATTCCTGCTCCACTAGGAATCAGAGTGCAGGGAGGAATTATTACTGCGCTGCCGAACGAAGGTAGCGTCGAGGAAGCACAGTATGGCGGAGTCCACGAACGAGCGCCGACCAAGCTACAGGAAATGGTGCGTTTACAAAATTGCGCAAAGGACGCGGGTTTAACGCCTTGTCTATGAAAGGCTGCAGAACGCGATCAAGTGGCTGCTAGTTTGGAAGAAACACAACCCTTGTTCTTCACTCCGAACAACAAAGGTAGATTCAGAGTAATCCCAATTTCCCAATTTAATTACCGACTGTGCTGCAGCTGGTCACCCGAAAAAATCGGCATTGAGTTCCCCATTTTCCGACTCGATCTCAACTCCTCCGGACAGGCCATCAAGCTTCAACCCACAAGCGTTCAACACGCCAATTAGTTCATCTGACAATCCTGATGTAAGCATGTTGGGTGAGTTTGTTGATATGTTCCGGACTTTTTCCAGCTTGACAGTCCTCAAGATTTAGAGACTCAAATACATGAAGAATCAATTGACACCGTGGAGTCAATTGATTCGTTTGGGCCACATGTACCAGACGAAAATATCGTCGCTTCTTCCCCAACAGTTGTTCAGACTGACGACGGCAATGGACTTCAGTGCGAATGTGAAGTTGATGTAAGTTTGCATCAATTTGAGAAAGCGTAACTCACACTCCATCATAGATAGAAGACGAAATGTTTTTCTGTGAAGGAGGCTGCAAAAAGTGGTTTCACGTTTGGTACGAAGTCTCCGAAGTTCTGCACTAGTTTGGGGCTGAAAAAATTCCCGAGCCCAGGTGCATGGGGTTCGTATACTATTCCTGTATCCGGGTCTGATTCTAACCCCTGGCAGATACCATTCTACCTCGGACCCTCGCACTCCAGCTCAATTTATTTGCTTCGACTGCCGGGCGCGAGCCGATGTCTCTTGGGACCTCATCAACCTCGACCTATACCCTCGGATGCTGATGAAATTCAAAGACTTGACTCTCTTTAGGTCAGTTTTTTGCATTCGGACTTAGAGGATAACTCACAACGTTATAGACGAGCGATCAAGACCGCAGAACAGATGAAAAAATTCACGCCAGCGGAATTCTACAAGACATTTGGTGAGAAGGCATTGTACGACAAATGACACGAGCTGATGTTCATTAGGTTGTCATGCAATTTTGGGCGCGCAACAGATAAAGCGGTTAGAGGAAGAAAGTGAGCAAATATCATTTTCAAACCTCACTCACTCGGACAATTGAAATTGCCTAGAATTTATCTCGAAGGAGACGACGACGTTAGACGATATAGATAATTCAAAGTTGAAAAAGAACAAAGGCAAGGCGAACAAAGCAAGCAGACCACGAAGAAATTTGCAGAAATCCCGATATGTCTTTGACTTCTCAGTTCAGTCAAAACCGCAGTATATGGACTATTTCAAACCGGACGATAGGGTTGTGGAAAATAGACTTTTAGGCATCTCAGATATGGTCTATATTTTGGTTTTACTTTTGTATCCCATTTGATGTGTTTCGCAGCTGAAATCCAAGTATTCAAGACAAAACACCCACACAGAGACGCAAACTCAGGAAGAAACGCAGCTTAGTGGGGGCCCCAGCGGCGACGGCGGAGCTAAACGACTCATTCTCGAACATGTTGACAGACCTTCAAAAAGAATGAAGATATCAGTCGCAGTAGCGGTAGATTTGGCGGAATAGGCCCTTGGAACGTATACAAGAATGTGGCGTTAATCATTTGTACTAGTAGTTGTGCTGTATCTGCGTATTCCAAGAATAGACAAACCGCACTTGACTTGAGATTTATGTGACCTAGTATGAAAGAATCAACCCTTCTCGCCATAGTTGTTCGGGTCTTCATTGCCGTGTCTACAAGAACATACTTTCAGCCAGACGAGTACTTTCAATCTCTTGAACCAGCTCATCACCTCGTTTTTGGTTACGGCCATTTGACTTGGGAATGGATGGCGTCGCCACCCATTAGAAGCATATTCTATCCTTTAATCAACGTTCCAGTGTACTGGATCTTAAAATTTACTGGAATCTCAGCATCTGACAAGTTGGGTGATTGCCTTTTGGTGGGTGCTTGTGATGTGATACGCTGCGTTGTTGATTTATGAATGCGTAGATTTTGTGTCCCAAGATAGTCCATGGTCTACTTGCGGCTTGTACAGATATTTATTTGGCGGAGATGACTAGACGAGCAATAGGACCAGTTTACAGATCGAGTGCTGTAAATCCTCCATTTACCTTGGTTTCGTTTTGACAAAATGCTCTATAGCTTCTATTCTCCTTGACATCCTTCTTCCATGCCCTATCGCTTTCACGTTCACTTTCCAATTCCCTTGAGACATCTCTCACTACAATCGCTTTCGCATACTATCCTTGGGACGCAAGTTCTAACCTCAGTACACAACTAATTCACAATAGGCATGGATTCCCTCATCTATGTTTCCTATAATGCTCAACGACCAGTTTTAGACCAAGACTACGAATATGTATCTTATTCAGTGCGCTGGGTTGCTTAGTTCGACCTACCAACGCTGTTATCTGGACTTTCCTTTACGCAAATCTCCTGTGGGCAGTGCGACATCGATATAAATTTGCCCTGGAAATTCTACAAGATTTGTTGGTCACTGCGTGCGTCATTGCTTTGACTCTAATACCATTTCCCCCTTAATTGTCGACTAGCTCGTCCGCGGCTGCTTTTCTCTTTCTCCTTGATTCAGTGTATTATAACAAACCAACATTTACGCCAATTAACTTCTTACGAACGAACCTCTCCTCGGTATCGCTTTTCTACGGCGCAAATCCTTGGCATTACTATATCACTCAAGCCATACCTATTCTTTGTACGACAAGTCTACCTTTTGTGCTCCACGGAATTTGGACTACCCTGACTGCTCCGCGCCACAATACACCCTCACGTACGATGCTAGCAACCATTCTGTGGTCGATAGCAATATACTCCCTCGGTGGACACAAAGAGTGGCGCTTTCTTCATCCCATCCTCCCTCTATTCCATGTATTTGCTGCTAAATCTCTGATCAACATTTGTTCCAGCAATTATCAAGGAAGAAAAAAAACTACGTATACCAGATCTTCCGACCTTCGAAATTCAAAGAGACGGGCTACTCTCGCTCGATTTCATCTTCCAGACATTCCTGCGATGTATCTGTGTCTTATATTTTTGACTCTGCCCGCATCGTTATATGTCGTCCTTTTCTACTGTGATGCACCTGTTAGCGTCCTTTCCTACTTCAGGGCTTTACCTTCCACAGAGCTGGCAAACAGCACCGTTGGCTTTCTAATGCCTTGTCATTCAACACCAGGTTTTGCATACTTACACAGAAAAGAGCTCACCAATGGTGGTTCCTGGGCGCTTGGTTGCGAACCACCCCTTCAGTCAGTCATCGTAATCTTTTAACCTACCTTTCAAGAAGGGCTAATTTGTCGCCAGGCATCAAGTCCTTTCGGAATATAAAGATCAAAGCACCATCTTTTTCGACTCTCCAGAGGGGTATTTGGAAACCTATTTTCCTAAATCTGTGGATTCATCTTTTCCACCCTCCCCGTCACCCACGTCTATACCGGGCATGCCTGCGCCTGAGCCGACAATGTCCGTATCTGGACAAATGAAATATTCTTGGAGGCACGAATGGCCGCGGCATCTTGTGTTCTTCGGTCATTTGCTCCGGCAAGATGGTGTTAAGGATATCTTACAAGGAAAGGGATATCGAGAAGTCTGGGGAGCAGGTCGCGAATGGGAAGGTGAAGGGACAAGGAAGGGTGGTGTTAGAGTCTGGAAATGGCAACCTTGATCAACTGGTACATGTCATCTATATACGACTTCCGAGGGCCCACAACAGGCTCGTAACTTTGTATGACATGTAGGCCAGGGGCGGTGTGACTGGCCCACTCGAGTCTGAAAACGCCGAAAACATTTCAGCTTGAATGCATAGGTTGATCAATTCATATCTAACTACTTGATTCTTGATCTGCGTACTAATAATCGATTATGATTCTTCAAGTGCATTTCAGAGGCGGGATAAATCACGACCCCATACACCCCTGTAATAAAACACACATCAAACGTGCCTTTGAATCAGTAGTGCAAAGAAACACACCTTATAATCCAGTCAATCATCAACAGCGATCTCGTTCTCGCAGACACCTGCTCGTTCCAGTACACACTTCGCCAAGCGTACATGGCGACCAATCCACCCATAAACGAATGTTTTCCAAGATCAAACACGGCCGCATTGCCAAGATACGCCAGATTGCCAAGATGGAAATACTTGAACGGCTTGGACACGGTCTCATCAAATGTATGGATCGGCCCAGAAGGGGAAGTAACGCGCGCGAGCTTGTGAAGCTTCTTGCCAAGGTATTTGCCTTGCTGTGAAGCGACCTGGGCAGTGGCAGGAAGCGAGGTAATTCTTTTGCCAACTTCAACAAGGAGATTGAGTAGTTCGTTTAAAGAGAGACTGTTATTTGCGTCTGAATCGTATAATTGGAAGAGCTCCTTGACTTTTTCGAGATGGTCCTCAGCCATAGGGATACGCTGCTTGATTCTGACGACTGTAGATTCCTGCTCAGTCTAGTTCCCTCAGACAACAAGGAGGCAAAACGACTCACCCATGTCTTCCCATTCACCAAAGTCGATTTCGCCATTCTTGTCCTTATCGGATTCGTCTACCAGGTCTAGGAAGTGGCTCAAAAGAGAAGTATCCAACTGCAACATTATGTCGTTTATTAGCATTGAATAGAATCAAGAAGATATCACTGACAGTGGCGCAATCGCCGATGGCGTAAACCTCCCCTTTGGGAGCGCCAGTGACTCGCAAGTGAGAGTCGACCACGACTGCTTTTTTATGAACCTGGTTAGGAAGTAAGCTTGTCAGACGAGCAGTGAATGGGTTCATAGCAATTCCAGTCGACCAAAGGACGAAATTTGTGGGAATGGAATGTTGTTCAGTTTTTCCTTCAGCATTTTGAACCGTGTAAAGAACGTAAGTAGGCGTGACGCTGGCTACTCTGGTGAAATAAATCAAAGTCATTCTCTGCAATTGGCGCGGCACTAGAATAGGACAATACCGAGCGGAGGTGACGACGTTGACGTCGTCACGTTTGAATTTTTCCTGTTATCCCATGGATTAGATATCTTTCTCAGCGACAAAAAGAGCTTGCCTCAGCAAACTTCGAGATGGCCTCAGAATACTGAACAGGTTTAGCCGGTAGCTTTAGCACATGAGAGATAAGCACACCGTATTCAGGATATGCCCCCTGGACTGGATTAGATGAATAGAAACCTCTTTCCGACAAATTTTTGGAAACTGGCCACAGTTCGGTCAGAGTTATAGGGGTAGGACTCGGCTAGAACACCTACATAGTTTGTTATATCTTCTTGACAGAAATCATATATTTCCTGCATAAATTTTCTCCAATTAACTTCGTAGGAATTTTTACTGTGCAGACGTACGGCTGCTGTTTCTACGCCGGTTGGCCCGCCTCCACAAATTACAAAACTAAGGAGCCGCCTACGTTCTTCCGGAGTCGTAGTTGGCAAGCTTGCCATTTCAAAATTATCTTTAGTTGTCATTAGCAAGTGCGAATCATGAACAATCCACATGAATTAACTCGCCCAAGATTCGGCGTCGAATCGCCTGTGAATCACTGATACTCTTGAGCTGGAAACAGTTCTCTAGACCTGGAACACCGTGTGTCGAGGAGGTGGAACCGACTGCGATGACAATCTTGTCATATCTACGATTTTTTTAGCAAGGTTCAATAGAAATTCCAACCCTTTAAATACGCACGGGATATAAACATTAGTCTTGGTACCGTCAGCGTTCTGGGTTTCGACCTCTACAAGCCGTTCAGACAGGACCAGATCAACCGCTTTTCCGAGAACAAAATGGCCGCGAAGGCGAGCCAGCACCTTGCGAATGGGCTCAATTAAAGATCGGACAGACACCGTTCCTACGGCAGCAGCTGATCGCAAAGGATAAGAATGTCACCGGATTCCCAATGTTTGGTTACTCACAAGGAAGAAGCGGCGTAAAAGTGGTAAAAGTCTCCGTAGACAGGACCGTAACGTGATAATCTCCTGGATACAAACTTTGAAGAACACCCATAGCCTGAGAGATGGGTGGTCAGGGTATATCTCCATATTAAACGTAATAATACGTACACCCCATCCCGCACCGACAATGACAAGTTTAGGCTTAGCCGAAAGCAACTTCGCGTCGTCGTCTTCTTCGTCGTCAACGAGGACACGAGCAATCGGCAAGTTCTTGGGACCTCCTCGCTCAGGATATAATGCCAAGGGATTCACAGGGACTCGGTCAAGGTGCTTTTCGTTGTAAGTGAATGCATCGTGCACGAGGATGCCAACGCCCAGAGCTACGAGACCTATAGCAGAAGATAGACAGAATAGACCACCATACTTTGCGAAAGTCTTGGCCTTGCTCAAGATGGTAGACTTGGGTGGTGGCGGTGGTGGTGGAGTCCCAACAGTGTACAGTCTCCAACAACGCCGACGGATTATTGGAACAACCAATGGACGGTGACGAGCAGCACTAGCGAACGCTGTGCGCCATGGCGGGGTATTCATGATGGAGTACAACAAACCAATGAATTCATTGACTAAATGTTGTAAGTGCTAAGCGTATATAGCAGGTGCGAAAATCATCACAGGCACAGATCTGTCTTTTTCTCCACGACAAGCACCATGTCGGCATCCTCCAACCAATCTGCCTCTCAGTTATCCGACTCACCTACAACCGGTGGTGTACGACGACACCATACAATTTCAGCTCATAGTCGTTCAGCTCGTGCCTCTACCAGAGATGTTATCTCTGAAGAAACATTCGCACCAGAGCAGCCACAACAAAACATGTGGAATGACGACGAGGTCGTAGATGAGGACTGGGTTGGCGGAGTCGGCGCTGTAGGTGAAAAGACGTCTCTACATCGGCAAGCCTCTCTGCCAACACGCTATAATCGTCGTAAGTCTTTTTCTTCCATTTCGATCATCTCTCATGCATAATTTTTCAAGTACAACCCAAAAAGTCTGCCAATCAGACAGTAAATAGTCTTGCTGCTATCGACAGCAACGATGGCGACGAAGAACCTTGGAAGCTTGCGTCTTATAATGTTGAAGATGATGAGGTGAGTCATTCAATTTGATATATTTACTATTTTCAATGACTCCGATTCTAGCACGTTTCGCTTGAGTCTTCACCTGCACATCAGCAAATTGTCGATTCCCAAGTCCAACCTATAAATGCTCCTGTTTCTGCGCCTTTCACGACTAATCCTCCGTCTGTACCTTCACCTCCTCCTGCCGCATCCGGTGTTCGACGGCATGTGTCCCTCACTTATGGCGCTGCTGTTGGTGGTCAGCGTAAAAATTCTGCTGGTCTCAAGAGATCCGGAACATTACAAGCCAATGCAACACACGCGCAACAAAGCCCACCACCCCCAGAGACTGCGGAACAGCTCGAGTCTGAAATTGATCCTGAAGATCCTTCTTTTTATCAAGAGGAATATCTCAGACAGCAGCAGCAACAGTATTCAAATACCAATCCTAATATATCATCACCATGGCCTTCTAACAATGACTGGAGGTCAGGCTATGGTGGGAATGGGAACGCGGCAATTGACGATGTTCAACGCGCCTTATCTGCCCTGGAGATAGCAAGCAACCAGAATACGCTTGTTGCGTCGCAAAACACTTATGGCCAATACCAACCGTCTCAGGGTACCGTTCAACCTCCGCGATTCAATACCGTCCAGCAACAACAAACAACTGGACCTCGTGGTAATGGGTTCTACACAAACAATGGAAACAGGGGGTCCGAGTACGATGGGAGGAAGACACCCAATTCGCAGAGAAGCAACTACACGCAGCAGCAATATGGGCAAGGAGATGTCGGCAACTCTTGGAATCAGAAAGATCCCAATCTTCGCGGCCGCGCTTCCAACCCCACCTTGCAATACGGCCAACACCAAACAATTGGCAACCACACGAAGACAAGCAGCGGGAGTGCTGTGCCAAGCGTTCCTCCGATTCCACCTCAGTATCTCCAGCCAGGAACCCAGACCAATAGGCAAGGTTTGGGCATTTCTACTGCCTTCAGCGATATCCAGGTTCCAACAGTTCCAGCTGGTCAGACTCCCTCTCAACCGTTTCTGGAAACTCCAATCGACGTTCCTACCCTCATTGCGATGAAAGGCTATAACCCCGCGCATTTCGACATCCGTCCGTCTTTTGCACGTTATTTTG
>Ga0307514_10002572_pt1 | contig 18637 bp, 21 predicted proteins | sample 16_EM_MG_FD_203088 | JGI IMG/M metagenome (GOLD analysis project Ga0307514, IMG submission 203088) | Populus trichocarpa ectomycorrhiza microbial communities from riparian zone in the Pacific Northwest, United States - 16_EM | ecosystem: Host-associated > Plants > Roots > Unclassified | place... | reverse complement strand
GGCTAGTCGAACCGTTAGTATCATTTCGAAACCGCCAACGAATAGCCTATGCCACAAAGAAACTGAGCCCAATTATCGAAGCGAGGAAAGCAATCATTGAGCATAACTCTAAGGATAAGAGTAATTCTCGGGAAGAGCCTGTATGTAAATCTGCATCAGCTTCAGTCCTCAAAGCTAATCTCTCGTACGTACAGGACGATCTCCTTCAATATATTATACATGAGGCTATAAACCTGGGGTCCCCACAAGATTCTCTATACCATCTGACATGCCGCTACCTCGGTATCAATTTTTCCGCAACCCACACTACGTCAATGTCCTTTTCCAATAGTGTAGCGAACATGGCTGCGTACACTGACCTGCTTACTGGCCGCAGTTACTGGGATCTACTCCGTGAGGAGATAGAAGCTGTTGATCACGAGAGCGAAGAGGGGCCTGGTATTTGGACTAAATGAAAAATCAACATGTTAGTCGGGTTGGATAGTTTCATTCGAGAGACCCTCCGAAGGAATTTCACTCAATTGGTGGGCATGGTGCGAAAAGTGATGCCCAAGGAAGGGTATACTTATTCAAACGGACTTCATATCAAACATGGCGATCTCGTTGGTGTACCAGCACGCACCCTGCATAATGACGATGATGCCACTGGGCAGCAAGCGCTTGACTTCATTGGGCTCCAGTACTCTCGGCCGTATCAAGAACTTTCAGCAACGGATATCTCAGCTGGAGGTTTAGGACAGCTCGCTGCCGTCACACCTGCGGATCATTATCTGTCCTTCGGGAATGGAAAACACATATGGTCAGTGCTCTGGCCCTTGCACTCGTAGCCTCATTTCTACTCGGCCCTGTCACCTTGGTCCTTGCTAACTTGTAATATGTTGTGGTGACATAGCCCTGGGCGATATTTTGCTGTGCTTGAACTCAAGATGTTTCTCAAATACTGCTTGTTGAATTATGAAATCCAACCAGTGGAAAGCCTCCCCCCAATACAATTTGTGTGGGCGAACCAAGCCCCCCCATTCAATCTTGTCATCAAGATGAGGAAGCGTAGGGCAGCCTGAAATAGTACCCAGAGTTGGAAGTAGAATAGAGGTGATAGGGTAGTCAATAGCAATTGACATTGTAAGAACTTCCGGGCCAGAGTGGGTGTTGTGAAGGTGAAGATCGTACTACTTGTAGCGTTCTTAGTCGCCCTCGCTATTGTCTGGTTTCAAGTCTCGACGTTCTATGAGTCCATGCCAGGCATTCATTTCAGGATTAGGCACTTATCGACATGACCTGGATCGCCAAGATCGAGACCTAACAAGCATCCAGTTTTGAGTGGAACCTACCAACAACACTCAGTAAGAGAGGTATTCTAACGGCAAGAATTTCACAATTTTTGTTTAGTATAGGCATTACCTAGATAGTACTTTTTCCAAAGTCAAACCATTCCCAATATAAAGTACTGGGACAAAATTTGGGGACTACCTAGGATACTTTCTTCTAAAATTACGATATGCTAATAAATGAAGCGAAAGAGCTGAATTACAGCAATTGCTCTACAAATCATGGGCTACATATAACTGGAGCTATGGAAAGTATTTTATCTTTTGCAATAAATATTCCCTTCTGAAGATAGCTTATTACCAAATCAAGCAACTGTTCCCTGGGCACGAGAACATCAAGCAACCACTCTCAGTAGGGCAAACAATTAATACGGATATACGAGAATAAAAATATAAATGCCGACAAGTTTTCCTGACAGTAAAGAAGGAGCAAATTCTTCAGCACAGTAGAAGTTCACTACCTATACAAGCAACTCAAGCAGAGATTCAGTAAGTATTTTTCCTGGGAAGTGTTCATAGGGCACAAAATTAATACCGTGTTAGAAAATGGCCGATAATGTGTTCTGACCCATACGTCAATACGGCCCGCTCATCAATGGGCCGGCCCATCCATCAAGCGCGCTAATGGCCGACCCATTCATCAATGGGCCCAGCCCATTCACCAATGTGACAACCACAATAACACGAATATTGTTATCTTCTATATACGGAACTATGGACAATTTTGGCTGCTCCCGAGGAACGTAATACCTGCATCATAATCTCATGTGGTATCTCTTCCAGCTTCTGCGACTTCTCTGGCTTCTGCAACTTCTCCGCTTTCTCTTTCCCCACTTTCTCTGTCTCCTGTATCTACACCATTACCTTCTGCCAGTTCCTCCGCTCTTGCCTCTCCTATAGCCGAAGTTCCAACTGTACATGCCCCCACTTCGATAATTCGCAAGCGCCGCTCCTCACGCCTCTCTTACATTTCCCAGTCAGCTCCTGCCTCTTCCTCAGTCCCTCACATTGGGGCTCCCAATGTGAACAATACATTGAACATTCGGGTGCTACGGTAGAGAGCATGATCTATTTTCTTTTCTTGGTTTTCTTGTATTTTTTATATCATACATTTTTCTTTATCCGCAGCGCCCTTAATTGTCCATAGTTCCGTATATAGAAGATAATTATATTAATATTATTGTGGTTGTCACATTGGTGAATGGGTCGGCCATTAGCGCGCTTGGTGGGTGGGCCGGCCCATTGATGAACGGGCCGTATTGACGTATGGGTCAGAACACCTAAGGCGTACAGGCTCCGATGAATGCCCACTTAATCCAACTTGACCGGTTGCACCATATCTGTATCTGACGCCGGAATTGGACATAAGCGGTACACATAAAATGTACGGAGTAACTAGGCTACACAAAATGATGTTTGTGACGTTGAGTTCCTGATCCGGGTTTGGGGTTACACTACAGCTGTGAGGAGTGTCATGCCAACGACGCAGTCAGACTCTGTAGACAACTGAGAGGTAGAGAAAGTGTTGGGGGTCTGGACTCACGCTATTCAACTGGACTCCTGGCCAGAAATATTAAACATCATCATCGGTATCAGCTACAGCATTGACCAGCAGCTCGGGCACATCATTCAAGCTCCTTAGCTCTTGAGATTTATCATCTCTGGACAGCCTTTCGTGTGTAACTCGTTATCAACCGTAAGCGGTACGGATCTCGTGAGCTTGAAAGTCATTCATCGTATATGCACTGATGCTGAACTCAATGTGTCCAGAACGGGAAGAACTTTGTGACCATGGCAGAAACTCAAGAGCAGACTGGAAAGGATTGGAAGTCTATTTCTCTGGCACGACAGAGCGAAATCAACAGTGCCATTCCGCAAGCTCACCGTCTCCCCCCAGCAGTCATTGACGGCCTTCAAGACCCCAGAAACTTGATCAGCATCCCAGAAATATGTGGGATCCTTTCCCAGAGGGAACTGGAAATTACCTCCACGCCGTGTGCCACAAAGTTACTTGCAGATATCAGAAACCGGGTTTATTCTGCTGTTGAGGTTACGATAGCATTCTGCAAGAGGGCATCCATTGCCCACCAATTGGTAAGTGACAATCCATGTCCACTTTTCTTATTAACTGTGCTGACCAAGGCAGACCAATTGCCTCACGGAGATTCTGTACGACACTGCATTGGCTCAGGCCCAGGCGTTAGATAAACATCTACTTGCAACAGGAGAGCCTGTTGGGCCCCTCCATGGCCTCCCTATTTCGGTGAAAGATCATATCTTTATAAAGGGGGCAAGGGCCACAGGTGGCTTTGTTTCCATGGCCGACTATACCTCCGACAGGGATGCCCATACAGTCGAGATCTTGCGCAAGGCTGGTGCAGTGTTCCATGTGAAAACTGCGAATCCACTTGGCCTGTTGGTAAGTGACCACTAGCCACTGTAGATATACTTGTATCCACCTAGCTAATGTGTCCTCCATCAGTCCATTGAAACTCACAGTAACCTTTTCGGTAGAACTGTCAGTCCATACAACACTGACCTGAGCCCTGGTGGTAGCTCTGGTGGAGAGGGAGCATTAATCTCGCTACGTGGCAGTTTACTAGGTATTGGCACTGATATTGCTGGATCGATCCGAGCACCGGCTGCCCTCTCTGGTATATACGCCCTAAAAGCAAGTGTTGGGAGGATCCCGGTAGTTGGTATGCAGAGGTGGCTTCACTTTGGCATGGAGACCGTCCAGGGTGTCCTTGGACCAATGGCAATAGGGATTGACGATTTGGAGCTATTTTGTGAGGTAAAGAGTTCTTATAGAGTCACAGAGTAATGTGCTGCAGGCCACGTTCCATATGCTAACACAACTATCCAGGTCACACTTGCCAATAGCCCTTGGCTTGTAGAGCCATGGTTGGTTAACAAACCCTGGGACAAGAGGGCTATCCTCAACGGTGCCATTCTCAAGCCTCTGAGGATTGGCCTCATGTTGGGTGATGGCGTAGTTACCCCTCATCCATCAATCCTACGTTCACTCAAGGAGACAGCTCGAGCATTGGAGGAGGATGGCCATACAGTCATTCCTTGGGTGCCTGTTGATCACAAGGGCATGTCAGAATTAGTTGCAGCCACTCTTTTTCAAGACAATGCAGAACCCGCTAGAGACCTGATCAAAAAAAGTGGCGAAGAACTTACGCCACTTGCAAAATTTGTTTTTGAGGGATTTTCACATAAACCTATCACTGTGACGGAGTCCTGGGATGTTAGTGATCTTATGCTCCCCTTCTATGATTTGAAAAAGAACTCACCAAATAATCAATAGTTGACGGCCCGAAGGAATCAATATCGCTTATCTTACGCAGAACTTTGGAACGAAACTAAAATCGATGCAATTCTGTGCCCTGCGGCTCCAACTGCCTCACCACTCCACGATACCTCTACATACTGGGGATATACGTCAGTTTTCAACTTGCTTGACTACAGCGCTGCTGTCTTCCCTGCTGGAAAGGTTCTCGACATTGATGGTGAAGCTACCTCGCCAGAGGGTGTAGATCTCAGTGCTACATACCCGAAGAACAGCATTGAAGAACTGAACCAGGCCTACAGCAAACTCTGGTTTGACAAAGATCAGAATGGAAAAGTGTTAGGCACTGAAAGATACAAGTATGCTCCGATTGGCTTGCAGCTGGTTGCGAGGAGATATGAGGAAGAAAAGTTGCTGGCCATGTTGAGAACCGTTGTGGAGGCAAGAAAGAACGTGGGTCTAGAGCCATATTAGTTATGACTAAAGTGAAGCTGTATTTTCGATATTCAGGTGACAGTCTTTGAGGGACATACTTATAGTACAGGGTCCGAAGATATGCTAGGGGCAATAAAATCAAGTCTATTACGGATTTTCGTGAGCGTTTTCTATAAGTCGTTTATCGCATATTTTCCCTGTTACGGTGAAGGCGCTAAAGGCCGTAGAATTTGGTTTTAATTGTCTTCAGGCACGAGGATTTAAGCTACCACACAAAAATAAATCGGTCTGGGCACGAGAACACGAGAAGATAATTTTAGCCGCTGTACAATATGTCTTAGATATATATTCGATCTGTGTAGGGAATACCCTCGCACCCATCCACGTGAAGGTGACGGGTGACCGGCAAGCCGAGTGGGGATAAAAGAACGTATCCTAATGCGGGTACTCAGAAACTGATGACGGGCGAAGGATATAAGCACAGGATTTTCGCCCGGTCCAAGAAGGAAAAATCAAGACAGAACAATAGTATCTAGTAATATACATCTTTATTCCTACCTATTCTGATCTCTCTCTATCTGACGGAACCCTAAATACACCCAAAATCCAGTGCTTAGATCCCTCGCCCCTTCTCATGACTTGCAATTGTGGTGATCATGCTTTCCCATTTTCATGGACTGGCGAGGAAGGTGAGGGTATTTCCAGCACAACCCTCGACATGGAAGCTTCCAGAATAGGCAGTAGCTAGGGGAGCCTCTGGAATAATAACGGAATGATTGGGGAATATTTTTTTTAAAGTTGGAAAAGTCGAGACTAGATCTTGGTTACCCTGAACTCAGCCTCCACAGAAAATCCTCAGGCTTTTTAATCTAGTTGGGCATAAATACGCCCGTGCATACTTGGCACGCAAGAGAGGAAACGTTGTTTTGGTAAAAGTAACGTTGACAGGCTGGTTAATGAAGACTGGTCTTGAAAATCTATAAATCTAGACCCTTGCTAGGGTGCTGGTATTGACATATAAGAGCTTGAGTGTACACTACTGGTACTGAATACCCCAGTATGTTGCAGGGAAATACGCACCGTCCCGCCGCTAAGACGTTAACATTCAGCCTATATATCTGGCGAATCTCTAATACATGGATTGTGGGGTTCGAGTTGATCGCTCTAGGTTTCTCTAAGAAGGCGTATGGGACCCACGTTGCTATATAATAAAAGACTGCGGGGATATTCCAGATGACTGTTCTGTAGGTTCTGGGGTGTGGAGTATAAGGTCATATAAAGTTATATAAAGGAGAAGAGTGGGAAATTGTGCGCTGGCTGCACATAGGAGTATGAGGTAGTTCAGACGCTACCGAGGTATTTGGAATATACTACCCACCTCTTGAATATACTACCCGTCCCATAACACAGACCACGCTGTATGTGATATGTACGTGATAGACCAACGCCAACATCAAGGTGTAGTCGGCACTGGATTGAACACAGTGGGTGACCTAGGGATGGGGTTTTTTGGTTTTTTTGAGTTTGTACGTCTATGCAGCCTGAGGCTATGAGGTGGAGGGATGGGGGTTATGTTGTAGATGACGAGCAGCTTCTACATGTACTAATCCAATGTCATTAGGTTTTCTTTGTCACTAGCTAGATCTAGGTTGTTAGTATTATAAAGTGAGACAGATAGTATATTCAGTATAATCCAAATACTTCGGTATCACCAGGCCTGGGAGCAAAAAAAAAAAAAACTACTAGCATGGTAGCCCCAACAGTAATATTACCCTGAATGTTTTTGCTGAGAGGGCAAATCACTCCTCATATCGCTACCTTTTTTGATCCACAGCGCACACCCTCATGTTCACAATACGTAACTCCTTCCAGGAAATTGGTTCATTTTTGCCATTACCTACTACAGCCGATGAAAGAATGCTAGGTCTCCTAATCTCTATCAAACGATAAGCGGTCAGCTCATTGACAAAGAGATTTGAGAACCTCTCACCCCAATGGGTACGGGCGCAAGGCCTGTCCCGCATACAATGCTGCCTCTGCACTCGCCAGAAATACAAAACTTGGCGCAATTTCACTCGGCTGGCCAGGCCTCTCCAACATATTTTGCTTTACGAACCCCTCCATTTGCTCCTCGGCCTACTCGCTGGCTGCAATGGGGTATGTACCAGCCCTGGTGCAACTGCATTCACGCGAATTCCCTTCTTTAGCACATTCCTAGATAGAGCACGGGGTGAACGATACAATTGCTCCCTTCGTGGAGGAGTAGTCAACGAGGCTACTGGAGCCCCGGAAGGCAACAACAGAGGTCGTGTTTATTATGATGGAGCCTTTTGGCAGAACATTTGGAGGATGTTTGATTTGAATGTGGATTCCACCATGTCTGGAAGGCGTTTAGTAAAACCGATCAAGCACAATATAATGTCGCCCCCAAGTTTATGGGGGCAGTGGCCTGGGGAATACCTAAATCGATATCCTCAAAGTTTTCGCACTGTGCTTGTTTACTGGCGTTGTTCACCAATACATCGATATGTGAATACCTGTTAATCTGGTCATCTACTACAATTTTGCAGTTGATGTTGTTCATCAAATCATAGGCAAGGCAGAGGCATTGTTAACCTTCATGCTCCACCATTTTTTTGGTGTGCATCAGGTTGTTCTTGGAGGAGGTAATGTCGGAGCCATGAGAACGGCCACAGCGCGCCCAATTCCGGAACTATGGGGAATTAATAAACCTCACCTCCTTCACTTGCGAAATTCGAAATAATCACCCTCTTGTCATTCAGCTTACCAAGTCCCTTATACTCCTTAAATCCACCTTCCACCTCGAGCTTTGTCGGTTTGGATGTTGGTTTCATCTACTTCTCAAGTCTACTCATTTGATTACAATTAGCCATTAAAATATACCATACTCCACATTCGTATCTCACCCACCCAGGCAAATCCTGACGCTGCGGCTGGATATTAGCCTTGAATTCTCCACCTTCCCCTGTTACAGCCGACATATTTCTAGTAGTATCACACAATAAATGCTCCTGTATGCACGGGTGAAATGTTGCAAAAGGGGTTTGGTTGTGCGAAAACGAAAAGCGGTGTAGAAATTCGTTGTTTATATGCACTATTATAATTTAATTGGTCTGTTTGTTTATGGTTGTTTTTTCTGGCGGGCGTCATCATAGATCACTACCCAGAAACAGTGACAAATTGGGAAGTCACTGCCTCATTGGGAAGGAATTGAGTACAGATGCCAAGATCGCTTACATAACTGCGTGCATATCTTACCACTTCCCGTGATTAGTTCCATACTATACAGAGTTTGCGATTCCACAAACAATTCGATACCTTTTGGTAGACCAGTTGGAAAGCTACTAGCAGAAGAAAGATTGCTCTCCGCGGAGATTCAGCAGCCATTAGAGCACCGAACATATTTAACATTCGTATGTTACTTAGGCCGGAATATTGCTCGCTGAGTATATCGGCGTAGACCCCTGCTCCCGTTGAGATTCAATGTCTTGATTAATACATGCAAGTATGCTGAGAATGGGTCAGAAGCGGAGCTGGAATCCATACTGTAAAAAGATGTAGATGGGTATAGTCGGGATAGTGGAAAGGGGTACAGTCAAAATTTCTTTCTCTTTCCACATGACCTCTCAGAAAGTTACCCCATAACCCCTCGTTTGTATGGGAGACTACTTAAGTATGTCTCCCACCCTTGGCAATAAGGCAGACTTGCGGTTAAGAGTTATCGTGATGTGCGCATGCCCTGTGATATTCCCTGTGTAATTTTGATGTGGTCATGTAAATCCCCACCACCAAGCCACAAATACATATTAAATACAACTTTTATGCAGCGATACCTGGCACCAGATGGCTACAATCTACATGCCATAGAAACTCACGCCAATATTCACCGTTGGGGGGCTTGGAGCTTTGTTCCGTTTTAAGGTAGGCCAGGGCCTTTCTCGTCAGTTCGCGTACGGCTAGTACGTTGGTTCGATGAGATCACCTCCTGATGATCAAATATCACCATACAGTGAACTCGCGTTATAAGAAACCTACGATATAAGAAACCTCGCGGTATAAGCAACTATTCTCCAGTCCCGACAGAATTTGTATGGGAAAATATCTCGCGTTATAAGAAAACTCGCCCTATAAGCAACTTTTTTCTGGCCCCCAGGAGTTGCTTATAACGCGAGTTCACTGTATCTCTGTGTATTGAACTTCATGTTGTTTATTGTGCTCTCAGCTTTCATGGTAGCTGGAGTCACTTGACGCTGACACTTGGCGCTGCACTGGGTAAGCAGAAAACAAGAGCACCTGATATGTGTTTGCTTCATCCTCCGAAGGTGTCTCTTCCTTGTATCTGTACTGCCACCTTCCTCAAAACAAACAATAGCAGTCGGTATGGGCCACAGCAGGTGTACCACTAGGCTGCCTAAGTGCGACGATATAGGTAAAACAGGCAGTCTTTGTTTGTTTAGATCCGGTCAAAGTCTGCAAATCACGGCAAGTGACCTTCAGTCCATGGCCGAGACCGGCGATGATGACAGCAGCGAGCTCAATGTAGTAGAGAGCTATGGGCTCGGCCTTGACTCTGACACAAAGAGTGTTAATACGAATCCAACACTATCCAGACACCTTCAATGTAGTTGGACTAGCTCGAGCTCTGCTAGTTCTTCTGCTGCAACATCTGTCGTTTCCCCACTGGACTCAGGTCTCGGCACAGCTCCAAACTCTTCACGGCCCTCCACCATTCTAACTCCTGCAAACACAACCCTTCCCTCGGAGTACATCAGCCAATCACCAGTGCTCCCACAGGAGTACACGGATGCTTGGCTGGAGAGTCAACTGGCTAAAGCTGAGCAAGATTTGTGTGGACTGAGGACAGAGTTGATGTTTTACTACCAAAGGAAGATAACGAGGGCAAACACTGTGCAGAGTATGAAAAAGGTGTATGAGGACAGAAGGGAAGGGCACACAAGGGCTATTGCGGAGTATATGACTACGGGAGCCATGGGGTCTAGGGGTGTACAAGAAGCAACTACAACAATTCCCTTGGGGATTGAAATGGGAGGGGAAGTTGTTGACCATGACGAGGTGGGGGAAGCCGAGGTGAAACTGGTAGAAGTGGTGGCAGAGGAGGTGGAGCAGATGGGCGAGGCCAAAACCGATAAGGCTGTTGAGCGCACAGGCAACGCCATCGAGCAGACAGAGAGCGCCGCTGAGCAAAGAGACAGCAAGCAGCCTGAGGAAATCACAAGTACGTACAGTAGCTATCCTGGCCAGTACCTACACCTTTGAGGCCAGAGGCTAGTCGCGAACCACCAGAGGCCCTGAAGTTGCCATACTAATTCAGACGTATTCTTAGATCCATCTACCATCCTGATGGTCGAGGCGACCCCTACCCCGGCCCGCGCACTACCCCCCTCAAGCCCCTACAACCGCTGGCGCAAAAGCCCTCCACCACCGCCTCCAATCAACGATTCCGAGCTCCCGCCTGTGCCCCCACTTAAATCGGTACTACGACAGCTTATGATTCCTGCCGTGGCAAACTGCCCCAGCAACGAGAGAAGCTTTGCTTCTCCTACTATAGCGGCCCCCAGGGTAGACATAGAGGCGATTACTGTTAGCCTGTCCTCACCTCCACGACCAGACCCGCTTCCCGAGACAGAGCTTCCACCTATGCCCCCAGTTCAATCTGTACGACGACAGATCCCTATTGTGCCACCAAGGCCGACCTTTATACACGGGAAAACCAGGAACTCTGCTTCTCTAGGCGTGTTGCCATTGCCCCCCGGACCAGCTGCAGGCACACACGCGATTACCACCGACCCTCCTGCACCTCCGCACCCCATAGCAGAAGCCCCGCCTGCACCTTCAGCTCAACCGATACAGCAACAGCTTCCTATAGTACCACCAAGGCCGGTCGTTATACGTGGTAAAATGAGAAACCCCACCCCGACTCGTGCTATGTTGCTCCCCGACACAGATACGGAAACTCTTACCCTTAAGCTTAGCCCTCCTTCACTCCCTGGACTCCCCGAAACAGGGCCCTTGCCTCTGCCCCCGCTCCATGATTCAATGGTATTAGTACAGCAACATCTATCTGCAACAGTCCCACCGATTGCAAGGCCAGCGACCCGCGTCGAAAAGCGGACACTTGCAGCTCCTGCTCTGTTGGCCCCCGGGCTAGACACAGTTACGGCACCCCTTGCCTCTACCACTGTACAGCGCAGGCCGTTTCTTTTACCATCTATAGCTAGCTCTCGGGCGGGGGCGCCTGCACCAACAGTGCCCATAACGGCCGATGAGTCTCGACGCAAGGTACCAACGAGATCGAATACTTTTTCGGCTCTCTTGGAGGCGTTTAACAAGCATACATCGTCTGTTACGCAACAGCCGGATTCAAAGCTTTAAAGGCTGAGCTCATCTTGTGTTTATGGTGTCGAGTCTATACCTAAGGACCTCGCAATGACGCAATGGACATGTGAGTAATAATCAAGAAAATATAAAAGAAAAGAAAAAAGAGCCCAAACCCTTGGCACTCTGGGATTTTTGCAACCTTGGTGTGAGTGAGTTTGGGGCATTGGTCATGGGCATGGAACGTTGTTCTGGGATTTGGGTTTGTGGGGAGATAGACCATGGAACTAGGATCTGAAGCTGCTGTGTGATGCGCAGCTACAAGCCATCTAGAGAACCTTTGTGTCATAGGAATTTAAGTCTCATTTTCTTCAGGGATATAACTCTTTACATATATATGTGTTTCAATACTGTGGGGCAGCCAGCCTTTTGCGCGATGTACTTGGACTCTCCTCCCCTTGAGGGTTAACGGAGCTTTGAATTGGCACGTGTACTCATTGGCTCGTCACGTACAAGCAACTACCCAAACGGGAAACTCAACGTTAGTGCCCCTGCTTGGCAAAGTCAGCATGCTCAAGCTGAGGCTTGGCATGCGGGGCAGCTTTAAATCGAGTCAACATTGCAGGGGCCGTCTCGAACGGCGCGCCGCAGCAGTTTCCCTGGAATGTGATTTCGAAGAGCTCCAAGACATCAACCACGCTGTCATGTGCGCCTCAGTTCTGTCACTATGTAGAGTACCCCCCATACGGAGTACCAGTCGCCTCAATTTTCAGCCAACTCATGATATGTATCCGTACCTGCTACTCACATGCGGATTAGACTATTGTTGCCACACCGCGCCCCCCAGTCCGCCAGCCAACCAAATTGCACAGCTCAACTCTCCAGGACATCGCGTACGAGTCATCGGGTCGGGCCCGATGGACAGCACATTCCAGTGCCTGAGGCGACCCACAACTTGAGCTGCTAGCTGGACTCCTTTACCATCGTCGCCCAACAACAAAACTACCTTGCGCTGCTGCAGGTGTCTGATGACTGCATCGCAAGCGAAGCCTCAGCAACCCCAGCTTTGCGACCGGGGTGCGCGATTCTTTGTTTGAGATGGTGTGTGGCTATTTCGATAAATGAGCGGCGACTCGGTTGCTGTTGGTGGCTAGGGAGATTTACCCATCCCAGTGGCTTGCCCATGAAATGGGCAGTTGGTGCCTTTATTTGTGCCAGGCACAACTATTAATAATCCTGCGAGCAATATCCAGATAGCAGGGTACCAACCACAGTGTGCGATTGCGTGCCGCCACATCTCATCTGTAACGAAACCACCGCGCCGGCGATCCCAGCTGCTACACCACACAATGCTCGTATCAGTGTCCCCCCCTGCGCTGCCAATCATGGCCGTGAGCGCAATGTTGCAGGGGAATCTGCACCACGGCCCCGGCTATACCTCCTCCAGCGTCAAACCGCATCCAATATAACAACTTCCTATCGGCAATTTAGCAAAGATGTATGTAAATAGACATTTGCGGTATATCCATGCCCCGATTGTGTCCTTTTTTTGCACTCGGCCCATTGTGGGATCGCAGATTATGCTTCTATTATGGTTTGCCAGTCCACTCCAACGGGGCGGGCCTTCAACGGGTGGGCACCAGGGTGGGCACCAGTCTCGCATTGCATGCGGCGAATCCCTTCTCGCGATATCTCCAGCCCCCACGCCCTTCCATCATTTTCTACTCTTCCTCCTCTTCCCTTCCTCCTCTTCACCTACACTCATCCCCTCTCCTCTGCTTCAAGTCCGCCTTGTTTCCTTTGGACAGCCTGTCTTTCCTATTTCCTTCCTGGTTCCTGCTTTCTATTTTCATTACATTCCATTCTGGCTCGTCAGTATACTAGCTATACTCACGGCCTGACTCGTACTTGAGCTCCTTTATTACTGTTGATCCCTCTACTTTGCATTTCGTGGCATCAGTCCGTTTCCTTCTCTCGTCTGCTTACTCGATAATTTTCTGCATTTGCAAAAATGAACTCCGCGGGCCCTTCCCGGCTTACAGTATACAGCAGGCCGTCATCATGGGGGAGTGCAACGGACGACTGCAGGTCACCGTCTGATAGTGGCTCCCCCTCCTGCTTCACCTTATCAACAATATCCGGAGACCCCTTGTCCGCAGCCACATCCGGCACACTTCCATTCAGTTTCAGTGACTCTCCAGTACCAACAGAAACCTCCACCACGTCATCATTAGCTAGAGTGGCTTGGAAGCCTTTGGATGTAAACAAGATTAGAAATGGGGAAGGATCTGTTCAGCACCCTAAACTACCACCAGTGCCAAAGTTTCCAATCCATCTGACTGGGGAAACTGCTACACAGCGGGTCAAGGTGGAGACAAGAATTATAACATACTCACAGTCCATACGGTCAGAACATCCAAACATTCTCGACACGCCTTCACCTTCCGATGTTGAGCCGTTGCCAAAGACTTGTTATGTTCCTCCTAAAAATGCTCCACCGAAGCCTATTCAAACGCAACGGCAGTATCCCATTGGGACAGCACTTGGCTCTGCCACTATGAGCACAGATCTTGCAATGAGGGAGACATTGCACACGGATATCATCCCAGGAAAGACGGTTCCCCCAAGTCTCCCAGAGACCTTACACACAGATATCTTGCCAGGGAAGGCGGTGCCCCCAAAACTTCCAGAGGTGGAATCCCCAGCCGCGGAGTCATTCTACCAGGGTTCGAATGCTCCGGCACAGGCGAGTGGAAGCTCAACTCCACAAACCAAGGCCACTGCTATCTCAACACCACACACGCAGGGTACGGTGAATGCGACTCCGTTGGCTCGGACCATCCCACAGCACGATAGCCCTGATTTGAGGTTTGGCTTCAGTCCACAGCTGACTCCACCGGCACGCACCGGTTCAGTAATGGGAAGTCCACCACGGCCAATCCAGATTCGATCCCCACCCCGGGATATCAGTGAGGAATGGCACCCACCACCACAGACCCCGACACGGTCACTGTCACTTTCAGCACGCCCTTCTGCGATGCCACAGCTCCCAACAACTATGAACCAGGTGCAGTATAGTCACTCCCATTCTGCTTCCACCCAATCCCAGGCACCATCCCATACCCGTAGCGATTCCACCTCATCGACAGCGGGTTTGATATCTGCACCGGGGCGGACACGCTCGTTTTCTGGAAACAGGCCATCACCATTCAAGCTGAATCCCGGAAACCAAGTCTACCCTGGCCCTCCAGGCACAAAGTCTGACACCCCGCACCGTGTCCCAACCTCAAAGTTCTCCGATGATGGTGATGGTGATGGGAATGGCAACGACGGAACTGAATTGGCCAAGAGGGAATGGACTGCCCAATTTGCAGTCCCCTTGACCCTTAGCCTATTGTTTTTATGCGGACTAATGTCCGCCGCACTTCACCACATTTTTTATAGCCAATTGCATGGTACCTCCACTTCCCGCGAGTTTCAGCAATGGCACATCCGTGCAGGAATCACCATTTCGATATTTACTGTGGCTTGCTGGGTTGGCTGTGTTGCCATTTGCTATAAACAGCGTGTTTGGTCTACACTAACCCGGAAGAGCGTGAAAATCAGTGGCATAGATGCGCTCTGGGGGTTGGTTCATAACCCAAGTTTGTTCCTGGTTGGTGAAGCTTGGAGGAAGGCCAAAGTGGCTATGGGACTCGGAATCATCATGTGGATACTCCCATTGACGACAATTTTCGTCCCAGGGGCATTGACAATCCGACCCAGTACACAAGCTAGCAGCCAGGGATGTTTGGTTCCTACCTTCACGCCACCCTCGGTTGGCCAGTCCCTATTGCCGCCTGTAGAGATGGACAGGCTCCTAAAGAGCAAGCCTGCGAAGAATTTACCTTTGACATCCTTCCGCTCTGGTTCAATTGTCCTCACTACTACAGTGAAACGGATAGCTTCGACAACGACATTCTCCAGGCATGTCCCAGACTACCCCATTCCGGAGGGATGTGGGAACCAAGTAAACTGCTCCTACGTCACATCATTCACTGCCCCGGGTTACAAGTGCGATGTGGTGACTGCAGAGGATGCGAGGAAGAATGGGCCTTGGGGCCCGGTAGGCTTCGACAAGATCTTTGTACCTTCCAGCGGCGGAATGACTTTCTACTCTGCTAAACCCGACAATCGGACCAAGTCTCCGACATCAGCAAACCGAACAGTCAGTACTTTTACCCCCAATGAGAGGCTCGGATTTGGGAGTTTCTGGGTTGCCGTCCGCTCACTTGGAGAGCAATTCACGAATGATGACCCATCTTTGTTGCTTGACCCGACGAAAGCAAAGCAGGAAATGTACAAGGACCAGATCTTCCAATGCACTGACTATGTCGTCTCCTACGAGAACGTGAAGTTCAGCTATGCTGGTGGGCGCATGAATATCCAGCTTTCGAATGCTGCCGATCAGGGAATTCGATATATCACCCCAGTGGACTACACACGATATTCAAACAATGGCAAGGATGTTACAGACGCTGCCGTCTTTAGCCGGGTTGCACATGATTTTACCCTCTCCCTCCTTGATGGTGAAATGGAGATCGCGAATTCAGTATTCTCTAGCACGTCACAAATTTTGGGAACAGGGTTGGTTGATGAGTCTCGACTCTTTGGTTCTGCGGATGGGACCGGTATTGCCGACAAGTTTGCTCTCCCTAACGCAAACCTGAAATCCAAGGTTGAGGAGCTACACCGAAATGTCACATTGTCGTTCCTCTCGGAGCCAAGATTGATGGGCACATTCTACACAGCCGCAACCTGCGAGGCTACAACAAATGAGCTTATCTACATCTATCGCTCCTTTGCGCTCCTGTTCACCTATGGGCTTGCCTGTTTCTTCACCACCATTGCCATATTTGTTGGAATTCTTTCCCTCCGTGCGAACGGATTCACTACAGACTTCAGCTTCTCTCGCATTCTTTGCACCACCCGAAACCCAATCCTTGATGGCATTACCCGGGGCGAAAGCTGCCTGGGAACTGTCACCGAGCGTGTTAGGCGGCAAGAGTTGAGGTTTGGTGAAATCTGGATCAAGGGAGGCAGGAAGACCAGGGAAAAGCGTGGGTTAGGAGTACTAAGGGAAGAGGACGACGTTGATCTTGAGGAGGGCAGCCATAAAAGATATGGTGTGAAAGTTGGGCACGCAGCGTTTGGAGTACCCTCTGAAGTGATGTCCCTCAGGAAGGGCAAGGGTTATGCATGATTTTGTTGTAGCAGATTGATGAAGATATGCGCCACGATCATTATTTCTCTTTTTTTCATTTTTTCCTGTCAAGTGTCGATTTTATCATTGCCTCTTTATTCATTTTCGTGACCTTTTTTTCTTCGTCTATAGACAACTATGGACAGTACTTGTATGGGGTCTTTTCTCTTGCTTAATCCCTTATGTTTTTAGTATACCATTACCAACTGCTTACTCTGCCCATGAGGACCTGGAGTCGTTCATCTCGTTTACTTGTTTCATTATGTTTTGAACCGCGCAAATTATTTTGGAAATGTGTGGAAAGTAATTGGAAATGGGGATTGGCTTGGGAATTGGTTGGAATTAGGGTTGGGTAGGTGGGTCAGCAGCGAAGGTCAGGTCATGGTTGGAGAAGGAGTGGTGATGTTGAAAAACATAATCATTGTACATATTATGATGACTCTCCTTGTTGAAACGTCCAGTCTATGTAGTTGGCACAAGCCACTCATAGATTCTGCCCAATGTTACATGAAGGTAAAAACATGCAGAACCCAAAACACAACTGGAATGGCCGATCAAAAAAAAACATTAAATCTATCCAATAAGTCATCTATCCTGGTATAGTAAAGTTGTATCCCACCACAAAAAAACGCCCTGACTTCGTCCAATAGATATACTCGTTACTCACACAGACCCAACCCACTTCACCTCCCAAACACCACCTGCACTGCTCCGCCCACCTTCCGCACAAATCCTCCCATCCACCCCTTCCACCCATGCTCATCATCTCCACCTATGCTCACCACTGCCTCCTCCTCCTCTCTCACCTTCCGCACTACTACATTCTCTGCCTCGCCTAACTCCAACCCTAACTTCCCAGTCACAACAAGATTCAACCAGCCCCCCAACCTCCATCCCGCCATTCCAACAAGTTCATCTACCAGCTCCCTCGCGTTCTCAGTATACTCTCCACTCAGCTCCCTTCCTCTTATATTCTCAACACCATCCTTGAATACGTAGCTGCAGACGTAGGAGTTTGTGTATCTCGCCCACTGCATCGCGCAGTCCTGCGCCTTGTCGACGGGGATCTTGCCTTTATTCTGCGCTACTAAGCTCTCAATATCTCGGAAACAGTCTCCGGACCAGGCGCGCAGTGTCGCTTGGGGGAAGGATGTGATTGAGCGGAAGAGCTCGTCCGCCCAGAGCTGTGCGTGGCGTGGGGTTCGGCCGTGCCGGAGGGATTGCGGGATGAGCGAGTCCCAGGCGCTGTGGAGGTTGGAGTCATGCCCGGAGAAGAGCACGCGCAGGGTGTTGCCGCCACGAGAGACATTTTCCGTGTGCAGGGGCTGGTGGACGTCTGCGACGAGGTGCAGGAGGAGCCGTAGGGACAGGTGTGCAGGGGTGGCCCAGTGCGGGGGGGTGCGGCCGTAGGGAGTGTCATCTGGGGTGACGGAGAGGTGGCTTTGAGTGACGTAGTGAGGGCGGCCGCGGCGGGGGGGGCGGTGGGGCCTAGGAATGACCGTAGAGGGTTGGGGGAGGGGGGTTAAGTCTGGGGGTTGAAGTTGAGACGTCTGTAGATATGTATCAGCAAAATCCAAATGAGCAAGGAAAAGAGTAAAAAATAAGGTAACGCACCATATTAACAATCCCCCCCACAACACACATCCCCTTCGGACCACAGTCCCGCGTAAAATCCACCCCACACACCCCATTCTCGGGATCGTCATGTGCATCAATATAGTGCAGTGGGCCGCTCCACCGCCCCTCGGGCGTGTGTGAGAAGTAGTCGCCCCAGATCGCGGCGGCGGAGATGCTCTCGTCTTTGGGGAGGATCGTGCGGATGAAGGCGGCGGTTTCGGGGAGGAGGAAGCGCGTGGAGAGCAGGGCGATGGTGCGGTGAGGGAGTGCGCCCCAAGCGTGAGCCGGGGGGAGGGAGGTAACGAGGGCGATGAGGGGGAGGATGGAGGGGGGAATCATTGTGGGTAGATGGGTGGGTGCGGG
>Ga0307514_10002571_pt1 | contig 18637 bp, 24 predicted proteins | sample 16_EM_MG_FD_203088 | JGI IMG/M metagenome (GOLD analysis project Ga0307514, IMG submission 203088) | Populus trichocarpa ectomycorrhiza microbial communities from riparian zone in the Pacific Northwest, United States - 16_EM | ecosystem: Host-associated > Plants > Roots > Unclassified | place... | reverse complement strand
CAATATGCATGGATGGGCTTTTTGAGTTAACGGCGAACATGTTGAGGCCATGGGTCGGTGTAGTGGATTGTCGAGACGAGGTGTTTGTAGAGGACCCATAACTCGTATAGCGCACGCTTGCGCGGCTGCATCAATAGGTCATCATGGCCCTAGTTATAATATGTACACGGATACAAACTACGTTATGGATTATTCCTCAGTTCCGAAACCTGCTCCAGAACTCTGCTCCACGTATTACGCCGTCCTTCCTGAATGAAGATCCACTTCAACATTGGAAAGACATCAACGAATCGCCTCGCGACCAACCGCAGGTCCGAATGAGCTGGTAACACAAGAGGGGTATGACCGACAACCAAAGATTCAAGACCACATCTTCCGCGTGATCGTAGTTTCTGCACCTCTGGATCCTCCGTCCCAAGTAAGATCTCTACATCCAAAATGATGCCTTCCGTGCTGATGTGCGTCTCCAGGTAGAATAATCCGCTGCAATGGACGGATAACAACAGAAGGCTTCTGGAGGTTGTTTTGCACGTATTCTGCTCACATTCAACCGAACCGAGTAAGAGGTGGGTTAAGCGTGGCAGGGCAACGGCGAGACGCCTGATACCATCGTCGGTCAGATCGAAGGTGCACGTTCCACCGCTACACGACCCCCCAATACTCAAGGTAGTCAGGTGGGTGAAGGTGAGGGTTTGGTCAATGGTGGCGGGTCCTAGCCCCTCTCGACTGAGAAGGGTCAAGGTCCGGAGAGTGGAATGAAGGGTTTTAGACTCGTTCACCATGGTGGGTGGAATGTGGCGATGTTGGCTGTTGAGGGACGAAAGCCACTGTAAGTGAGATGCCCCGGATATACCGAGAATTTCGATAGATGGCATAATGACCATCGGCTCGGGGAGGTTTGGAGGCGGTTGGTCCCGAATTTTCAACTCTCGTAAGTTGGGAGGAGTCATGACATGAAGAAGGGCCGGTTCGGACAGCGGCAGTGAAGGGCTTAGACAGGTCAATGCCGGCCCGCATCGTAGGACGAGGGAAGAGATTTGTTCCTGTAGTTGGGAGACCAGCGGCGAAGGAACGGTGGCTCGGGGCAGACGAAGCTCAGTCAACATCGGGGCGTTCAATCTGGGAATGATCTGGGTCAGAACCTCGTTTTTGATCCCAACGTCCTCGCCGCTGCCGTGGTAATGGAAGGCAGAAATGAAGAGGGATCGAATACTAGGAGGAACGGAGAGGAGACGGAAGCGGAGAGCTGGAACGGGGCCCAACCAAACCAACTCCTGGATGTTTGGGCACAGTGGCACGACGGGCGAATAAAGTTGAAGTACTCCGATTTCCCCCCGTGTGAATTAACGCGTGTCGACTGTAAACACCCTTATCCAAGATGCATACCGCAGCAGCCTCTCGCGCTCCCTTTGTGTGGGGTGGCGTAATATTGTCTAGAAAACCGTCCCCAGGTAAGTATTAATTCCGGATTCGGGTGAGGAAAGTGTGGGTACGAACAATTGGGTCGTTCCTTACACTCCCGCTTGTGAGATCCCAAAGTCCTGACGGAGGGAGGCGGACGAAGGTTCCCATATCTTTTTTCTCCCAGACCGTGCTGAGGATGGGTTCCTCGAAAGGTTTGCAACAGCAAACCAAATTGATCGCCGTTTTGCGCCTGTCCATCTGCACGGCCCAGGAGACTATGTACCGGGGGTTCTCATCGATGTCGAAAATTTTGTGGTGCATATGCGGAGTGGGTTAACGATAAGAGTTGGCGCTTGTTAATCCCCAGGAGTTCCTGGGAAAACATGAGCACGTATCGCGAACAAGCGCCAATGGTATGGATGAGGTGCTACATAGTGTAATTATATAAGGAACGTGGACTATGACATTTCGGGGACGTGGACCGATAGTTGCGGCGCCTTCATGCTTCCAACGTAGTCCTTCGCGGACCAAACAAAGCATCAGCACACACAGGTGCGGTATCGGGCCTTCGACTCACCCTGATCCATTTCTCCCTCTGCTCTGGGACATGATTGAAAACGATGTAGCGTTTGTCGTTCTGGAGGACGGTAAGTTACCGCTGGACGGGAATGCCGGGTCAGTGCATACCTTGAGAACCTTGACAATCTCCTTCACATCAACCGCTTTCGCTAGCTTTTTCATGTCCACCCTATCTCCATCCTCATTTTCCACTTCACCTATGTCATCGTTCTGGATCGAGTTATCCACACCCGCTCCGCCGATCTTACCCAACCGTCCCCAAAACTCGACGAAAGCGTTCTCTCCCATCATCTCGTCGAACGCCTTCCGAGCTTCTGTGTTCCTCTCCCGTTGCCACCTCTCGAACTCGTGTTCGGTGTCGCGTTTGTTGAAGCCTAGCTTTGTCGCAGGCAGTGAGGAGAGCAATGAATCTAAGGGAAGTGCCGAGAATGTAGTAGCAAGGGTTGGGGTATGTGATTCGAACAAGGCGTGGAGGCTCTGAATGTGCTTGTGGCGGAGCTTCCCGACGTGATCGTGGAAGACGTGAAGTTTGTGGTTCAGAGGTAGTGTGGACCTCTTGAACCTTGGATCTGTTTCGAGCTGCGGAAGAACAGAATCCCATGTAACCTAGGAAACACAAGGATTTAGCATACAGTTCCACTGCGACATCCAACTTACCTGTGGGTCACGAACAGCGTCTGTAAGCAAGGTTCTGGAAAAAGCCGAGGGGAACAACGTTCAGCGCCATAGCTGTGTAGCTCAGAGGAAAGAATGACTAGGCGCACCGGAAATCCCGCTCATCCTCTTCTTTGTTTAACCCTGCCCTCGAACGTTCGATTTGCACTTCGACTTTGGACAGATCGGCTTTAACCTTTTGCTCTCGCTCCTTCAAAGCACGTTCCCTCTTTTCCATCTTCTTTCGTTCCATCTCTTCTGGATCGTCTTCCGCCTTCTTCCCAGGAGGGTGGGAGCTCGAAGCAGAAGGCTGTGAGATGGGTGGGTCACCCACATTGACCTTTAGGAAGGCGTTGAAGAGCTCCTCGCGAAGAGAGGAGGAGCCCACTGCATCATAACGGGGATCAGAGGAGATCTTGCGTTTGAAGTCTTTCCAGGCCGACTTCTCATTGGCGTTGTTTTCGCGCAAAAGCGTGAAGAAGTCCTTCTCCGCTTTCTGAGCAGCAGCTCGTTTCTCTGGGAACACGAGGGTGGTCAATGACAACGAAGGGCGTGGGATTGGATAGACAGACTTTCGCCCAACTCCTTCAAGAAATCCCTGAAGCGTTTCTCCCTCTCCTTTTCATCCCTGCCCCAACCGTAGAATCGTCGATCCTTCTTCCACTGTCGGCGGAAGTCGGTCCAACTCGTACGAGTACTCTTCACTTCTTCGTTCAACAACTTCTCAAATTCCTCCTTGGGATCCTCTTTCTCCTTTGCAACTTTGGATTGCCGTAGCTCACGAGCTCGTTCGCGACAGTAGTCATCGAATACTTCGCGTCGTGCGGAGACGGAAGAAAGGAGCACGTAGCGAGGGTCTGAGATGAATAAAGGGAGGGACTTATCCCAAGGGTGAAGTGGATTGATATCCTTCTCCCTCAAGAGCGTCTAGAAATCTGTAAGTAAGGAGCGAGGGGAACAAGGGGGGGTTGACACACTTTGAAAAGTGCCTTCGCTTCCTCCGGCGCCAGCTCGACCTTGGCAGGCATATTTAGCTGCTTCGTTTTGTACTCCTCCTTTAGTGTTTCCTCATCCTTTATCCGTTTCTGTTCGGCATCCTCCTCTTCCTTCTTCTGCCTCTCGTGCTCCTCTGCTTCGGCAGCGAGCTGAGCAGCGGCCTCCCTTTGCCACTCCTCCTCTTCACCGTCGTCGTCACTGTCTTCATCCTCATCGTCCATCTCCTCATCCTCTGGCTCGTCGTCGACGCGAGCCTTTTTGGAAATGACGACCTCCTCAACCGGAACGGGATCCTGAGCCTTTCTTTTCGCGGTCTCCTTCGCGATCTGGGCTTTCACACGTTCGGTTTCGATCCTCGTAGCCTGTTCCTCCTGCTCCATGATTAACCTCTCAGCGGCATCCTGTTCTTCCTTGTCCAAGGTTTCTACCGCTTCCCTGATCTCGTCCGGCACAGTCCACACGCTTCGCTTGTCGGTTTTATGCGAATAGAACGTATTACCTTGGGTGGTTTTAACGCGAATCCAGTCGGTCCCGGGGATGGGTGTTTTGACCAAAGGTTTGTCCTTGGCGGGCTTTGGGACAGGAGCGGGAGCGGCGGCGGCAGGGTTTATCGTAGGAAATGTGGGGAGTGGTCTTACATATGTAGACTCACTTGTGTAGATGTTGAAGTAGTATGGCTGACCGCCTGGTCCTGAGGTCCAAGGTGTTCGTGAACGAATGACATAACCCGGAGTGGTACTCACCGACGTGTTCTGTCCATCCTGGAGGCAGCGGTGGTGGTCCTATTGGAACTTGACCAGGGATAGGTGCAGCCATTGTGGTGGTCAATTAGAAAGAGTTCGGGGAGTTGCGTTCCGAGACAGATGCACTCTCATGATCACAGTGATCCGCGTCGTAAGCTCCTATTAGCAAACGTCTACCAGCTTGCATTTTCCTCTATGGTGAAGCGCATGCTGCTGGATTTAATGTGTGCAGGAACGCTGACTATCAACGACGTTTTCGTCATCCCCATCTGCGCATCCACCTACTCGAAGTAAAGCTCATGCTTGAACATTTAAATATTTACAGGCGGGCGCTTCAAAGTGCAGGACAATCGCTGTGGTGGTGCAAGCCTCCGATGTCTTCACGAGGGGGTGCCATGAAGGCGATAAAAACGTGATTATAATGATTACAGCATTTGGGAGTGTAGCGAGTGAGTGTCAAGCGAACACCAGATATCGAGGACTCGATCATCTACAACCACAACCTTGAACATGTCTTCCACTTCTATTTCCACTTCTACCCCATATTCGTTCATTTCTCCCAGTCCATCCGACCTGCGTTCTCCTTGTCCTGCCTTGAACGCACTTGCAAACCATGGATACATGTATGTGGTAATTCCTTTGATCCCACCGGTTAAACACACCTAACCTGTACCAGCAATCGTAACGGCCGAGACCTCACAATACACGCTCTCGTCAAGGCAATGCAACGCGTATATAATTTCACAAAACCGCTGGCTTATCTTTTGGCTCTTTCCGGCGTTTTTCTTTGTGGAAACGGTCGGACCGTCGACCTTGACCGTCTGGCAAAGCACAACATCATTGAACACGACGCATCGTTATCCCGTCGGGACACCCAACTGCCAGATATCTATTCTCCCATCCCTGCGGACCTTAGTCTTGTCGATCAGCTCATGGGCGTGTCTCCTGGGACCTTTCTGGTATTGAAGGATCTCGCTGCGGCTCGCGTTATCAGAGAATCCCAGGCTGTCGGCGGATCGCTCAGTTCTCTTCATGCTGAAATCGCCAAGGCGGAGAGCGCGCTGATACTCCAAGTCTTTGGAGGCGAGAACCAAGAGGTTGACAAGGGTGCCTTGCGTGTTTGGCTTGTGGATGGCCGTCTTTCTGACTGCTGGAAGTCTCCCAAGGGAAGGATCGGGATTCGCACGACATCATCCACGAGAAGGCGCATCACAGATGTCATGGACTCTATCCGGAATCCCAAGCACACACAATTTTCCTTACTGGGTTCTTGTTACTTTGTTCCTCGTTCCCTTGACAGGGAGTTGCGATTTTTGGCTCTCGGGTTTACACTGTGACCCGATACACGTCGTGCGGTTGGTTCCTACACATATGCTGCGCTGTATCTGACCACCTCAAGTCTGACCCAGCGAGCCTCCCACCCTGCCTCCATCCTTCCAGACGACCGGAATTCCACTGCGATGCCGACCCACAATTTTTGGATTTCTCCTTCAAACATTCCTACGAGTTTATCGAAACCCTTTCCCCTATAAGCCACACATACAAAAAAAATTCGACTCCTACATTAACCGCCACCCACCCGACTTCGCCCTCGCTTCTCGTAACAAGTCATAAAATCATTGCTTCAGTTGCCACGTCAATAACTCGCATAACATTGTTCTCGTTCCCTACGTTTGTACTCTGCAAACACGAAGGTCAAAACGATGTAGTCCAGCATGTCCATCCCCGCTGGTTGGACCTCGAGTCGTGCCTTCTGTCTCTTCGTAATGTAGTGGGCGCGGTGGAATTCAGCAATTACTGTCTTCTTTTCGTCGGTGGTGACCAACTTCGTGACAAGGTTCAGTACAGAAAGCGGTGGCGAGGTGAACAATATTACTCACCTTGGGGAAGCTCAGTCCGAATGCGCCCATTGCCCATCGATACTGAATGCCGTCCGGCCCAATGAACGTGTGGCTCCTGTTTAAAATCGGTTTAATCCTGGTTGGAATGAAAACCCTCGGCGAGAATATAATTACCCTTTCATCTTCCCGCACTTGGGCAAGAACTCCTTCCGGAGGTATGCTCTTCCTCGAAAAACAATCCTGTCCGACGAGAACCACTCCCAATAGATCCTCGCGATCTCATCGCTAGTCTCAGGCAATTTACCCACCTCTTTCTCCTCGTGGTTCTCATTGGACTTGGACTTGTTCCCCTTATCGGTGATATCACCGTAGGGATCTGGGTCGTTCCGGTGGGGGAGGGCATGTGTGGGTGAATCGAACTTTCTGATCCGAGTGACGCTTTCGGTGATCCTTATCGGGGTGTCAATCTGGTACTTGGCATGGCCACTGGCTTCGTCGATGAGGGTTGTTCGGAGGGGAGAGTTTTGGGCGAATAGAAATGTACAACCGCTCATCTTGATGTGAGGGGAGACAACAAAAACGGAGTGGTACTCCAATCATATATATACGACTTGGCATCGCCTGTGACGCGAAGTGCACGCATTGATATGTAGGAGGAGTAGGGGGATAGGTAGGAGTAGGAGCAGGAGCAGGAGCAGGAGTAGGTAGGAGGGTTGGTGCGTAGTGAAACCTCCATCACGACCGACCCGACCCGACGAGCGCTCCGGGTGAGTTATTACATCATAATGACGGAAACCCCATGGGGCCGCACCCCGGTCACTCAACTCAAACGACAGCAGCGAGATGCAATCTGATAAGTGAGCGATTCAGGGCTCGCTCGTTGTACCTACTGAGTCTTCGTGAAGGAATCTGCGCTCACGCCGCTTGCGCGATTGGAGTGGCTACTGCGGCTGCTCGTTCTTCGGCGTGGCTACTGTGGGGACAGCGGGATATCCTGACGCGCAATTTCCGGTGAGGATCTGCAAATCGTGTTGGTCACCGTGAGGATCCTCTCTGTTTCGAATATTTGGAGAGATATCATTGTGCTTCTACCCCCGAGCAGCAGCATGACGACACATCAATGAACAAGGTCGAGCAGGTCAAAATGTTTCCGCCTCATACACCGCACCGTATGAAGTTAACTAGGAGCCACCGCCACCACCACTCGTCTTTGCCCTCGTTTCTCGTTCCCTACGTTTTTGCTCCGCAAACACAAAGGTCAAAATGATGTAGTCCAACATGTCCATCCCCGCTGGTTGGACCTCGAGTCGTGCCTTCTGTTTCTTCGTGATGTAGTGGGCACGATGGAATTCAGCAATCACTGTCTTCTTTTCGTCGGCAGTGACCAACTTTGTTACGCGGTTCAGCACAGAGAGCGGCGGTGAGGTGAACAATATTCTCACCTTGGGATAGCTCATTCCGAATGCGCCCATCGCCCACCGATACTGAATGCTGTCCGGTCCAATGAACGTGTAGCTTCTGTTTGAAATCGGCTCAACCCTTGTCGGAATGGAAAACCCTCAGCGAGAATATAAGTACCCTTTCATCTTCCCGCACTTGGGCAAGAACTCCGTTCGAAGGCGTGCCCTCCCTCGAAAAATAACCCTATCCGATGAGAACCACTTCCAATAGATCCTCGCGATCTCATCGCTAGTCTCAGGCAATTCAGCCACTTCCTCCTCCTCCCCCTCCTCTTCCTCATGGTTCTTCTTGGACTTGGACTTCTTCCCCTTATCGGCGATATCATCGCCAGGATCTGAGTCGTCATCGTCCCAATGGAGGGGAGCATGTGCAGGCGAATCGAACTTTCTAATCCGAGTAACGCTTCCGGCAATCCTTATCGGGGTGTCGATCTGGTACTTGGCATGGCCACTGGCTTCGTCGACGAGGGTTGTTCGGAGGGGAGAGTTTCGAGCGAATAGAAATGTACAGCCACTCATCGTGGTGTGGTGGGGGAACAACAAAGATGGAGTGCTACTCCGTATATATATATGACTTAGTATCCCCCGCGACGTGAAGTGCACGCACCAAGGTAGGATCGCTGATCTCTGGCAATACAGATGAGCTGTGCTATACACCCAACGTCCCTGCTGCGCCCGCAGCAGCTGGATGCGCCCACCCAATGTGATGCCGTTATGTGAGTAAGGATGTTGTGGTTTCGAATCATGTGGACTGGCTACTATAGCCAAACCCAGGTCCTGTGTGTAGATGCCCTTCGGGACGGCGCCGCCCAGCAGCGGTATGGAAATAATTATGTCTTACCGTATAACGAGCAATCATGGAAAATATAATGATACGGCACCGGTAAATCCCCAGGGGGTATTGACAATGGCCACATCGTCGGCGAGGGTCGATCCCACTGTTGAACGTTCTCGATGGGTGGGGTCCCGGTGGGGATTGCAACACTGCACCGTTGCGGTGCGGGCCTGCGTCGATTGTCTCGAGGTAACGACGAGTCACGTCACACCTCCCCCCTTCCGCTCGCGATTTCAATGTCCATGGAATCTATCAACCGATTCCTCTACGGCCCCACACCAGAACAACGCGTACGGGAATGGCAGTCTAGACTGCGACAAGAGTCAAGAGTTTTGGATCGTGAAACGAGGCAGGTCGGATGTTCTGCTGTCCGTGGTTTGCGTCCGCGGTTAACCCCAAGGATCCACAGCTGGACGTCGCCACGAAGAAAGCTCAACAACAAGTGAAACAACTTGCCACCAAGGGAGATGTGAAGAACGCTAGGATCCTTGCGCGCGAGGTCGTGCGAAGCCACAAGCAGAAGGATCGTCTGTCCGTTAGCAAGGCAAGGCTGGGGTCAATCAGCCACCAGTTACAACAACAACTTGGTGCGGTGCTCCGGATACCCGCGGGTTGTCAAGATACTCATACATGATAAACAGCAATGGTCAAGGTCACAGGATCTCTGCAGAAGTCGACCGAGATCATGAAACTCTCGAATTCGCTCATCAGGCTCCCGCAAATAAGCGAAGTCATGCGGAACATGAGTATGGAAATGACGAAGGTAACAGAAATCAAAGCTTGCAAACAGGACTTTTACTGAAAAATTCTTGCTACCAGGCCGGTATTATGGACGATATGATGGAAGACATGCTCGACGCCGAAGAAGACGAAGAAATCGAGCAAGAGGCTGATGCAGAGGTTGATAAGGTTCTGTTTGAACTCACGAACGGCAAACTGGGACAGGCTGGTACTGTCGGAACCGAACTACCGGTATGTTATTTGTCTCCGGTTTTTTTCTGCACCGACACCTTATGCACAGTCCGCGCAGGAGCGGTCGGAGGACGAGGAGACAGAACGTGCGATGGAACAATACCGCCAGCAGCTGAACGGTATACTTAGTTCGTGATTTTATGACCCTAGATTTTTGTATAATGTACTCGGTGATTCTGTGTGTACATGCCCCGCCGTACTATCCGCCCGTTGGTGACGGTAATCGACGATATCGATCGAGACCCTTGGCCGTCAGTAGCCCGGTAGGGACCCAAATTACATTGCTTGCAAGGTTCCTCCACCCCTAAGCTACCCCGCTTGAATGAAAGAGCGAGACTTTGGGGAATGTTTCCGCCAATCACCAGAGACTACGAGACCGTGCCTCGGATTTGCAAATGGAAGTTCGAAACCTTCGGGCCAAGGTGCTCTCTGTGGTGGGACAGCGTTCCCGGGTGGCTGGTAGTTCGTCGGAGAAATCAAGGGTGTTCGGCGAGGACTTTTAGAAGTGTTATTCATTTTATCTCGAGATACCTGAATGGTTAAACTGCACTGGTAATTTCATACAAGCGAGATGGAGTCATGGAGTAGCAAGGGAGATACGTTACAGTTGGCAAGGATAATCGCACAAAGTTTCTAGCACTTTGTGAGGAGGTTATGCACAAAGTACTCAAGTCCCTGGTCAGATCCTTCACACCATCATACCGAAGTTCGAGCCCCTTTGTGTGTGGTCGTGAGAGTTTTAAGACGTATCCCATCGTTCTAAATGAAGGGGCCCCGACGTTCAGAAGCCTTTGCGGTGGTGGTGATAGTCAACTCCCCAAGGTTCCATGGATATTGTTGCGAAGCATCGGCTTTCTTGAGTGAGAGCAGTAAACGCATGATCATCACCGGGAGGCACCTGAGACACATTTCAGTACTTCAGTCTTTCGTCTCTCGGGAATCGACGCGCTTTTGCCCCCAAAATACGTAGAGCCAAAGTTTAGCATTCCGGGCTTGCTCGCGATTGTTTCCGTTCTTGAAGCGAGCATCGTGCACTTGTTATGAAGATGAAAAGGCAGTTCTCCCCCCGATCACGTCCACCGTCGCCATCGGGAATGCCACATTCTCTATACTGCTAGCCGTACTGACTTTGTTGGTCGGGATCGTAAACCAGAGGTGAGGATGTCTTCTGATGCGTTGGTGCCGTGCTCGGTGTAACGAGCTGTCCAGCGCAAAGTCACATCGAATAACCATGTTGAAAACCAGTTTGGGACGAATGGGGTGTCCAATGCATTCGATTTTGGACACCTAACCGGTAACCCCTTAGAGCAGGTAGCCACATGTGGTAACGAGTTGCTATTGAATTTTTGGGATGGATGTGGTCGGCCGATGCGTGGTCTTGAGACGAGTTGAGACTAGACATTGGGAGTGTGGTGGGGTCCAGTAGCAGAAATTCCAGGATATCAGAAAGCGAGGATTGTTCGTGCACACACCGGTTATCGGAGGGAGGTATAGCTGGTGCATGGACGTAGGATATTGTGCAAGATTCCCGCCGATCGCCGCGTCGGCACCCAAGTCTGAATGATTGGCGGAATCAGTCACGTGCTCTAACTTGTCCTTCCGCTCATCGCCGACTTCTCAAATCTTCACTTTTCTCTATACCATGTTAAGTTCCAGGTATTTTTCCGGTGCCGCCCAAAATACCCTGAGGCGTTCGCAGGTATGCACCTGGGCTGGAGATGCTCGCGCCCACACTGACTATCGGTATAGGCACTCAGAAGTTACGCAACTACCAGCCCGACTGCCGCCTTTACCGGACAGAAAGGTAGCAACGTAGGCACATTCCATACTCGCGTCGTGGTCGGGTGCTGACTATTTCTCAGGGCAAATACACCGTTACACTTATTCCTGGAGATGGTAAACGACTTATCTCTTCCGCTTCGCGTCACAATGTACTGAGGTCACATGCTCGCAGGTATTGGACCAGAAATCAGCGAATCCATAAGGGACATCTACACCGCTGCCAAAGTATGCGCCCTCACGCACGCATTTTCATCGTCTGAAAACTTTCCGTCAGGTCCCAATCCAATGGGAGGAGGTTGACGTTACACCCGTCCTGAAGGGAGGGAAGACGGTCATTCCCGATGCTGCCGTTAACTCCATCAAGAAAAATACCGTGGCCCTCAAAGGTACGTGTACGTGTTGCGCTATTGAGGCCGTTTCTGATGTTGCATCCGAAGGTCCTTTGGCTACACCGAGTGAGTCCCATCCATGGTCCTGCAAGTATATGCGCTGAACGTCCCGAGGCAGTTGGAAAGGGTCACGTTTCCCTCAACTTGACCCTCCGAAGGACTTTCAACCTTTTCGCCAACGTTCGTCCATGCGTTTCCATTCCCGGATACAAGACGCCATATGATGATGTCAATACCGTCCTTATTCGTGAAAACACGGAAGGAGAGTATTCTGGCATCGAGCACGAGGTCAGTATTCACAAATTCTTTGACGTATACGGTACTCGTGACCTTCATCCTAGGTTGTTGACGGTGTCGTCCAATCAATCAAGTTGATCACCTGGGATGCTTCGGAGCGGGTAGCACGCTACGCCTTCAACTACGCTCAATCTCATGGCAGAAAGCGCGTTACTGCTGTGCACAAGGCGAACATCATGTAGGCAGTCGGTTCTGTTGGAAATGACCTCGCTAATCATCCGCCACAGGAAAATGTCTGACGGCATGTTCCTGTCCGCCTGCCGTCAAGTCTCAAAGGAGTTCCCGCAGATCAGTTATGATGAGGATTTGCTCGACCGTGCCTGCCTTCGGGTCAGTATCTGTAATCTTTTCTCAGAACGATCGAATTCAACCATTCTGTAAAATATTAGATCACTCAAAACCCCGCTCCTTACTCGGACCGGGTCATGGTGATGCCGAACTTGTATGGCGACATCCTGTCTGACATGTGCGCTGGCCTTATCGGCGGCCTGGGACTGACTCCATCCGGAAACATCGGACGAGTGAGCGCCCATTTCTTCTTTTCTCTCGGATTGTACTTCATCTCGCTTGCAGGACGCTTCAATCTTCGAAGCCGTCCACGGCTCAGCACCCGATATTGCTGGCAAGGGGTTGGCTAACCCCACCGCCCTACTCCTCTCCTCCATGATGATGCTTAGGTGTGCGATTTCGTTGTATCTATCTGCTTGCCGAGCTGACTTTGCTAAGACATATGAACCTTAACGAGTACGCTAACAAAATTGAGAAGGCGGCACTTACCGTGAGCTTTTGTTGCGATGAGGCACTACTGGCCTTTCCTGATGACACATTTTACAGACCATTGCGGAGGGCAAGCATGTCACAGGTGACCTTGGTGGAAAGGCTTCGACCAAGGAGTATACCCAGGCTATCATTACCAAGATGGCTGCCTGAGCCTGCTACGGGCCTGCATTGTACTCTATTTATCCACAGTCGCCAAGTAGCCCGAGTTGTATTAGCCCGCTTCGCTCAAGTTGCCTATAGACAGTCGACCATTGGACTTGGAAACCGTCAAACTAGTGTGAGAAAATGATGCACGTGCCGCAACACCGCCCAGTTATTCGGTCAAGACGCACTCACTTCCCTCTTACCCACATCTTCCGTTCACGATAACCTAACCCCCCCTCGCCTCACAAGGCACCACTTCCATTATCCCTCACGCGCCCCGCAGGGCAAGCCAACGTTCTTCTACGCAAACCCCCCATCTCGTCCGTACACATTCCGGTTATCTGGGCTACCCACACTGATGTGATGACTATTGATCCCGTTCTCCAGTTCACTGTACTCCAACGCATCGAAAAAGCCGAAAACCGAAAACGCTCAGGAAAACGTTCAACTACTCGCAAAAAGGAATCGAAAACAAGTAACATATCACGAACGACATGACAGACCAGGTTGCAGTGCAACAGCCTCCTTCCCAACCGAAGGAGGAAAATAAGCCTGCCACGTCTAATGCCTCCAACCAGAACTCTAACAAAGGGAGCCAAAAGAAGAACCCAAATAGGTCGAACAACCCCAGCCAGGGACGGAGGAAGCCATCGTCTGCCACCAACGAATCCGGCTCGGATACTGGTGGCGGACGCAAAGGTAACGACAGCAGCAACAGGAGGAGTTCAGAAAACCGTGCAAAGCCTCAAGGTGGTCGAGGTGGAGGACATAAGAACCGCCTCCCGTCCCAAGGCCGCCCGAGCAACACCAATAACGGCCAATCTGGAAACAGGCAGGCTAGCAAGTCAAACTCTAGCACTCCCGCTCCTGCGATAGGTGCCGAGACGAGTGATGCCTTGTCTTCTCTCCAACGTGTTATCGCTGACCTCAAGACCGCCTCTCCTGCAGTTCAACCTTCCGTCATCCCGAATGAGATCATTTCGTCTCTCCCGGCCAACGCCCCCGTCTTTCAACCGGGCAATTCCTGGTCTGGCCTCTCCCAATCCAACGATCAGGCCAGGCATCGCAAGGCCGCCTCAGTCGGTGCTTCTTACAACAACAATCCGGTCGGGAGCTACACTCCTAACTTGGGTGTCATGATGGAGGACGCCGAAGATACTTCCCCCCATTACGACGAGGGCGAGATTCAAGGCGATGCTGGCTTCCGCCACCAGCAACAGAGCCACAACCGCCGCTCTCTTTCTCAAAGCTTCACTGCGCCACGATTTGCTGCTCTCGCTCAACAAGATCAGGGCGAGGTCCTGGGGCCTACGGGTCGTCCCCAGCTGGCTCCAGGTTTCATGTTTGGTGGCAGTACCCGAAGAAGAGGCAGCTCGAACAATCCAATGGGTCCTCCGATCAATGAGGAGGATATGGGATTCCAATTTCCTCAACAACAACCCCGCCCTCATGATGCTCAGGGTCTTCCTCGACCGGACGATGGTGGAAATGAGATTACGGGCATCATGGCCGAACAGGTGAACTGTTTGAACCGCCGTAGTCTTGTTATCAAACACTAAGCTCCGCTCTAGATCGCCATCCAGAAGCAGATCGAAGCATTGCAACAACAGCAACAGGCGCTTTACCAGCAACAGCTTGCTTCTAATCAGATCCTCTCTCTACAGACTCCGGGACTTGCTCCGAACCGTCCGTCCGTTCACAGGCGTGTTCAAAGCACCGTTCCCGTCGGCCTCGCTGGTGGAAACAACGTCTTTGGTGCTCAAAACCCGGTCAACTCACTCGGCAACCTCAGCGGACTTGGTATGGGTCTTGACGGTCAGACCGCTGGAATTCCTCGCGGACACGGTCGCAGACACAGTGTGAATGTTTTGAACAAGACTGTCGGGCAGAGTATCGGATCTTTCGAGGACGGTAACTTTGAGCCGTTCGAAGATGGATTCAATCCGCCTGTTCACCAACAACGTGGTATGTACTCGCGAAAATTTCTCTCGCGATTCCAACTCACTTTGTTCAGGTGCAGCCACCTCCATCACGCAGTCCAACAACTTCGCGCAAGATCTCGCTCATGCCCAGGCTCAGCTCACCAGTCTCCAACAATTCCGTGCTGCATCAGGTGGTCATCATCACAAAATGCCTTCCTTCAGCTTCCCGAACATGCTTCCGAACATGATGGCTGCCAACATGATGGGTCTCGGCAGTGGGGTCAACTTCTTGCAGCAACAGACTCAACAATTCCAATCCCAGTTGCAACAACAGTCCAACCAACCACAGCGTAAATCTCTGTTCGCTCCCTACCTCCCCCAGGCTTCGCTACCTCCGCTTTTGGCCGCCGGGAAGCTCGTCGTTGGCATCCTTCGTGTCAACAAGCGTAACCGTTCCGATGCGTACGTCTCGACAGAAGTCCTGGACGCCGATATCTACATCTGTGGCTCTAAGGATCGTAATCGTGCCCTCGAGGGTGATATCGTTGCCGTTGAGTTGCTTGATGTTGACGAGGTTTGGGCAACGAAGAAGGAGAAGGAAGAGAAGAAGAGGAAAAAGGAGGAGAACTCTGCTTACGAGTCCAAGAGCGCTGTCGGTCGCAAGAATGACAAGAAGAAGGACGACGTTGAAGTTGAAGGCCAGGGTTTGATGTTGTTCGAGGACGAGGAAGTTACCGATGAAGTCAAACCCCAGTTCGCTGGCCACGTTGTCGCGGTTGTTGAACGCATGCCCGGACAGCTCTTCTCTGGCACCCTTGGCTTGCTTCGCCCATCGTCGGCCGCTACCAAGGAGAAACAGGAGGCTGAACGTCGCGAGCGCGAAGGTGACCGTGGGGATGAACCTAGGCGACCGATCGAACGCCCCAAGATTGTCTGGTTCAAGCCAACTGACAAACGCGTCCCTCTCATCGCCATCCCCACAGAACAAGCACCCGCAGACTTCGTCCAAAACCCTGAGGCATACGCCAATAAGCTTTTCGTTGCTTGTATCAAGCGCCACGTAAGTCCACCCATCAAATTCCTCAACCTCTCATTGAATCTTCCCGCCCCCCGTAGCCCATCAGCTCTCTTCATCCATTCGGTACCTTGGTCGAGGAACTCGGTCCAATCGGTGATATTGAGGTCGAGACCAGTGCATTGCTCAAGGACTGCAACTTCCCGACCGAGGAGTTCAGCGAGAACGTACTCAAGTGCCTTCCCCCTACCCCTTGGGTGTAAGTGTGGTCTATGCCATGCGATCCCTGTTTCTCACTGTATTTGCTTAGTATTCCCGAGCGCGAGCTCGAGGTTCGGAGAGACTTGCGGCAAGAACGTATCTTCACGATCGATCCCGCTTCCTCTAAGGACTTGGACGATGGATTGTCTGTCAAAACCAACGATGACGGTACCTACGACATCGGTGTCCACATTGCTGATGTTTCATTCTTCGTGAAGCCCAACACTGCTCTTGATCGCGATGCCAAGAAGAGGGCCACCAGCGTCTACCTCGTCCAAAGAGCCGTCCCTATGCTCCCACCTACACTTAGCGAGGAACTCTGCAGTCTCAACTTTGGAAAGGATCGACTTGCGTTCTCTGTTATTTTCACGATGACCAAGGAAGCAAAGGTTACCAAGAAGTGGTTTGGTCGCACAGTGATCAGATCATCCGCCCAGCTTTCGTACGCAAATGCTCAGGACGTAATCGATGGCAAGGTTCTCGCAGGAGTTCCCGTCGCTCCTGAACAAGATGCTTCAGCGGTCGAGCACGACATCAAGATCTTGCACGACATCGCGAAGGTCCTCAGAGATCGTCGTTTCAAGAATGGTTCCCTTTCCACTGACGCACCCAAAGTGGCCTTCACTCTGGACGAGTCCGGTAGGCCTGTTGACTGTGATCAATTGGCTACGAACGATGCTAGCGCATTGATCCAGGAGGTATGGTGCATTGATCACTTGTCATGCAGCCCGGGCTCACTCGAGTCTGATCCTAGTTCATGCTCCTCACGAACATCGCCGTCGCTGAACAAGTTGCTGTGAACTTCCCCGAACAGGCACTTATGCGTCGCCATGATGCTCCCTTGGAGCGTCGGCTTGTACGTGATGCCCCTCCCGTTCGTAAACGGAGTACTGACCCACGATACAGAAAGGATTCCAGGAGCGAGCAGAAGGTTTCGGATACAACGTCGACATCACTTCTTCGGGCACAATCATGAAGTCTCTCGAAGCTGTTCACGATCCCCTTGTCAGGAAGATCCTTGAGCTGTTGTCGCGAAAGGCTACAACGAAGGCCAAGTACTTCTGTGCAGGCATGCTCGATATCGCGAAATATCAGCACTACTCTCTTTCTGTCCCTCTCTACACACACTTCACCTCTCCAATCCGTCGGTATGCAGATGTATTGGTACATCGCCAACTTGACTCAATCCTTCAAGCTGGTGGCGAACGTAAGTAGATTTGGTCAAACCTATCGGACATGCGGATAACCATCCGCCCTTGCAGTACCCAAGTTTGCTTTGGATCGCGATGCTGTCGCCAAGGTGGCTCAACAATGTAACATGTACGTTGAACTTTTATTCAGAAGTTGAACGCCGACCCATACACCCGCGTCGACAGCAAGAAGGACTGTGCCCGACTTGCGCAGGAGCAGTCCGCTCATTTGTACCTCTGTGTACTCATTTCGGACTTGACCCAGAAGTATGGTCCTGTCGTCAGGCAAGCTCGAGTCGTCGGCGTGTTGGATGCCGCCTTCGACGTATTGGTGCCTGAATTTGGTATCGAGAAGCGTGTCCATGTAGACCAGATGCCGATCGATGTAAGTTAATGAGGAAGTCCTGCGCAGGACACTACTGATCTGTCCACAGAACCACGTTTTCGACGAACATACTCGGACCTTACAGATCTATTGGTCGGATAGGGACGTCATCGCTTGGTTGGCAGCGAACAGCGAAGATGAGCACTTGAAGAAGGTCCACCGTACCGCAGAACAGAACGCGACCAAAATGGAGGTCGTTTCTAGGAGTGTACACGATGAGAGTGCATTGTTCGAAGAGGATGATGACGACGAGGACGACGAGATTGTTATTGCAAGGACGAATACGAAGGAGGGACCCGAGGCGACCCCGGTTATCGAAACCTCGAAGCAGAGGCTGTTGTCGGTGGCCAAGGTGGAGCCTATCTTCGAAGGATTGAAGACCCCCGCAGCTGGGCACAAGATCCAGGAGATCAGGGAATTGATGTCCGTCCCAGTATGTGTATTTTGTCGTTCCTGCCCGTTCTTTTGCTGATGCTGGAACCATCAGGTTATCGTCACGGCTGATTTGACCAAGAGCCCGCCGGTCATCAAGGTCTACAGCGTCAACCCCTTCGCCAAAACGAGCGACAAGAAGTATTACTGAACGTTCCTTACGCTAACACGTTTTTTCTGTTATTCCTCCCAGCTGTATTACTATCCTTATCACGTTACTCGCGAATAGTCGATCCCTCACCCCCCCCCAAGGAGGAGCACTGGGCTCCTACCTAAACATTAGCCATTTCTCTTGTAAGGTACAAAGAAGCGGTATGCTTCGCATTCCATGCTTTCTCTCTCTTGTGGATGTTTTTCTTCTTGCAAATTCGCTCGGATCTCCTCTCTTCCCTCTCTCCTTTGCGGTTCGTTTGATGCTGTTGGCTTGCTCTGCAGCTTGTTCCCTGTCCGTAATGATCTTTCCCCGCGATCGCAGACCCTTCTCCAGTCTGCTGTATTGTAAATCCAATCCTCCGGTTCACTCCTTCCATATAGCTCTCACCCCCCCCCCCGTACG
>Ga0307514_10002570_pt1 | contig 18641 bp, 16 predicted proteins | sample 16_EM_MG_FD_203088 | JGI IMG/M metagenome (GOLD analysis project Ga0307514, IMG submission 203088) | Populus trichocarpa ectomycorrhiza microbial communities from riparian zone in the Pacific Northwest, United States - 16_EM | ecosystem: Host-associated > Plants > Roots > Unclassified | place... | reverse complement strand
ACGCTCGGTCGCCGGCAACTGGGTCAACAGGCCAGAGAACTTACAGCTGACATTCGGCAGCTGCGAGGCCTCGCCCATCAGCCGGCGCCAAGGCGCCACCCAGCCCGCGTGCCAGCCTTCGGCCAGCGGCGGCTTGGCGGCATGATCCATCACCGCAGGCAGCGCCGGCCAGTCGCGCAGGAACTGCAGCACAAACGGCAGTTGAACCGGCTGCACCAGCACGTCGAAACACAGGCCCAGCGAAACCAGCGCCTCGATGGCCTCGGGCCGCGGCGCGCGGCAGATCCAGTTCGCATCGGGCAGGTCCTGCAGCATCGGCCGCACGCCCTTGAACTTCGGGTGCAAGGCCAGGCGCGTCAGCGTCTGCACCGCGTCCGCGCGGCTCAGGTCCACCCAGCCAACCACGCCGGCGATGAAGTCATGCTGCGAGGCCAGTTCCAGCAGCCATTCGGTCTCGGCCACGCTGTCGGCCGCCTGCACCAGCACCGTCTTCTGCACGCCAGCGGCCTGCATCAGCGGCTGCAATTCCTCGGGCAGGAAGTCGCGCCGCAGCGGCGCCAGCGCCGGCTCGTCGCCTTGCAGCCAGCCGTAGTCGCCGCGAGCGGGGCGCCAGAAGTGCTGGTGCGCGTCTATTCGATTCATACAGCAGGCACGAAGCTCAGATCGAAATGCCGCCGTCCACCATCACGGCCTGGCCGGTGACGAAGCACGACTCGTCGCTGAGCAGGTAGACCACCTGCGGCGCGATGTCTTCGACCGTGGCCAGCCGGCCCAGCGGCTGGCGGGCGATGAAGTCCTTCTCGGCCTGCACCGGGTCTGCCGCGCCCGCAATGCGGCCACGCAGCGAGGGCGTGTCCACGGTGCCGGGGCACAGTGCATTGCAGCGCAGTCCCACCTTGGCGTAGTCCGCCGCGATGGCCTTGCTCATGCCGATCACCGCGGCCTTGGTCGCGCCGTAGACAAAGCGGTTCGGCAGGCCCTTGACCGAGGACGCGATGGACGCCATGTTGATGACGCTGCCGAAGCTGCCGTCCTGCTTCATCTTCTCCAGCATGCCGGGCAGGAAGGCGCGGATCAGCCGGTAGGCGCCCTTGACGTTCAGGTCGAAGCTGAAGTCCCAGGCGGCTTCGTCGCAGTCCAGCACAGTGCCGTGGTGCACGAAGCCGGCGCAATTGAACAGGCCGTCCAGTGGCGGCAGCGAAGCCGCCAGCGCAGCAATGGCAGCGCTGTCCCGCACGTCCAGCAAACGCGTGTCGATGCCGGCACCCTCGGCGGCCAGTGATTCGAGCAGCGCGCCGTTGATGTCGGTGGCGATCACGCGCGCGCCTTCGGCGGCGCAGGCCAGCGCGCTGGCGCGGCCGATGCCTTGCCCCGCAGCGGTGATCAGGATGGTTTTGCCTTGCAGTCTCATGGGCGCCTCAAAAGTTCATGTATGAACACTTCGTTTACTGGAGAATGACTGTAGTGATCCGATTCTGCTTGCGCCTCTGGTGCTTACCCTGAGGACCCGAAGGGCCGACTGAGCGCTGCCGTCCGGTATGGTCAGCGCAGGCCGACGCGAGCGGAGCCTCGTCCATCCTTCCTGTTGCGCCCCTTACCCGCCGCCGCCATGACCGAACCCGACAACGAGCCGACCAGCGACGCACCCAACGACCGTTACCGCGCACCGGCCCTGGACAAGGGCCTGGACATCCTCGAACTGCTGGCCGAGCAGCCGCAGGGCATGACCCGCGCCGAGATCGTCAAGGCCATGGGCCGCAGTCCCAGCGAGATCTACCGCATGCTGGAGCGGCTGGTGGTGCGCCATTACGTGACGCGCTCGCAGGAGGGGGACCGCTACGCCCTGAGCCTGAAGCTGTTCGTGCTGGGCCACCGTCACCCGCCCATCGAACGGCTGGTGACGCGCGCGCTGCCGGCCATGGATGCGTTTGCCAAGGCGGCCGAGCAGTCCTGCCACCTGGGCATCTACGACCGCGGCAACATCACCGTGGTCGCGCAGGTCAACGGGCCCAGCGCCTGGGGCTTGTCGATCCGCCTGGGCGTGCGCGTGAGCCTGGCGGACACGGGCTCCGGCCACGTGCTGCTGGCCTTCCAGCCCGAAACCCGGCGCGCCCTGATGCTGGCCGAGCACGTGGCGCTGGACGGCGAGGTGCCGGTGGGCGCCACCGAACTGCAGGCCATCCTGGCGCGTGTGCGCGAGCAAGGCCACTGGCAGGGCGAGAGCCAGCAGGCGTTTGGCGTGACAGACCTGTCGATGCCCATCCTGGACTCGCACGGCCACGCGCTGGCAGTGCTGACCTGCCCGTTCATCCGCCGCATCGACCGGCACGTGGGTGCGGACCTGGACACCGTGCGCGGGCTGTTGAAACAGGCGACACAGGGCCTGTCCCTGGCCTAGCCGGACACAGATAATCCGCGGCCTCACCTCCTCCGCGGCCCTGTCCATGACCCTGCAACGTCGCCAGTTCATCGGCGCCACCGGCGCTACGCTTGCCGGCCTGTCCACCGCTTCGCTGAGCCAGCGCGCTGGCGCACAGACGGCTGCAGCCGTCAGCCAGCCGCCGTTTGCGCCGCCGCCGCTGCTGTCGCCCATCCAGGCGCGCACCGACCGCATCGTCGACATCACCGTCTGCACCCGGCCGTTCCGTGCCGCCGGGCCGCGCATCGAAGCACAGCGCATTGGGCGGCAGACGGTGGTGCACAACTACGGCCATGGCGGCAGCGGCTGGTCGCTGTCCTGGGGCTCGGCGAAGCTGGCGGTGGACCTGGCGCTCACCACGAAGGAAAAGCACCTGGCCGTGATCGGCTGCGGCGCCATCGGGCTGACCACTGCACGCGCCGCGCAGCGCGCCGGGCTGCGCGTGACGATCTATTGCCGCGAACTGCCGCCAGAGGTGCGCTCGTCCAAGGCCACAGGCGTGTGGTCACCGGACTCGCGCATCTGCGACGAAGCCCACGCCACGCCTGCCTTCCGCCAGCAATGGGAAGCGATGGCGCGCCTGTCGCACCAGACCTACCAGCGCATGATGGGCCTGCCGGGCGACCCGGTGGAATGGCGCGAGGGCTACGTGCTGTCGGACATCCCGTTCGACCAGGAACTGCCGGACGACGAGGCGCCGCCGCGCCACCCCGAGCCCGAATACGCCGAGTTGGAAAGCGAGTTGCTGCGCGATCTGCACCCGCGCTCGGTCGCGCTCTCGCCGGACCAGCACCCGTTCCCGGTGCCCTTCGCGCGCCGCTACACGCAGATGGTGTTCAACCTGCCGGCCTACAGCCAGATGCTGCTGGGCGAGTTCATGCGCGACGGCGGCGAGGTCCAGCACCGCGAGTTCGAAAGCCCGCGCCAGTTCGCGGCCCTCAAGGAGCGCACGCTGGTCAACGCCACCGGCTACGGCGCACGCCAGCTGATGGGCGACAACAGCCTGGTGCCGGTGCGCGGCCAGATCGCCCGACTGGTGCAGCAGCCAGAGGTGCGCTACGGGCTCAACTGGCGCGGCCACAACCTGAATGTCGTCTCGCGCCGCGACGGGCTGCTGGTGCAGTCCAGCGTGGACGGTGACTTCGACAACGAAGACACCACGCCAGACCGCACCGTGGCCGAAGCTGCGGTGCAGCGGCTGGCGATGCTGTTTGCGCGAGCCTGACGCCGTGCACGCCGACAAACCCCGTCTCGAAGGCATCACGCTGCGCCAGGCCAGCCTGGCCGACCTGGACCTGGTCTGTGACCTGGCGCAGGAACTGAACCTGATCCATCACCAGGCCTGGCCGGACGTGTTCGCGCCACCTGCCTCGCCTTCGCGCGACCGCCTGCACTGGCAGGACAGCATGCTGGGCGCGGACCGGGCCATCTTCCTGGTCGAAGATGCCTTCGGCCAGTCGCTGGGCTTCATCGCGCTGTCGCTGATCGAGGAACGCCACAGCCTGCTGCAGCCAATGCGCTACGGCCGCGTCAACTCCGTCTGCGTCTGCCCCGAAGCGCGCGGAATGGGCCTGGGCCGGGCCATGATGGCGCAGGCCGATGACTGGGCCCGCGAACACCGCGCCACCGACATGCGCCTGGTCGTCTGGGCCTTCAACGAACAGGCCCGCAAGCTCTACCAGGAGCTCGGCTACGAAGTGCTGTCGCACACCATGGGCAAGCGGCTGGCGTAGGTGGCCTGCGACCGCGGCGCTGCAATCTTTCGTTGCAGCGCCAGCCATCAAACGTTACACGCACGCCCAGCGCCGCTTCGAGAATTTGGCAAAGCCGCTGCGCGGCGCCACTGCCACTCGACATGCCCTCAGCTGCTTCCCAAACCTCGACCAAACGCACCAACCCCGCCAAGGTCAAACGCGCCGCAGCCCATCCACAGCGGCCGGGCCAGGCCTGCCAGGCTGCGCCGGGCGAATACATCCCGGTGGTGAACCGCGCCAAGTGCGAAGGCAAGGGTGACTGCGTGGAGGTCTGCCCGTACAACGTGTTCGACGTGAGCACCATCGCCCCAGCGGACTTCCAGGCCCTCGGTTTCATGGCCCGCCTGAAGGTGCGAGTGCACGGCATGCAGACGGCCTACACACCACGCCAGGACGCCTGCCTGGCCTGCGGCCTGTGCGTGGTCGCCTGCCCGGAGCGGGCGATCCAACTGGTGCGGACCGGCGGGCAGGCCTGAGATGAAAAAAGCCGCCGGCTTGCGCGGGCGGCTTTCCGTTGGGAACGAAGCGTTTACTTCGCGCCCGGCACCTTGCCTTCGACGCCCTTGACGTACACGTTCAGGCCACCGAGGAACTTGTCGTCGCCGGCTTCGTCCTTCTTGCGCATTTCCTTGCCGGTGTTGTCGACCAGCGGGCCCTTGAAGACGTCCACGCTGCCGTCGGCCAGGCCGGCCTTGGTCTTGGCGACCAGGTCCTTGACGTCCTGCGGCACCTGGTCGCTGATCGCGACGATGTCGTTGGCGCCTTCCTTGACGCCCCACCAAGTGGCGGTGCTGCCCTTCCAGCTGCCGTCCAGCGTCTCCTGGACCGCCTTCTTGTAGTACGGCGTCCAGTTGATGATGGCCGAGGCGAGGTGGGCGGTGGGTGCGAACTTGGACATGTCGCTGTCCCAGCCGAACGCGAACTTCTTGTTCTTCTCGGCGGTCTGCAACACGGCGGTGGAGTCGGTGTTCTGCAGCAGCACGTCAGCGCCGCCGTTGATCAGCGACTGCGCGGCTTCGGTTTCCTTGGGGGGATCGAACCAGCTGTTGACCCAGACCACCTTGGTCTTGATCTTCGGGTTCACGCTCAGGGCGCCCAGGGTGTAGGCGTCGATGTTGCGGATGACTTCAGGCACCGGAATGGAGCCGACCACGCCGAGCACGTTGGTCTTGCTCATCTTGCCGGCGATGATGCCGGCCATGTAGGCACCCATGTAGCTGCGGCTGTCGTAGCTGCGCAGGTTGGCGCTCTGCTTGAAGCCAGTGGCGTGCTCGAACTTCGCATCCGGGAAGTCGGCCGCGACCTTCAGCATCGGCTCCATGTAGCCGAAGCTGGTGCCGAAGATCAGCTTGTTGCCTTGCGTGGCCATGTCGCGGAAGACGCGCTCGGCGTCAGCCGACTCGGGCACGTTCTCGACGAAGCTGGTCTGGATCTTGTCGCCGAATTCGGCTTCGATGGCCTTGCGCGCGGTGTCGTGCGCGTAGGTCCAGCCGTGGTCGCCGGCCGGGCCGAGGTAGGCGAAGGCGATCTTCAGCGGCTCCGGCTTGGCCGGGGCCGGGGCAGCGGCCGAAGCAGGTTCGGCGGCCGCAGGCGGCGGCGTTTCTTCCTTCTTGCCGCAGCCGACCAGGGCCGCAGCAGCGGCAATGGTCGTCCAGCTGGACAGCTGGAGCAGCGAACGCTTGGTCATGAGGGTCATGGGCTCTTCTCTCTTGAGTGGGGTTGCCAGGGAAGGATGGTTCCGGTCGCGGGTTGTGGGCTACGAGCCGGGGAAAAACGGTTTGCCGAGCGAGGCGGGCATGTTGGCGCGGACCCAGTTGGCATTGCTGGAGATCAGCACCAGCACGACCACGGTCGACAGGTAGGGCAGCATGCCGAGGAACTGGACGGGAATGTGCACGCCGTTGCCTTGCAGGTAGAACTGCAGCATCGTCACGCCGCCGAACAGGTAGGCACCGAGCAACACCCGTGCCGGGCGCCAGGTGGCGAAGGTGGTGAGGGCCAGCGCGATCCAGCCTTTGCCGGCGATCATGCCCTCGACCCACAGCGGCGTGTAGATGACCGAGATGTAGGCCCCCGCCAGGCCGCACATGGCGCCACCCACCGCCACCGCCGCCAGCCGGATGCGGCGCACCGGGTAGCCCAGCGCATGCGCCGACTCGGGCGACTCGCCGACCGCGCGCAGAACCAGGCCGGCGCGGGTGCGATAGAGGAACCAGGCCAGCAGCACGGTCAGCACGATGGCGATGTAGACCATGGGATGCTGGCGGAACAGCGCCGGGCCGACAAACGGCAGGTCGCCCAGCACCGGGATGCTGAACTGCGGCTGCTCGCCCAGCTTTTCCTGCACGTAGCTGATGCCCAGGAAGGCCGAGAAGCCGCCGCCGAACAGGCTCAGCGCGAGGCCGGTGGCCACCTGGTTGGTGTTGAGCCAGATCACCAGCAGGCCGAACAGCGAGGCCAGCACCGCGCCGGACAGCATGCCGGCGCCAAAACCCAGCCAGCTGCTGCCGGTGTGCACCGTGGTGGCAAAGCCGGCGATGGCGGCCACCAGCATCAGGCCTTCGGCGCCAAGGTTGATCACGCCGGCACGTTCGTTGATCAACAGCCCGATGCCGGCGATGGCCAGCGCAGTGCCCGCATTGAGCGTGGCAGCGAGGAGGAGCGCAAGGCCGTCCATCTCATGCCCCCTTGGTGACTGCAGCAGCGTTGGTGCGCGGCGCAGGCGTCGGATGCGGCGCAGGGTGATGCGAGCGCAGGCGGTAGAAGATCAGCGTGTCGCAGGCCAGCAGCGAGAACAGCAGCAGGCCCTGGAACACGCCGGTCAGCGCCTTCGGCAAACCCAGGCGCGACTGTGCCAGCTCGCCGCCGATGTAGAACATGCTCATCAGGATGCCCGAGAAGATGATGCCCACCGGATGCAGCCGGCCGACGTAGGCGACGATGATGGCGGCAAAGCCGTAGCCGGCCGGCACGTACGGCGTGAGCTGGCCCAGCGGGCCGGCGGCTTCCAGCGCACCGGCCAGGCCCGCCATGCCGCCCGAGATCAGCAGCGCGAGCCACAGCGCGCCACGCGACGAAAAGCCGGCGTACTTGGCCGCAGCAGGCGCCAGGCCACCGACCTGCAGCGCAAAGCCGCGGTAGGTGCGGAACAGGAAGACCCAGAACCCCGCCACGGCGGCCAGCGCGACCACGACGCCAATGTTGGCGCGCAGGCCCTGCACCAGGCGCGGGACCTTGGTCTGCGCAAGGAAGGTGATGGTCTGCGGGAAGTTGTGGCCTTCCGGGTCCTGCCAGGGACCGTTGACCAGCCAGCCCAGCAGCAGGTCCGCCACGTAGACCAGCATCAGGCTGACCAGGATCTCGTTGGCGCTGAAGCGGTCCCGCAGCAGCGCCACGATGGCGGCCCAGAACATGCCCGCCAGCACGCCGGCCGCGAGGATGGGCACGACGTAGAAGTGGCCCATCCATTCGGTGCTGGCGCCTGCCTGCATGGCGACCCAGCCGCCGCCCAGCGCACCGAAGATGTACTGGCCCTCGGCGCCGATGTTCCAGACGTTGGAGCGGTAGCAGACCGACAGGCCCAGCGCGATCAGGATCAGCGGCGTGGCCTTGACCGACAGCTCGGCCACGCCATAGAGGTTCTTCACCGGCTCGACGAAGAACATCTGCAGCCCGCGCACGGGGTCCTTGCCCAGCAGCACGAACAGGCCCACGCCGATGACCACGGTGATCGCCAGCGCCAGCAGCGGGCTGGCAAACGACATCAGCCTGGACGGCTGCGGCCGGGCTTCAAGCTTCAGCATGGCCGGTCTCCTTGGCTTGCGTTTCTGCCGGGGTCCACAGCCCGCTCATCCATTCGCCGATCTGCTCGATGGTTGCCTGCGCGGTGGGCACGGACGGCGACATGCGGCCCTGGGCAATGACGATCAGCCGGTCGCTGATCTCGAACAGCTCGTCCAGCTCCTCGCTGACGATCAGCAGCGCGCAGCCGGCATCGCGCAGCTTCAGCAGCTCGCCGCGGATCAGTGCCGCGGCGCCCACGTCCACGCCCCAGGTCGGCTGGCTGACGATGAGCAGCTTCGGGCCAGCGTCGATCTCACGGCCGACAATGAATTTCTGCAGGTTGCCGCCAGACAGGCTCTTGGCCGCGGCGCCCGGGCCACCGGCCTTCACATTGAAGCGGGTGATGATGCTTTCGGCCAGCTGGCGCACCTTGTCGGTGGCGATCCAGCCGCTGCCGCTCACCGCCTCGGTGCGCGTCAGCAGCGTGTTCTGCGCCAGGCTCAGCGTGGGCACCGCGCCGCGGCCCAGGCGTTCCTCGGGCACGAAGTGCAGGCCTTCGTGCCTGCGCTTGCGCGGCGAATGCGCCGCAATGTCCTTGCCGAACAGCGTGATGCTGCCGGCTGGTGCGCGCGTGTCTTCGCCCGACAGCGCGGCCATCAATTCCTGCTGGCCGTTGCCCGAGACACCGGCCACGCCGACGATCTCGCCGGCCTTCACGTCGAAGGCAATGTCCTTCAGCGTGGTGCCGAAGGGATCGCGCTGAGCCAGCGACAGGCCCTTGACCGCCATCACCACGTTGCCGGCCGCACGCGTCTCGTGGCGCAACTGCGGCGGCTCGGCGCCGATCATCAAGCGCGACAGGCTGGCGTTGGTTTCCTGCGTCGGGTCGACCTCGCCAGTGACCTTGCCGCCACGCAGCACGGTGCAGTGGTGGCACAAGGCCCGGATCTCGTCGAGCTTGTGGCTGATGTAGAGGATGCTGGTGCCGTTGGCACTCAGCTGGCGCAGCGTGACAAACAGCTTCTCGACCGCCTGTGGCGTCAGCACCGAAGTGGGCTCGTCGAGGATCAGCAACTGCGGATTGGTCAGCAGCGCGCGCACGATCTCGACGCGCTGGCGCTCGCCGACCGAAAGCGAATGCACCGGCCGCAGCGGATCCACGTCCAGCCCGTAGGTGCGGGCGACCTGGCCGATGCGCTCGGTGACCTCGGGCAGCGCCATCGCCTTGTCCAGCCCCAGCCAGACGTTCTCGGCGGCCGTCAGCGTGTCGAACAGCGAGAAGTGCTGGTAGACCATGCTGATGCCCAGCGCGCGCGCCTGGGCGGGGCTTGCGACCTGCACCTCGCGGCCGTTCCATTGCATCTGGCCGGCGTCGGGCTGGGTGGCGCCGTAGATGATCTTCATCAGCGTGGACTTGCCCGCGCCGTTTTCACCCAGCACCGCATGGATCTGGCCCGGCGCCACCTTCAGGTGGATGCCGTCGTTCGCCCGCACCGCGGGGTACTGCTTGGTGATGCCGGTGAGTTCGAGTCGAAGCATGATGAAGATGCCTGAGCCAGAAACGGGCCAGGAGCCGAAGACCGGCCCCGGCCCGCGGGCGATCAGAAATGGTATTCCGCGCGGATCATCGGTGTCTTGGCAAAGGCGCCATCACCGGCAGCGCCCTTGTACGAGTTGCCGAACTTGTTCTTCCAGTACTGGTACTCGAAGCCGACCTTGAACTTGCCCGGTGCCCCCATCAGCGTGCCGGCGTCGTACATGATCTGCGCATCGATGTTGGTTTCAGGCGCAGTTTCGCCGCCAAATTCATTCTTGCCCTTGCCAGCAATGAAATTTGCGAAACCTTCGAAGGTCAGCGGAACGCCCTTGATCAGCGGAATGCTCCACGCCGCCGTCAACATTGGATGGGCATCGTAGCTGTAGCGCGACACGCCGCTGCGGGTGAATTCGTTGTACGGCGCATTGCTCTCCCAGAGTTCGAGCAGGCTCACGTTCAGGAAGCCCGGCACGTCGAACATCATCGTCGGGCCCGCCACCAGCATGCGCTTCCTGGAGTTGTAGCCGGCGTCGTCCTTGACGTTGACATCGAAGCCGGCCGTCAGCCCCAGGTTGCGGATCACGCCCCAGGACAGCTTGCTGCCGCTGACCTTGGACAGGTCCAGCGTGTGGCGGTAGACGATGTAGACCTCGGTCGCGCCATTGCTGGAGCCGGGGCTGGACGGGTCGGATTTGTCGGAGACCAGGAAGTCGGCGTTGAAGAAGTTGGTGCCGTAGCTGTAACCGCTGACGTGGTTCAGGTCGATGATGCTTTTGTGGATGGTGTTCTCGCCAAAGGGCTCGGCGAACTTGCTGCCGTAGCGGTAGCCAATCGAGGTGTCACTCCAGTCGGCGGCCTGGGCGCCAACGGTGGCCAGCGCCAGCAGCGCAGCAAGGGCCAGGCGGGAAGTAGAGAACTGCATGGTGGGTTCCTGTCTTGTCAGTGAGAGGGAAGGTGAAAACGGGGGTCCAAACGGGCGGGGACTGTGGCCGCTGGCCCCCGGATCGCAGAGGCCGCGTCAGTCACCAAGCCCGTCGAAGGGCAATGAGTATGCGCAGGTGTATACAAACGCAAGGACCATGCCGCTCTGGTTGCCGCACTGCCCCTTGTTTTGCGGTGCCTCAAACGCCGCGCGTCAACCCCGCTGCCAGCAGGGCTGCCCAGCGACATAGGCTGCCACCAGGTTGCGGTCGTCGGCCTGGGTCATCCAGGCAAACACCCGCGCGTGCAGGCTTTGCGCCGGCAGAGGCACCACTTCGCCGCGCGCCACCGCATCGCGGTGCACCGCAACCGGGCCCACCGCCCAATCCCAGATCGCCAGGTCCGCCATACGCCCCGGCTCGAAGCTGCCGATCTCCTCCTCCAGCCCCAGCGCCAGCGCCGCGCCGCGGGTGGCCGCATGCAGCGCCGCCCAGGCGGTGAGCCGCGTGCCGCGCAAGGCCTGCACCTTGTAGCCCTCGGCCAGCGTGCGCAGCATGGACAAACTGGTGCCGCCGCCCACGTCGCTTGCCATCGAGACGCCATGCCCGATGTCCACCGCCGCCTGCCAGTCGAACAGCCCGCTGCCGAGGAACAGGTTGCTGCTCGGGCAGAAGGCGATGTGGGCACCGGTGTCGCGCAGCAGCGCGCGGTCGGTGTCGTCCAGCCAGATGCCATGCGCCAGCACCGCGCGCGGCGTCAGCAGGCCGACCTGGTGATAGACATCCAGGTAGCTGCGCGCCTCGGGAAACAGCTCGGCCACCCAGCGCACCTCTTCGGTGTTCTCGGCCACGTGGGTCTGCATGTAGAGGCTGGGGTCGGCCCGCACCAGCTCGCCGGCCATGGCCAGTTGCTCGGGCGTGCTGGTGATCGCAAAGCGCACCGTCAGCGCATAGCTGTTGCGACCCTGGCCGTGCCAGCGCTGGATCAGCGTTTCGCAGTCGCGCCGGGCACCCTTCACATCGTCGCTGAGGCCTGCGGGCGCGTGGCGGTCCATCAGCACCTTGCCGCTGATGATGCGCATCTGCCGGGCGCTGGCGGCCTCGAACAGCGCGTCCACCGAGACCGGATGCACGGTGGGAAAGACCACCGCTGCGGTGGTGCCGTTGGCCAGCAAAGCGTCGAGGAACAGCTCGGCGCCGGCACGCGCGACCTGCGGGTCTGCGAAGCGCTGCTCGGCCGGGAAGGTGTAGGTCTTGAGCCAGTCCAGCAGCGTGGCGCCATAGCTGGCGATCACGTCCAGTTGCGGGCAGTGCACGTGGGTGTCGATGAAACCCGGCAGGATCAGCCGGCCGGTGTGCAGCTCGCGCTGCCAGCTGTCGTCCGGTGCCTCGGGCTGCGCGCCGACGATGCGGCCGTCTTCGATCAGCAACCAGTGGTTTGGCCGGAAACGCAGCTCGGCACAGGCCTCTTCGCCCAGCAAGGGCGCGCCGGTGAAGTCCAGCAGGTCGCCTTGCAGCGCCAGTCTTTTGCGGGCACTCATGCGCGGCTCCTTGAGGGGTTGTCTTCGTCGGCCAATGCACGGGCGGTGTCGCGCACCTGCTCGCGCAGCCAGCGTTGCGCCGCAGACGCATGCGTGCGGTCGTGCCAGAGTTGGTAATAGGCCATGGCCGGGAAGGCCACCGGGCAGCGAACGATGCGCAGCGGCAGTTGACTCAGGTATCGCTCGCAGAACTGGCGGCCGGTGGTCAGCACCAAGCGGCTCGCGGCCACCATGGCCGGCGCCAAACTGAAGTGCGCGCAGCGCACCGTGACGCGGCGCGACAGGCCTTGCAGCGCGAGGAAATCGTCGATCACGCCACGCGCGCCGGGATGCAGCGGCGTCGGCGCGATGTGGTCGCTGTCCAGGTAGCGCGCGGCCGTCCAGCTGCGCGGGCTCTTGGCGGCGGGGTGGTCCGCGGCCACGAGGCAGACCACCTCGTCGGACATCAGGCGGCCCAGGTGCAATTCTTCCGGCGGCTGCAGCCAGTTGCCGACCACCAGGTCCACCTCACCCGAGGCCAGCTTGCGGCGGTAGTCCGAATCCGCCGAGAGCGGATGCAGGGCGACCTGCAGCCGTGGCGCAAGCTGCTGCAGCGTGCCGATGAGGCGCGGCAGGAACAGCGGGTCCAGGTAGTCGGACGCGGCGAGGTTGACCAGGCCGTCTGCCGTGGCCGGATCGAAGCCGCGGCCGACGCGGGCCGAGCCGAACAAGGTGTCGGCCTCCTTCAGCAGCCGCTCGGCCGGGCCGACCAGCGCCAGCGCCGCTTCGGTGGGCACCAGCCCGGTGCCGGCGCGCACCAGCAAGGCGTCGCCGGTCAGCGCACGCAGGCGCTTGAGCTGGGCGCTGACCTGGGGCTGGGTGCTGCCCAGGCGCAGGGCGGCGCGCGAAACGCTGCGATCGGTGATCACGGTGTGCAGGACCTTCACGAGATGGAGGTCGATGTTGGCGAAATCCGGCGGCCGCGTCATACGGCACAACATATGCAACTCATGGGCCAGATCGTATTCAAACTGCGCCGCAGCGGCGTAAGGTCTTGCGCCAGATGACTGCCGAAACTTCAAACTCCGCCCCTCTGCGCTTTGTCTTCCGCGGCCAGCCGGTCAGCGTCACCGGCGCGCCCGCCACGCGCAGCGTGTTGCAGTGGCTGCGCGAGGACGCACAGGCCTGCGGCACCAAGGAAGGTTGCGCCGAAGGCGACTGCGGTGCCTGCACGGTGCTGGTCGCCGAGCTGGCCGAGAGCGTGCCCGCCGGCAGCCGCGCCATCCTCAGCGAAGGCCTGGCGATCCGCCCGGTCAACGCCTGCATACGCTTCCTGCCCACGCTGCATGGCAAGGCACTGCTGACGGTGGAAGACCTGGCGCAGCCGGACGGCACGCTGCACCCGGCGCAACAGGCCATGCTGGACCACCACGGCTCGCAATGCGGCTTCTGCACACCCGGCTTCGTGATGACGCTCTCGGCCGAGCATGAGCGCCAGGCCTGCACCAGCGGGCCGTGCCCTGGCCGCGCCGAGCTGGCCGATGCACTCTCTGGCAATCTGTGCCGCTGCACCGGCTACCGGCCCATCCTGGACGCCGCGCAAGCGATGCTGCAACAGCCCGCGCCGCGCCTGCCGCTGGCCGGTTTGCGCGAGCAGTTGCTGGCCTTGCAGGCGACACCCGCCGCACCCCACAGCCCCCGCACGCTCGCCGAGCTGGCCACGCTGCGCGCCGACAAGCCCGCCGCACGGCTGGTCGCTGGCGCGACCGACGTCGGCCTGTGGGTCACCAAGCAGATGCGCGACCTGGGCGAGCCGATCTTCCTGGGCGACGTGGCCGAGTTGCGGCGCATTGACGAAGACGCGGAAGGCCTGCGCATTGGCGCGGCCGTCACGCTGGAAGACGGCTGGGCGGCGCTGGTGGTGCGCTGGCCGGCGCTCTCCGAAATGTTCCGCCGCTTCGCCGGCCCGCCGGTGCGCCATGCAGGCACGCTGGTGGGCAACCTGGCCAACGGCTCGCCGATTGGCGATGCGCCGCCGGTGCTGATCGCGCTGGGCGCCACGCTGCGGCTGCGCCGGGGCGAGGCCACACGCGAGCTGCCGCTGCAGGCCTTCTACCTGGACTACATGAAGAACCAGTTGCAGCCGGGCGAGTTCGTCGAGTCCGTGCAGGTGCCGTTCGCGACGCTGCAACCGGGCTGGCAGGTGCAGGCGCACAAGCTGTCCAAGCGTTTCGACTGCGACATCTCGGCGGTCAGCGCCGGCTTTGCGCTGCGGCTGGATGGCGACACCGTCGCCGAAGCGCGGCTGGCCTTCGGCGGCATGGCAGCCACGGTGCGCCGCGCCGCAGCGGTCGAAGCCGCCATCGTCGGCCAGCCCTGGACCGAAGCCACGCTGCGCGCCGCGCAGGCCGCGCTCGCCGCCGACTTCACACCACTGACCGACCTGCGCGCCAGCGCCGACTACCGCCGCCTCGGCGCGGCCGGCTTGCTGGAGCGGCTGTGGCTGAGCACCCGCCCAGCCGACCCGGTTTCGTTGGCGCAACTGCGCGTCTGGGCCTGAGGAGCGCCACATGCACTTGAAAGACCTCTCGGCTGCAGCCACCGCCGTCGTCGGCACTTCGTTGCCGCACGAATCCGCCGCGCTGCACGTGCAGGGCCGCGCCGCCTATGTGGACGACATTGCCGAAGCCGCCGGCACGCTGCACGCGGCGCTGGGGCTGTCGCCCGTGGCCCATGGCCGGCTGCTGGGCATGGACCTCGCGGCGCTGCGCGCGATGCCCGGCGTGGTCGCGGTCTACAGCGCAGCCGACATTCCGGGCCAGAACAACGTCGGCCCCATCGTGCACGACGATCCGATCCTAGCCAGTGGCGAATTGCACTACCTCGGCCAGCCCGTCTTCGCCGTGATCGCCCGCAGCCGCGACGAGGCGCGCCGCGCCGCAGCCCGCGCCAAGGACGTGCTGCAGATCAAGCCGCTGCCGGCCCAGCTGGACCTGCGCGCCGCACATGCCGCGGGCCAGTACGTGGTGCCGCCCATGCACCTCGCGCGCAGCACGCACCCCGGCGGCGTGGCCGGTGCGATGGCGGCGGCGCCGCACCAGCTCTCCGGCCAGCTCAGCCTCGGCGGGCAGGAACAGTTCTACCTCGAAGGCCAGATCAGCTACGCGCTGCCGCAGGACGATGGCGGGCTGAAGATCCACTGCTCCACGCAGCACCCCAGCGAGATGCAGGCGATGGTCGCGCATGCGCTGCAACTGGACGCCAATCAGGTGCTGGTCGAATGCCGGCGCATGGGCGGCGGCTTCGGCGGCAAGGAGTCGCAGTCGGCGCTGTTCGCCTGCGTGGCGGCGCTGGCAGCGAAGAAGCTCAACAAGCCGGTCAAGCTGCGCGTGGACCGGGACGACGATTTCCTGATCACCGGCCGGCGCCACGGCTTCGAGTTCGACTGGCAGGCCGGTTTCGACGACAGCGGCCGGCTGCTGGCGGTCGAGGTCACGATGCTCGGCCAAGCAGGCCACTCCGCCGACCTGTCGCCCCCGGTGCTCACCCGCGCCATCTGCCACCTGGACAACGCCTACTGGTTGCCTGACGTGGCCATCCACGGCTTCCTGCCGCGCACCAACACCCAGAGCAACACGGCCTTCCGCGGCTTTGGCGGCCCGCAAGGCGCGCTGGTGATCGAGCTCATCATCGACCAGATCGCCCGCCAGCTGGGCCTGGATCCGCTGGCGGTGCGGCAGGTCAACTGGTACGGCCTGCCGGGCAGCGGGCGCGACGTGACGCCTTACCTGCAACCGGTGGTCGACAACATCATCGCGCCGCTGACCGACGAGCTGGCCGCCAGCAGCGACTACCTCGCGCGCCGCGCCGAGGTCGCTGCCTTCAACGCCACCAGCCCATGGCTGAAGAAGGGCCTGGCGCTGACCCCGGTGAAGTTCGGCATTTCGTTCAACGTCAACCACTTCAACCAGGCAGGCGCGCTGGTGCACATCTACCGGGACGGCTCGGTGCTGGTGAACCACGGCGGCACCGAGATGGGCCAGGGCCTGAACACCAAGGTGGCGCAGGTGGTCGCCCACGAACTGGGCCTGCCGCTGGCCCGCGTGCGCGCGAGCGCCACCGACACCAGCAAGATCGCCAACACCTCGGCCACCGCCGCCTCCACCGGCGCCGACCTGAACGGCAAGGCCGCGCTGGACGCCGCGCAGAAGCTGAAGAAACGGCTGGCGGAAGTGGCCGCGTCGCACTGGCAGGTGGCGGTTGACCAGGTGCGCTTCGAGGGCAACGCGGTGCTGGGACCAGACGGCCAGCACGAGGCCTTTGCCGCCATCGTCGAGCAGGCCTACGTGGCCCGCGTGCAGCTCTGGGCCGACGGCTTCTACGCCACGCCCGGCCTGCACTGGAACCGCGACACGCTGACCGGCCGGCCGTTCTATTACTTCGCCTATGGCGCGGCCGTCAGCGAAGTGCTGCTGGACCGGCTGACCGGCGAATGGCGGCTGCTGCGCGCCGACCTGCTGCACGACGTGGGCCGCTCGCTGAACCCTGCCATCGACATCGGCCAGGTCGAAGGCGGTTTTGTGCAGGGCATGGGCTGGCTGACCAGCGAGGAGCTGGTGTGGCACCCGCAAAGCGGCAAGCTGCTGACGCACGCGCCGTCCACCTACAAGATCCCCACCGCCAACGACCTGCCGCACGCGCCAGGTGCCTTCACGACGCGGCTGTACAAGGGGGACAACGTCGAGGACAGCATCCACCGCAGCAAGGCTGTGGGCGAACCGCCGCTGCTGCTGAGCTTCTCGGTCTTCCTCGCGCTGCGCGACGCGGCCGCCGCCTGCGGCGCGCCGGGCTGCCAGCCCGCACTCAGCGCGCCCGCCACGCCCGAGGCGTTGCTGCGCGCGGTGCAAAGCGTGAGCTGAGCATGGGCCGGTTGGCGTTACGGGAACTGGCCCAGCGCTGGCAGCAGCAGGGCCGCTCGGCGATGTGGGTGGAGATCACCCGCGTCAAAGGCTCGGTGCCGCGCGAGGACGGCACCCGCATGCTGGTCTCTGCCGCTAAAGTGGCTGGCACGATTGGTGGCGGGCACCTGGAATGGCAGGCCATCGCCCGCGCCCAGGCCGCGCTGAAGGAAGCCGGCGGCCAGCCGCTGGCGGCCTGGGACTGGCCGGTCACGCTGGGCCCGTCACTGGGCCAGTGCTGCGGCGGCGCACTGACGCTGCGCTTTTTCCCGTTGGACAGTGGCAGCCTCACCGGCTGGGCTGCCGAGCCGCCGCGCTTTCACCTGCAGTTGCACGGCGCCGGCCACGTCGGCCGCGCCATCGTCAAGCTGCTGGCCGACCTGCCTTGCGAAGCGCTGTGGGTGGACGAGCGCGAAGACGGTTTTCCGGCCATGCCGCTACCCGCCCACCTGCGCTGCTGCGCCAGCGCTCAACCCGAAGAGGAAGTGGCCGATGCACCGGCCGGCGCCTTTTTCCTGGTGATGACCCACAGCCACGCGCTGGACTTCCGCATCTGCGAGGCGGTGCTGCGCCGCGGCGATTTCGGCTTCCTGGGCCTGATCGGCTCGGCCAGCAAGAAGGCCGGCTTCCTGCGCCGCTGGCGCGAGCGGGGCCTGTCCGATGCCCAACTGGACCGCCTGGTCAGCCCGGTCGGCATGCCCGGCATCGAAGGCAAGGCGCCGGAAATCATCGCGGTCGCGGTCGTGGCGCAACTGCTGCAGTTGGCCTCGGCTTGAGGCGAGTCGGCCCTCATTGCCAATTCGGTCACTAAATCTTTTAGGGGGGTCTTTACTCGAAACCCGCATTTGCAGATGCCGAATGCGAGAATGACTTCAGTCGGCCGAGCTGCCTTGTTGCCTCGGCCCCGAATCGACCGAAGGTTTCGAGGTACTGCGATGCATATCGATGGCATGAATTCCATCGCCGGGCTGCTGGTTGGCACCATCGTCGGCATCACCGGCGTCGGTGGCGGCGCCCTGATGACCCCCATCCTGGTGCTGTTCTTCGGCATCGCGCCGCAGACCGCCGTCGGCACCGACCTGCTGTACGCATCCATCACCAAGATGTTCGGCACCGCCGTGCACCACAACCACGGTACGGTGGACTGGGAAATCGTCAAGCGGCTGGCCTGGGGCAGCCTGCCCGCTGCGGCGCTGACGCTCGCCTGGATGACCTTCAGCGGCGGCCATCAGGTCAAGAACGGTTTCATCATCCAGGCGGTCGGCATCGCGCTGATCATCACCGCGCTGGGCATGCTGTTCAAGGAGAAGCTGCACGCCATTGGCAAGAACTTCCGCGTCGGCGACTCGGAAAAGTTCAAGAACGTGCAGCCTGTGCTGACCGTGGTCGCCGGCATCGTGCTGGGCGTGCTGGTCACGCTGACCTCCATCGGCGCCGGCGCGCTGGGCACCGTGATGCTGGTCTACCTGTACCCGCTGCGCCTGAGCTCGAACAAGCTGGTCGGCACCGACCTGGCCCACGCGATTCCGCTGGCGCTGATCGCCGGCCTGGGCCACCTGAGTCTGGGCAATGTCAACTACGACCTGCTGGTCAGCCTGCTGCTGGGCTCCATCCCCGGCGTGCTGATCGGCTCGCTGATCAGCACCCGCGCGCCGCTGACGCTGATCCGCTACGCCATCGCCATCGTGCTGGGCCTGGTCGCCGTGAAGATGCTGTCGGTCTGAGCGCCGCTCAATGCCACCAAAGGGAC
>Ga0307514_10002569_pt1 | contig 18651 bp, 24 predicted proteins | sample 16_EM_MG_FD_203088 | JGI IMG/M metagenome (GOLD analysis project Ga0307514, IMG submission 203088) | Populus trichocarpa ectomycorrhiza microbial communities from riparian zone in the Pacific Northwest, United States - 16_EM | ecosystem: Host-associated > Plants > Roots > Unclassified | place... | reverse complement strand
TACCAGCGGCTCTCACAATTACTGGACAAAGAATCCGCTCTCCTACCTACGAACAATGACCCCTCCATTGCCTCTGAAAAATTCGACTCCCTGATAATTCTGGACCGGAGGGTCAATATGATCACCCCGCTTCTTACTCAGTTGACTTATGAAGGCCTTGTGGACGAGTTGGTTGGTATCAAGAATTGTGAGCAGCCCTCGCGTTCTCCTTTCCGGAACCGTCGCCGAAGAAATTTACAGCCTATGTAGAGCTATCACAGTCTGTTCTTGCGTGTATAATATGGCGAATCAAATTGCCTCTGATCGTGGTTACAAGTGACTCAAGTGAGACCCTACACGAAGGACTCGGTACATGTCGCAAAAAACCCCGTACCATCGGACATATCGAGCACATGACCCCATCCGCTTTGTACGATCGGGATCGGCACTTCCCATTTCATTGCTCATCTGCGTTCCAGTATGGTGACGAACTTGAATTGATTGGGAGACTTTGTGCCGAGGCGAAGCTCGGCAAAAATTCATTTCACCATAAACGTACGGCGGCGTATTGACAAAGGGGATGCGCAAGGCCAAGCATAGATCCCCATTGGGCGGCCCTCACCCGGTTTTATTGGCTGTTGTTCTTGGCAAGTGGTGTTCTCGATCACATCGCGCCCAGATTGTCCCGGTCTTTCGCTGAATTCACTTTCTCATCCCGACGACCAAAACCTACACCTGGCCCGTCCTATATCGTTAGGCAGATACTCAGCCGGAAAACCGCGGGCTACATTTCATCTGTCGCTCTCATTCACGTCGCGTCCTCAGCCACCGTTCTCCTCGTAGCACTCTATTTCCAAAGCAGAATCCGCGACTGGAGGGACAAACCAGCTGCGGCGGCTCTTGGCGCGCGATTAATTTCAAAAGTAACCGGTAAAATTCCGTTTGGGATAGATGTAATCACCACTTTGCTAGAGGCAAACAAGACGGGTGGGCTCTAAAAGTCCCGCCGCCTGCTTCTTCGAGGTGTACCGAGATTTTATTTAGGCAATGAACTCGGTCAAACTATCGAATTGCGTTTCATAGTCTTCGCATGTCGGTTTGGCATTCCTTTGGTCGTCATCGTCGAGCATTGCTGATAGACACCATAGATTCTGACATCGAATGATTTCATCTCCCCACTTAATCCTTCCGAAGATTGTCCTGTCCATGGGTTTTAAAGATTATGAAAAGAGAGAAATGGTTACGGATATCTACCAGTCTTTATCGGCACTGGAATATTCAACTCGGATGGTGTGTTCCCGTATACCACCCCTTCGATTGACATTTAACGCCTTCCTCGGGGGAAACGTGGAAGTGAGTTGGGGGCCCCACTCACAGCAATGGCTCAGCGCTTGAGACCCTACCGCTCTAGGTTCCACAGGTCCACAACCCATCCGTTCTTCACCAGAGACAGAACCAGTGATCTTGAAATCTTTGATCGCCACGCCGACTTAGTGATTTCCAAACTGAAGGAGCGATTCACACATGGAACCGCCGTCAACGTTCAAGGCCTCTTGTCCAGGTACACCATGGACACCGCGACTGAATTATTATTCGGCCGAGATGTAAAGAGTCCATTAGGTCAATTGCCTTACCCATCCACGTACAAAATTTACGCGCCCCAGCGTTACCACCCTTCGGACAGCTTTGCTTCCGCCTTTAACCGAGCTCGGAGTACTCCCACCCCCGCGCGTTTTTCGCAAAAGCTTGGCGTTTGGTTGAATTCTGGGAGGATAAGGTCACGACTCAAATGCAGATACCCCACCAGTTCATCGACCCTCTCGTCCACACAGCTTTGCAGAGAAGAAGGATTCCAAGGGAGTGCATGAGGTGGATAACGACGAAACATTGCTCGATCACCTTGTACAGTAGATCGAAGGTACTCATGGGGCACGCAGATTTCAACGTTATCAGCAGAGGGACCTTGAATATTCTGTTGGCCGGCCGTGTCACAGTGAGGATTATCGGTAGGTTGCCTAAACTTAGACACGCTCCAACAGATCCTGAAAGACCGCTTCTTTGGCTACGTTCGTGGTGACGATGCTCGCTGAACACCCGAATATCTTCGCCCGTGTCCAAAAGGAGACATTTGAGACTCTTGGACCAATTGGGAAAGTCAGTCTGGAGGATTTGAGGGGGATGAAATATCTCCGAGCAGTTTTGAATGGTAAGCGGTTCACGAGGGTCAGACGCTCGTTTATACTAATCTGCCGCAGAGACACTAAGGTTGTATCCAAGCGTGTACGTGTAAGCGTTCTCTCCTCTTTTCACATTCAGGTTGAGGAATACAATCCGTGGAATGTCAGATGCTTCAAAAAAGGTGCGGTCTGGCCAGGTCCTGCAAATGAGGGAAAACCACTATACATCCCGGGCGGTACGCTAATTCACTACCTGTCCTGGCTAATGCATCGAAGAAAAGATCTCTGGCTGATGGTAAAATTTTGTTCAAACTAGAGTCCCATTCGTCTAGAACCATCATCAACGTCGAACATACAGCGGACAAGCTCGATCCTGGCCTTTTCTCGGATGAGCGAGTACAGAAATACCTCGTTAATCCTTTCATCTTCCTCCCATTCAATGCCGGGCCACGGATGTGTCTCGAACAACAGTTCGCATACAGCCAAGTGTCTGCGATGATTATTCATCTCGTCCAAGCTTCCAAGGGGACATGGATTCGAATCCTGAGGTCAAACCTCCCCCGCGTGGGCGTTAGGTTCAGGAAGGAAGGCTGTTGAAAAGGTTTGAGTGAAGTCCGACATCACGAAGTATGCGAATGGTGGGGTTTGGGTCAAGATGCAGGAAGCTGACCCAGAACAGGAGTTGCGAAAAGGTGCCATTAGGATTAGATTCTGAGGTATCTACGTACGTACGAGCGCTTGCGTAAATCTGTTTACCACGATGTTCCGTTTCGCTACTTCGCGCATCTGTTGTTATTGTCCATTGTGACATCCCCTCTGATGATGACGTGGAAAGTATGTTTTTGATGGGATTGCCAGTTTGCCGAACTCGCTTGAACTGAAGTCAGTTCTGGGGTTATACTTCGAATGATCCGTACCCCCGCCGACAGTCTGCCACAGACGCCCATTCATGACTGCGTGATGTCACCTACTGAGACGACTTCCGCTGCTTCCAACACCGTCCCCCGGTTCCTTGATATCCCGTTTCCCAAAGGTATGCGCAAAACCGAAATTCAAGCCATGTTGCCGACCCGTACTTCATGTGTGCCCTCCTGAAACGATTTCAGTGCCCGCCGCCATCTCGCACGTGAAAGATGATCTAGATTCCTCCATTCCTCGGCCACCCCTCGACTGCGGCGCAATCGCTGTAATTGGTGAGAGTCTCTCGGGTCCTCCCAACCTTGCGCCTTTCCTGTTTGTGGTAGTCCATCAAAAACGTCCAAGGTTGCACGAACAACGAAATTTTCTCATCTCACGTTGTAATTTGGCAGGAGATGAGACGGGAACCGCCCATCGTCGTTGCATAGAAAAGGGTGAATCAACCGACAAGATGAGGGAGTACGTATGGTTCATTTCTAGTTAGACCTGCGGAAATCATCGGTGAATGAATTCTAATCAAATGTTTGTCTCCGTTCCTACAGGAATTTATTCCCAAGGTATCGACACTGGTCTTTAGGGAAGGAGCACTTCGCCCACGGATATTCACACACTGCCTCCTCGAGGGTGACTGCCTCACGATGAACCGTTGGAGGGGACACGGCCCTCTCTCCATGGCCTGCGGTCACGTGCATTGGAACCGACCAATCACACCCCTTGAAACATGGCATACAAGCCGCTCCACGGCGGGCACAACCCTTACCCGCATCAGCCGCAACCTCGTCTTTTCATGAGAACGGCCTCAAAACAAAAGTAAGTTTTCCGCTTTGACACCGGCATTTGCGGTACATCTTAGGTTCCCGATAAAGGAGGGAATTATTGATTGATTTGACTGATATAGGGCAAGAATGAAAGGCGACCCGCTCTCTAATCCCTCTATTCCTCTCTTGTACCCAATCGGATGCAAGCATTCTGGAAAATCGGTAGAGGCGAACGGGCACCTACGGGCACCCGTAATCTGAAATGCGACGGCTACGGTTGGCGAGCAGGGTCAGGTCTATTTTCCATCAACGAAGTTTGATCAGGACTGCCGGGGTCCCGCAGCTGCGTGACTTCTGGTCACAGGGTGGAATAATTAGGTCCGGGTGCGGGTTTCCTGTTTCGCTGCAAGGTTCTTTGCCGCTGCGGCCGATCGCGCAACGGCGATCCCCACAGACGCACCCCCCCTGTCCACAGCACGGTCGCAGCAGCAGAATACACACCTACAGCATCACAGAAGCTGCTTGGCTGTCACGCTGTGATGCTGGAATGTTTTAAATGGTCGGGATCTGATTAGGAAATGGTTTTATTTCATGTGGGGTACATATCCAGAACGACATTCGGGTGATTATAATCATAACATAAAGGAGGGGACATATCGATACACAGTGAGAGAAAGTGATCCCAGGAGGGTCCCGGGTAGGTCATTCGGGCGAGAGACCTGTGGCTTGGGTTGAAACCCATCGTAGAAAGATAGAACCAATCCTTTCCCGTCCGATTGCGTCGTTGAAGTTGGGGACGCAGGAGTATACCAGGACGGGTCGGATAATGATGGGGGAACCATCAGCGGATCTGCATCTTCCCCTACGGGGTCGTTAGTGAAAGGACAAATGCTCAAAATCTCACCGCACCTTTCTTCGCTATTTCTAGCCTCGCGTTGATCTCTTCCGCCTGTTCAGATTTGGTAGCTACAGTCTGTGTGGGGGCCCTCAGACGACGCAGGTCGGGAGAGGTTAAAGGCACCATATAGAATTGGCGGAGTAGGGCTTCAACTACCTCACACAGTCAACAACCCAGCGCTCCGAAGTCTGAAAGAAAGTACTCACAACACACGCTTGTCGGGGTTCTCCGCTCCGTTTTCCCGGGGACAACGTCGGTTTCAACCGCCTGAAGTGCTTCCCGCGTAGACAGCCACCACCGACACCAACCCACGAGACCGTACCCCAAACCTCCAAAGAAACCAAGGGCAGCAGATACGAGGAGGAGCGACCAATACGACTGCCCGAAGCCACTCCCGAACCAATAGGCCACCTTTCGCGCCATGGAAAATCCTGGCACCATCTCCATATCCAACACCAGGATGACCTTTGACCCATCCACCGTCAAAAAACGCGACATGGAATCTGCCGTAGGAGTAGGTTCTGGAGACTGTAGTGGTTCTGGAGACTGCGGTGGTTCCGGAGACTGCAGCGGTTCCGGAAGCGATTTAGGCGGTTTTTCTGGTGGTGGCGGCGAAGGTGATGAGGGTGGGGGAAACTCGTGGACTTTCGGAGTTTGATTGTCCTCGTTCCAATGAAAGAAATCAGAGGGCCATGTTACCATCTCCACAACATTCTCTTTCGCCCCATTTGCGAACTCGCTCAAGGCGGAGAGCAGCTGGGAGGCTTCGGAGGAACTAGGGTCGATCATCTTGATAAGTGGAATCCGCTCGGACACGAGCAAAGTCGCTAAGAGGGCAGAAAAGTACTTGAGGTATCGTCTGACCAACATAATGGTCAATGTGGATTAGTGGAACGAATCGTTCGCGTGCTAACAAGGGTGTTGTGAACGTGCTCTACTTACCAGGTGTAGGGGTTGAGGGCGACTCTCCCCGCGACCCAGTAATGCCGTCGCTTCCGTGCGGTTTGGAGAACGTCGTTGGTGAAGGTTGGGAAAGCTGCGACGGAGTGTTGGGGCTGGTCCGAACCTCCTTCGATTTCCCAACGGTGCTAAATACGGGTTTGGTGAGACACTTGATGTCGAAAAGTTCGCGTAGACTACATACCGTCGTTGGTCCCAGAGACTTCGCGAGTAGCCGGTCTCCACATGGCGTGCAGCAGAGGGCGAGATCGGGTTCTTGGTAGTAACGCGTCGAAAGGCTTGGTCGAAAACGCGCGGGGCCCGACACGCCCGGAACATCTTCGAGCGGCTGCCTTCTCCCAAGCGTTCGGCCTCGTCCTACACAACTTGGACGAGGTGTTCTCAGCAGGAGGAGAAGAACACTTATTTCGCCAACAAAACCAAGTAGACGAACGAACGAAAGGTTCAGAAACATCCAGCAGGCCAACTGAAGCGCGTCAGGATCAGGAGGGGGGGCTTCAGGGCGGTCGTTTCTTCTCCAGAGCGAAAGAGGGGCACTGTTTGCACCGTCGCTGTTCGACAGCTCCCACGAGGGGCCCAAATTCAGGAGAAGTCCCGGTCGCCCTGGGGAGGGCTGGAAAGGAGGGAGGGTGGTGAGGGAGCGGAGCAAAAGGCATGGTTCGCGCGAGACCCCGAATTTAAGCGGGTCGCGGGCGGGATTGGACGATGGACGCCGCGCCGCGCCATTCCAAGCTCAGACCCACCCGACTCCCTTCGCGGATCTGCTCACTGGCTTCAAGCCGTTCGCGCGGGTGGGTATGAGTAGCCAAAGCTATGATTGAGTTTACGAACTTGATGTGAGGAACTGGACCTGAGTCTGTGTGTTGACCAGGTTCATCGGCCCCAGGAGCGAGTGCTTGATGAGGAGAGTAACGGTGCGATTATGATAGAGGAGGCTTTCCTCTGAATGAGCCATGCATGCACGGAGCCAGATGCGCGTTTTGTTCAGGAACTGTGCAACGCTTCAGTACGAGCAATTTACTGGCCTAATATAGAACTGGGAGGACAGAATCGTTGCGTAGAGCCGATGGGGATATGCTTCCGCGGACGAACTCGCGGAAGCAAACCTAAAATTTTGACGCTGATCGCCTCTCTTCCACTCCCTTAACCCCCACGCTTTTGCTGACAATGGGAATTTCTGCACACAATCAAGCGTTGACACCATGAGCTCTTGCTTCCACCACATCTGAACCTTTGGACTTCAGCAAATTGGGCCACACGGTCCCATTCCATGCTCAAGGTGGTGGAGTCCTCACTCGTCAAGGTCGCACCGAAAACGCCATCAACCTCTGGAAGAGCAGCTCTCTGGACCCACTCGGGATGGGTAGCCATGAGAACATGCGAAATGGCCCTCTGTGAGCTACCACAGGTCAAACATGACCGATTCCTAGATTGCTGAAGTGTTTCGGGTGTGGCCTATGCGGGTTGGAAGCCGCCTTCCATCGGTGGCTGGGATACGCGGTCACCACATTCAGGTATGTGCCACTACATCTCTGCACCGAATGGTTGTTGACCCACATTTTCAAGGTGTGCTTGAGAGTGTTTGCGTCTCACTTGTCGCTGACGAAGGAGCATTTAGGCTCTACCTGGGATGTACAGAACCATCACGGATTTAGGTTATTCAAGATCACCTGAATGCCCTTTCGTCGTCGGCAAAATATCAATGAAAGACCTCCGTAACCGCCTCTACAAATACGAGAACCAGTCCACCTTACTCTCACCAGATGCTCAGACCGGACTGAGGAAGTCAATCGCTGCCGCGTTGGGGGAGAGAAAGGGTTCGACGCCGAGTGCCCGTACCGTCGCGTACCCATCCTCAGTGGACGTCGAGCGCAGTGTGTATGACCCGTGGGGGCCTCGTCAGTGGTTCGGAACATTGTCAGTCGACGAAACCGATAGTGGATCTGACACCATGTCAAATGATTCGGGTACCGTGCGTGGTACTCCATTGGATGGTTCTCGGACACCGACCAAGGCGACTGTGTCGTTGGCTTACAAGAAGGTCAAGGGTTAGGAAAACTATGACGGATGGCTTGCCACACCCGAAGGCACATCACTGAGTATGACCTGAGCGCTATGTTTGCCTCCTCCAAGTGGTGCAATGAATTGCGTGTCAACGGGTTGAGATTTGGGGTTGTGTTCCGACCCACAGATCTCGAAGACGACGGGCTTTCCGTCATCGTTCGGAATTGGACGACGGGAGAAATCATGCTTGTACGTGTATCTCACCATGACACGTTGACCCTGATTGACACTACATACCACCCTCCTCAAGCAGCTCGATAACGAGCGTTGCAAAGCCATTCGATTCTTGGACTTGGGAAGATGACGACAACTTCCTTGACATCTATGATACTTCACCTCAGACTAGAATTCGTGGACCCGCTCGTCAGCCTTGAGCCGTTCACATGGGCAGGTGTAGTTCTTGCCAACGCCACAACCGAGTGCATTGCTCGTGGGCTTCGGTGTGAAGAGATGGGCCCAAATATGTGTTCAGGTGTCCATTCATCCTCGCTGGTCTTTGTACGGACCTCTACACTAACCGGTATTATTCACGCACCTTTTCGTGATCCATACTGTTATTGCTGATGCACTTCCCACACAGGTCTCGGAAAGCCTATCCAAAAAGTCTGACATAGTTGAAGCTGTGTGGTGCATTGAACCATGGAACCTATGCACGATATCCTGGGAATGTTTCGGTACACCGCGTGACTGATCTTGCATTTTTTTTCGTTCAGTCCCCATCCATGGGTCCTCACTTTGTCAACTGCAGGAGCTGCTCTCGCCACTTCAACACTAACACTGAGGGAGATTTCGTCTGCTGCCTTTGCAAGGCTGTGGACGCATCCACTTCGGAGGTTGACCGTCAAGTTCTCGTGGTAAGCAAGTTACAATCACCTCTTTTTATTCCTGATTTCTTCGCAGAAATCAGAACAATGCAGGATCTGCGGTAACTACTCCAAGCACCAAAGGTTCGGTGGACCCATATGCGACCGCTGTGTACAACTTATCGGTACCCGTAATTTTTTTCGGGCGAGTTGCACCAAACTGATCGTTTGTGCTCACAGTTGATGAACGGTGGTCGGATGCTGATATCCCAGTGACAATTAAATTGGCGACTGGCTTTGATGAGAAGTTCAAGACGATCCGAAGACTTATGATGTTACCGCCACCCGCGCCAGCTCCCAGGTCGGTGACAACAATGACTGCGACACGTGTCCTTTCATCCGCACAAGGTTACCAAAACAACGCGTCAACATCTCGTCTTGGAAACACTATCACCCTCTCCTCTTCCAGCCAAAACCTTCCAAAGGTGAAGGGGGTGATCCAGGAACGAAATCGTGCACGCGCACATTTGCAGGGAGGTGACCGCAGGATCACCATTACCGCAATGTTATGGGAGGTTGGCCTGGCATTCTCAAAAAAAGAAAGCCCAGTCAACGGTACAAGGGTAAGAGAAGCGTTCTTGGAGACTGATATCTGTCGCCCTGCGGTGATGCGCTTGTTCGGTCTCATCAAGGACTCATTGCGATCAACCATTGGAATGACATCAGAGTTCAAGTTCCTTGGGGATCGCCTTAATTTGTAAGCACTTGATTGGTTTATATGTTCAACACCATTGATGCCCATCTCCCTTAGCACCGACATCACGATTGGTGCCATTGTTGGGTCAACCCACTATATCCTTGCATGGAACGCTTTCGAGAATGGAGAATTGGTTGAACTGTTCAATCACTTTTCTTCGAACAGATATCTTTCTGCAGGCGCCAAGAAGCAACGTGAAGTAACATTGGCATTTAAGTTTGATGTGAGTGGTTTCAATGTGGACTCAACCACACCTGCTGAGGTCAGACTAGGGACAAATTCTCGAAGAACACGAGATACTGAAAAGTGCAAGCATCACCTCTTCTCGGCCATCACGAAGATCAGGGCGATCTGGTGTTCCCCAGAAGCGTGGCCGGAGTGAAAGTACGAGCATGCCCCCTCCCCCTCGCCTCCCCAGTCTCCCAGGTCGCCTGTTTTTGCCAAGTGTGCCAGCGATTCCTAGGTTCTCCCGGGACCCACCACTCATAGAAGTTTCTTTCCGTCGGATCCAAGTTCAGGTTGAGGAAGGTTTTCGAGTATCCTTCAATGAGGATGAGATTCTTGATGAAGATTGCATTTTATTGGCTGATAGGGTCTCCTCCCAGAAGCCAGCACTCACCAGAAGCAACATCCGTGACAGGGAGATCTTTCAGTCAAGTGGCTGGGTTGGCGAGGGAGCAACAAAACTTGCGCGCTATGTGAGTCAAATTTCTCACGGTGCACTGACTTTTACCATTTACATTCAATCCAGTGCCGTGTGAAGAATGCCGAGTATGTGTTTTCTCAGGTCCAGCCTTGGGAAAAAGGTGGTGCATCCTACACAAACAATGACAACGCCGAAATGATTGAACACGAGGTTGCCCTCCACCACCTCGCAATCGAAATGAAACGTGTCTTTGACGATACTTTATCCGAACGTCATGTCAATGGCGTCCCAGGTACGTTCGGTCAGGAACGGCGTGAAGCGACAAGAGACTCAGGTTGACTGTCTTACAGTCTTTTACTTTGCCCCCAACGTTATCTATGGACGAGTCAACCGCTCTCAACTTGAAGACCAAAAAGAGGTTCCTTTTGATATCTTCGTGGCATACCCGCTTCTTCCTACTGGACCCGATGGGGGTGAACTTCTCAAGTTCACCGGGAGTGATACCATAGGGGAGGAACCGAGCAACCTCCTCAGCACCGCAATTCATTCATTTGCCCACTTCTCTCTTTTCTACTCGCGGGGCACACTCGTCTTTACGGACTTGCAAGGACTTCGTGACAAGGATGGAAAAGTCTGCCTATTTGATGTCCAAGCACACACGTATGTGGTTATCATACATCTCTGAGCTTGGTAAATTGATTGTGACATTAGGAACAGGCCCGGGTTTGATGTTTATTTCAACCGGAAGGATGGTGGTATCAAGGATTTCCTTCTCGAGCATGAACCAATGTGCGCGCAGAACGGGTTCTGCAGGGCGCTTGGACTACGTTCAGGATGTGTTGGTACTGGCGAAAACACGAGGGGGAACAATTGAACTGGACCTAGAAATTCACATATCTTCCTTTGGTAGTTTACTACGTACGAGGGAATACAAGTGGCAAGATTTGTTGAAACACAACCCACACGTTCTCGAACCTCAAGTTGAAGGTGCCCAAACTGTCAAACGCATCTTGCGCCCTCGTAGATAAGTCAGGGCTACTGAACTCGAGCAGCTCTGCGCCCCCAACCGCCTCCTTCAACTTGCGAATCAGCTCCATGTCGGTAACCGGTAAGAGACAATCTCGGCCACCCCATGACTCATACAGACTGTATGCCTGGTTCCGTGACATTCCGGAAGGACCGGGTTTATCTTTATCCTTTCGCATCGGAACCCCGTTAGCGCAGGCCACCCAAGACTGAAGCTCCTGTTTCATCAACTTTGCCCAAAGCCAACGACAGACCGTGCTAGTTTGTGTGAACATGAGGACAAGAAAACGAACACAAAAAACTCACTAATTTGCATCATCGTATTGATCATACACGCCCTCGTTGATCCCGTGCTCAAACCAATGGAGCGCGTTTTCTCCCAATCCCATTCGCAGTCGTAACCATGAGCGCTCGATGACCACATTGTGAACGCTTCGTAAAAACACGTGTGCGGGGAGCTCGTTTGAGCAATACTCAGGATGGAGAATCTCGCTGGCTCCAGATGAGGACCTCAGTCGCTTTCAACAGGGATTGGATTGACCACACACCGAAGAGCACTCATAATACCATACAATTGTGTTGTTTCTGACCCACAGTCAGTTGTAAACTGGAGCGGGACCCCTTTGATCACCCATCAGTGACTTCCAAGTGGGTGCAATATATAGAACGCCAACCACCAATCTCTTCGATGAGCGAGAGTGCCAGATAGGCAACCACTGCACCGAGGCGGTTGTTTGGGACGGCCCAAGCACCTAACCACTTTGATGTAGCGTCGTCCACAACTGCCCATATTGCAATTCCTATCTTGTTTAACTTGTCGTGACCGTCACCAGCCCATCTCTCATTAATCCCAATGGGACACTTGGGAAATCGCTGGATTTTCTTTGCAGCGGGGGACCGGATGTTGAATCCCCCAGGATCCTGTTCGTGCATGACAGTCGACACAAAATCTCTACAATCAGGGGTTTCAGCAGTGAACTCCTCATTAAGCAACGGAAGTACCGTCGTAAGTGGGTCATGGTGTCGAAAGCGATCCTGTACTGTATGCCCTTCACACCTGTCCTGCGTGCACGGTCGATATCCATCGCGTTGATAACAAGCTGGCGCGCCTCATCCGTCGGTATTGACTTGGCCACAGTTCCACTGCCATGTAAACCGAGTTCTTTTCGACGTCGCTTGACGGATGATGCGCTGCGTCGGTCCTCATTAGCAAAGAACAGAACTCACTTGGGGGGACTAACCTCATTGTTATTCCACATTCTCGCTTTAACCGCTCAGATATCGTCTGATTGTTGGTCAGCTTCTCCCGATGGTAGGAGCTCAACGCTTCAGCCAGGGTTGCGTCATCGGCATTTGCTGTTTTTTGATTTGGTTAGTGCATGTATGCAGTGTCGAAAATGCTCACGTATTGGTCCGTATTGGTTTTTTCCAGAAGGATTTCTATTGAACATTGCAAGGATGAGGGTAACTTTGGGTCTTGAAGCTTGAAGCTTGAGTGTGCGGCGTGGGGGAGACTGACGATTGATTTGCGTACACTTGAGGATCCAACGGAGCGCTGGAAAGGAAAACCGCCCAAGTGGGGACTGGTTTCTATAGTATCGCTCGCCGATCTCTCTCTCACTTCCTATTCTCACTCTCATTCCCCTCGCTCCCTTTACGACATGGGTGGTTGAAGGCAGTGGATGCGCCCCACGCCTTCCCACTCATTCAATGGGGGTCTCCAGCTATTGTCGCTTCCGATGTCTCGCCGCGTTCGGGAAGCTCAAGCACAAACTTCGTCGCACAACCTATAGTGCTGTATGTACCCTCGTCCCTCGCTGTTGCACCATTAACAAATAATCACCTTTTCTTCGTACAGTACGTGACCTGGATAGCCAATGGTGAGGCGATGAATATTGGGATACAGTCACCGCCGAGAGGGTAGATATTGGATCAAGGCCTGTTTCGCAAGGCAGAGTGCGGATTCTCAAACTCCGGAGTTGTCTGCTTCGGTACGGGCGTATGCCATCCTGCCGTCGTACGCGACACCACAGCGTGGCCTCAGCGAGACTCAGTTGAGTCCACCAACCCTTCCATCAAAACCGCTCACCCAGTTGTGGTTCTTCGGAATGCAATACTAACTTCGCAATCGCGCGTGTGTATCGCGTTCCACGATTGACTGAGTGTCGGCATTGAGAGAGAAGTAATCCTCAGTCTTGCGGTTGGGTATGTGTAATATTGGTATCGTTGGAAACGCTCATTTGGGATCCCTGTTACGCAGCTTTTCACCAACGCAGCAAGGCCGAGAAAAACAGTGTTTCAATTCCTCAACTTCGAGAAGTTCGGGATGAATATGCCCTCGTTCAACTCGTGCGAAAGTTCCCAGCCCTTTTATTCTTCGTCCCCCTCATCCCGCCACATCGCCTACGTCTCCTTCCTAGGCTGCATCACTTCCTATTCCTCCTTCTGACTCGCTTCCTAGCCCTCTTGGCTCAGTGTCCGACTTTTTCGCGCTGCATCCTGAATCCCTATCAATGCCGTCGTTAGCACCCACTATTGTGCAAGATTCCGAGTCTTCGCCATCGGACAATCTTCTCTCAAATGTCTCTGAACGCATCGCAACCGTCCTAGCTTCTTCGCCGTTATCAGAACAGACTACCCGACCCACATCTATCGAATCAAGCACAACCTGCGAGAGTTCGTTGATGTTAACAAGCGCTTGCAAGATGGAAGCCAATGAACCCTAACCTATCAAAACGACTACCCCTGAGCATCCACGGTTCATTCGGCAGAATCGTCGGAAAGTCAACCCAGGGTCACCTCCCACTCGTCCTCGGAAGTTCAAGTTTGATCTATTATTTGAGACAAAAGGCCCTCTCTTATCGAACCAATCGTTTGTACCCATGTATTCTGACTTCATATAATGCTCTTGGCAAGCTTGTCGCTCGAGGGAGGAGCTCTGTCCTCACATAAAAACCTGCCGACGTATCGACGTCAGGTCGAGATTAGTGATACATGTGTATATGAGAACGAACACAGACTTACACCTCTCATTCGTTTTGACCTGCTACGGTTGATGAGCAGAGTCAGGCCCTTATTGGAGGATCACGCGGTTAGAACAAATTATCACCACTCGCGGGAAGACCACCGGCACAGTTTTTTAAATATTTCTACTGTGGCGGGGCGGACGTGATTTCCTGTCACTGGGTCCCAGGACCCCAAGACCCCGTGATAACCGACATCAAAATAGACCTGACCCTGCTCGCCAACCGTACCCCAGCTGATTTTTATCAATCTCAAATGCTCGTTCGTTCATTATGCCCAGTTGGTCCTACAAGGCAACTGTGCCCCTTGATCACTCCACCTGCTCTCCCTGAAAGCTTGTCTCCTTCTTCGTTGTCAATGCTTCACAGGTTTGATCCACTGTCGGAGTGCATGGCCACGATCCGGCAAGTGTTTGCGTCCGTGTTTCCAAGTTGTCACCACCCGGATCTAAATCGGTTCCGCACCAGCCAAACGACCTCGAAGACCTTTTCAAATTTGTGCGGAGTTGCTTAAATGAATCAGAAGCATTCTTGACCTCCATGTTCCCGTATTCACTACATACCTTACCAAGACCTTGGGACTACCTGGGCAGTTCTCCACCTTTGGACTCATGATCTCCGCCCGCACCGCAGAATTTGAGCCCTCGTGAAATACCGCGGGTTACCCTAACGACTCAGGAGCACTACCCCTCGCTCTCCGGGTGTTTCTGTCGAGTTGATTCCCCCCTGAACCCTTTGTGGATCAGTCCGCTCGACGGAATTTCCTGTGTTGCCCCTCGATCACCCATCCGTACGCAGAAAATGGAATATCGATCTTCCCTGCAGCTCTGCCTGGACCTGATGGCCCCTTGATTCTCTCGATCCCTCGTGATCGTATCCCATACTGGAACCCTTGATCTCTGTCGTATCTCTTCCATCACACGAGTTGATTAACCGGTGTTCATGTTTAGTTGCCGAATACGTGGACTGGGGGGTGCGATGCGATGCGGTGGGCTCGCATCCCTCCAAGGAACCCCGTCGTCGAGTGATGGGAGTGTGATTGAGTCGACCTCACTTCCCCTATCTTACATTCGAAGCTTCTACGATCATCCAGCGTGGTCATAGGGTGTCTTTAGACACTCGGTCCTCTTGTGCACTTTGGTCTTCTCGGGATCTTTCGCCTCACAACCCACTACCCTGGATCGATTCTATGATTGGTTTCTATAATACTGTGGGGTGTGTGTGCAAAGCCCTACTCATGCTACTTGATATGGCTGGTGACTGGGAGGTTCTTTGAGGATGCCTTTTTATGATAGCTCCCGCATACTGACGGGGACTCGGGATCTCTCTATCTCGAGTTTTGTCGCGTAAAGAGATCCCGAGAGGTTTCTAGAACGTAATTTTGTCTTACCGTGGTTGAATGGTCGCGAGAGCATCACTTATCCTGTCTTTCCTCCTTGCGCCACATCGAAAGTCGCTTGCCTGGTGGTTTTGTCGCTGCCAAATTGAGCTCATGCCGTTTGCGTAGGCGCTCTAAGCATTTGGAAGACCCCAATCATCGAACTATAGTCAAAGTGCGTCTGTATTACTTCTACTCGTGGTTGAAGAACGTAAGACTCGGTGCAACTGGCTCAAGGTTTAGGTGAAGTGAGTGGAAGCCGGCATCAAACCCAATTCCGGCCGTTCAAGTTATCAGAGGGCTTTGAGACAGCTCCTGCCGACGCACACACAAGTAGATCTTAAAACGGAAGGGCCTCGATTGGGAAATATCTCCGCACGAGGGAGCGGAGGTATGTAGTAAGGAGCGCTTGGTACCAAATGCAGATCGACCTCCGCCCGCGCCCACCGTTGAGTACCGAGGTCCCGTCACTGGTCCAATAACTCTGATTGTATCCTCCCTTCGCCGCAGGTCGTTCTCCTACGTTTTTTGCATCCATAGGTGGAGGTGGCGGTGCGCTGTGACTGGGGACCGGAAACCCGCTGCGCAATGGGGGCGGTGGTAGGGGTGTACTTGTGGACAGACGGGTTTTTTGCAAAGCGCACGCACGTACGTGCTTGCTTTGGTAGCTCATTTGATATTGGCAAAGGGACTAAGGGATACGAGAGAGGGACTCGGACAAATGACGAGGCCAGAGTTATTGACGGACTATCGACTTGCCGCTGTTCATGCGTCTGCACCTTGCCCTGACAAAACTTCGCGCCCAACACTGAGCGCTAAACATTTACCTGACACGTGCAAAGCCTCGAGCGGCCCTGGAGTAACCTGCTGGCGTGGTTATAAACTCAAAACAACGCACTAGCGCGCCAGAAGTGAAGGAGTTTGACTCAACGGTCTTAACCCCTCCCCACTAATTCACCCACGAGCCAGACGCGCTTTCAGTACGCCGTTCTCAGCGATTTCATAACTCTAGGAAATTTACGAAATCTACGTCATTTTGTGCAGGTACCACTCTAGCAGTGCCGAGCCCACGGAAGCCCTGTCATGAATGGCCGTGTGCTCGTGATGGTGCCCTGCTCGACTCTTAGCCAAGTGGCTGCGCCTTCCCCCCCACTCTTTCGTTCGCATTCTACCCTTCTTCCCGTTCTCCATCCCTGCGACGTACTTCATCGCTGGGAAGTTTTCTCAAATCTGTCCCCATCTGGCCGGGAGCCGTACACAATTTTTTGAGAGCAGAGATCTTTGAATTAGAAAGGCTTCACAAAAGCCGGGGGACTCCCAAGCGATCATACCTCCACGAAAACCCTAATCGTGGAAAGGCGCAACGGGTTCAGGTCAAGGGTCCGTTGAGCAGGAGGGTCCCATCGCCGACGGTTGGTCAAAGAGGCGATCATACACGACGACTCGGCTGTAACGTGAGGCACCACCAAAGGCCGCATTTCCGTCAACAATGTCTAACCACTTTCCCCCAGGTTCGAGGTGCTGTTGTGCAACCGACTTGTACATTGAACAGCCCCGCCGAGTGTTTCGCCTAGGTCGTCTATAGGTCCCAGACAAAATGTCGACCGCTTTGCTCAGTGAACTGCAGCACTAAATTTGATCGAAGTTACAATATCCCGGAGCTCAAAATCTTTAGTGAAAGTGCTTTGACGTTTTCGTGAAACCATGTAGAGCCTTCGAGGTAACGTTTATCCCCTCTTGACGGTGTATAATTCAGACTTTCCGGAATGCGCAGCATCTGGGTTGGGTAGCTCGTGAGTGGTTTGCTGGGAAACAGTCTCACAGATGGGACAGAACCCGATAGCTCCAACAACAGTCGTCGATCCTCTCTGGATACCAGCTGGAGTGTTGCGCCAATCCGTTGCTGGGAAGAACTCTCGGAATCCCTGTGGAGAAAGGACCGAGTATATCTCATCTGTAAACCTATGTTCTCCACGTTCTATTTAGCCCTCGGTTTGGGCTTGCGACATTACCAAAGGCTTGACTGTTTGAAAGCATTCTTCCTTCATTCGATCTACACAGGAACTTTTGTGGATTAACAGCTCTTTGCTGATACGGAATGGTGTGTGTCACCGCATGTTCTGTGTTCGGATAGGCTCATCTCGTCGTTTGTTGTTCTCCAGCCTCTTGTTCGGTGACAAATGGGTTCTACGGGCGATGGATTTGGGTATCAACCCGATAGCGATCCAGAAAACGGAGAGGCAGCGGGAGATTTCAAAGACTCCCGCGCCCAAATCATCGTGATTGTCTGCATGTGCATACCAAACCCTTGTGTCACCCAGGGCAATGAGGTATTTTTCCGTTGAAATAATCACGGTTTCGTAGTGAAGTGTTAGTCACTTGTTGCTTTAAATCCAGCTTTTTTTCGTGTTCTCGGAACTCCCACGTCCGACTCGTAGAAGTCGAGGACATACCTTTGATAAGTCACACCTTTTTTCTTATTCTTAGCTTTTCTTAGAATAAGATCGAGTAAAGTGACAGAAAAGTGAAGTTCAATGTTCCTGATGATACGTGAAGTTCAACTTCACGTATCTCGTCACTGTCTGCCGCACACATTGCTTGGTTGCGTCTGGTGATTGTATTTAACGCGGGGACATATGGCTCGTTCACTTCCATCGTTCCCTCCTCAACCGTTTCCCCCCTTGATTCTTAGCCAGCAGTGCTGAGCCTCCTTCTTTTACCCACTTTAACCATTTCTATTGGTCTCGACACTGCTCACCGCCGTCGCCGCCCTATCTTTGTTGCTACTCGGACCAGCCCACGCTCTGCACGATTGGAGTGTCCCATGTACAGATGGAACTTCTTCTTGGGATCTCGACAATTCAACCAACCGTGGAAAGGGTGCCACCACCGGTACCTTGCAAATCGTGAGGAAATGTTTGTTTGCAATCACTCTGATCCGTACTGATTCCATAGTTTGGATCAAAAGGCTAGAGCTGCCGGGTCTATTTCAGATATCATGGAGACTGCAGGCTGGAAGATCCTGAAATGCGACCCAAATGCGTCGGAAATGAACATTCGTCTTGTTTGTTTGGATGGTTCGACTTCGTGCGACCATGTCTAGTACAAGGACGGAGCACAAGATACCATGAAATAAGGTCCGTGATTTTCACTCCCCAGTTGAACGTACTGTAGGCGCACGACCACTCCGGCAACGGCAATTGCCGAAGGTGATGACAAGCGCCCGGCAGACTTGGGGATGACCGATGACCTGCCGGAGTTTTG
>Ga0307514_10002568_pt1 | contig 18656 bp, 22 predicted proteins | sample 16_EM_MG_FD_203088 | JGI IMG/M metagenome (GOLD analysis project Ga0307514, IMG submission 203088) | Populus trichocarpa ectomycorrhiza microbial communities from riparian zone in the Pacific Northwest, United States - 16_EM | ecosystem: Host-associated > Plants > Roots > Unclassified | place... | reverse complement strand
GGATCCCTTTGGGGGAAAGACGTATAGACTCAAAAAAACCAAAAAAAAAACTACTCTGCTTATCGAAAGCGCAACCTCTGTACGTTTTGTTCAAATTTTAGTATACGACGTTTTACATTGCCTCACCACTACCCTTGTGCAGTGCTTGTAATCTTCTATGTGTATTAGTTTCAACTTTTTTTTTCGGTGTTCTTTACAATACAACATGTACAGTATATACGTGATGCCTCCATACATACACTTCTATGTACCTCCCTCCAGCTTGCAGTCTCACTCCCATTACCTCCATCTCCCCCCCCCCCGCCCTCTCCTAACTATTAACCGCCAAACACCACCCCGCGCCCAACCCCCTCCTGACATCCTCCTTCTCCACGTCATGCGTATCCTCCACTTCACCCCACTGCCCTGTCTGCCAACTAACTTCCAACGTTGCCGCTTGCGCCGCCTCCTCAATCCCCCATGTTCCCCCCTTCCCAGCGCTAGCTACCTTCTTGTCCTCCGCCCCTGAAGCTAATCCCGTATTTGTGCCTCTATTCTCCGCTGAGTCTCCAGGCGCTATGTCCCCCATAACGGGGTCGATATCTAACCCTGGCGCTGCGCCAATGGAGTCGATTGTTCGACCTACTGGCGGGCGGGAGTTTGGGGTGGATTTATGTGAGAGATCGGAGTTCGCCTCGCGGTTGTGGGGGGCGGAGTCTTTCGCTGGTGGGATTCCGCCTGGTTCCCTATCCACCCCCTCCTCCCCTCCACTGGCTCTAGTTGGTGATGTGGGCTTATCCCCCCACCCCGCAACCAACCTTATCCCGACCAGCAGGCTCTTCGCACTAACCACACACCTCTCTAGCCCTACCAATTCCCAATCATCCCTTTCCTCAACCCATCTCCTAATCCTTTCCTTCGTCACCTGTGGCTGCGGCGTCGTCGGCAAAAACCCCTGCGCCGTATCCAACGGATGAATCGCAATCCCCGGAAACACATTCTCCTCGATCCAAGTCAACGTATCCGCTAGAACCTTCAACTGCCTTCCCCTTAGCGTATTCTGCCCATCCCCTGCATCTTCCCCTACGTGCTCAGACACCATGTACATATTCGGGGGCGGGTGCAGGCACAGTAACGTATCCGTATCGAGGTATTTCATGCACATATCAACCATATCCTTTCTTGCCTTCTCATAGTTTCCTGTATGCGGGAGGTCGATGACGCGGGAAGTGAGGGAGGTTATGGGGAGGAGGTACGCACGGGTAGCTTGTGCGGTGGAAGTGAGGAGGTTCCATTCATGCGCAATCAGCTGCGCAAGATGTGCTTTCCTTTTCGGTAACGCGAGTAATTGCTTCTGTGGGGTCTTGAGCGGGCGTGAATCTAAATGTGGGACTAGCGTTCCGTCAGACATCTCTTTCACCCAGCTTTCCTTCCAGAAGCGCTTTCCGTTCCCAAGGCTGCTGCCCAGTTTTGGTTGCATAGCTGAAGCTAAGGGGTCTTTCCCAATCTCTGGTTTTGGTTTCCCGGTATTGGGTGGCGGTGCAGCAGCGTTACCCTCAGCTCCAGCTGGAGCGGCCGCCTGTCCCGCCAATTCCGCCGCCCGCTCACGCTGCTTCTTCCTCATCTCTCTAATCTCCTCCACAGCCGGTAGGGGCGGCTTCGGCGGGGGCCCATGTGCTGTGATGGGTAATGGGGTGGCGGAGTTGGGTGGGCCGGAGGTGCGTAGTGTCCGCCTGCTGGATTGGAATTGACTCAGGAAGAGAGCTGGGAGGATGGTGGAACTGGGGCGCGAGGTTACCCGTAGACAGGCACGGGACATTATACATTTGCGGAGCATTGTGGGAGGTGATGTGGGGGATTGTTCGCTTCGGGGAATGGGGGGTTACATAGTCCCCATGACGACATGAGGCACGTGATGAGCTGGCGGCGGCTATATTGCCACAGGTCTTGGTAAGAATAGTTGACTGATATATATGAGCGAATAAATACAGGTCAATGCCAAAATATACCACAATGGAGCAGAGAGCGCCGCTCGATAATATCGCTGAAGATCCCAAACAAAAAGTACATTTGAACTTGAACAAGAAATGGTGACGAAGCAGACCAGGAACAGCAAACCACACCACACCACACCCCCCAACTAACAATGGAGTCAATAACAAATGTTTCTAGGGACGTAAGAAAAAACGAAAGCACCCTCCCCACCATTCTTCTTCCCCCCTTAATCTCTAGACTCGCACCCCTGTCCAACCACGCCCACCTTCCCTCTATTGCCCCATGCGCCTCAACCCCCCCCCTTCTAAAGCCGCACCGGCTCCTATACAGCACTATAACCTGCCCTTCTTCCCCCTCCGTTAACAGTATGCAACACCTTCCTCGCAAAATCTTTAACAAGATATGGAATATCCCGGAGAGTATCGCCGTGGGGTAAGAGATCCCACCTGCTCCTCATATCAGCAAAAGAAAAATACATACCAACATCCTCATGCCACCACATAAACTAAGGTAGTTGCACATACCCTCTAGCGTCATATCGGTTGTAGTTGAGCCACGACCCAAAGATCAGGTATGCAGCAACAAGCATAAACATACTTTCAAGGACCGTGTTAGATCCCTTGCAAAAATCAACAGAGCTATCCCCAGAGCACTCACATAATGATAAACCATGTAAAGAAACCCCAATGGCTGCCTCCGTCACCACCACCAGCCTGTTGCTCACAGGCCTGCTTCGTCCTCCATTCAAGCTTCAACACATTTTCTTCATAGCCTGAGTACTTTAGGCTCATCACTCCATCGATAACCTTCCCACCCCTCTCTTGCCCTTCTAACCCCGTCTTGTCCTTATCGCAGATGAATTCCACCACAGCCTTCTGCTTCTCCCCCAGAGGGGGGTACACGCCCCCATGTAGCTCTACCCGGACGCCTTCTTTATTTACATCACTCACAGCAGTGGAGGATTTCAAGCGGGTGTATTTCGGGTTAACTTTTGCAGTATCTTTGTCTCCGAAGTCACCAGCAATAGGTATTATACGGTCGATTTGGTCCTTGGATTTGTCGTTGAGGTTGTAGCTCCACTCGATTCCGCATACTTCAAAATTGTTCCATTCGTCAGTACTCTGTCGCTAAGCCGAACTGGTCAGGGGGCAATACCATGGGACCCCTCAGGGCAAATCTCCTCCTTCTTTGCGTCTTTAGGCCAATCTATCGGACCCTACACATCACATGCTCTGGTCAGCTCTCATCCCTCTGTTTCTGGAGACAGGAAAACTCACGCATGGGTTAATCGTCCAAGTCATATTCTTAACCTAGATCCCCGTCAATAATTCATCTTACTATAACCACTAAATCGCTGTCGAGTAACAAGGCAGGCATACCGTGGGTGGTGTAATTATACTATTCATAACCGAACTTGACCCCTTCAGTGGTGTAAGATCAAACGTAACGCCATCGGCGACAACCTTACAATCGTCTGCTGCGGAAGCTAGCGCTGGGAGGAGAAGGAGAAGGAGGGCTGACGACACTGAAGCTGTTGCTGATTGGGTCACCGTGGACTTTGACCGCCAGAATAGCGGGTGGATGTGAACCATATTTGTGGGTATGTATTATAAAGGTGATTGGTACTTTGGTGTTCGAGTTCCAGGTTCCCCTAAGCCTCTGACACTCTCCAACAGCCTATTGCGGGGTGTGTATCTTTCTCTGCCTGTGGTTCTGAAGCCTGCGATGCTAGAGTTTGTCGTCTTTGGCCTTCGGCCTTCGGTTTTGATGAGATTATCCGTGTCAGCGGATCCGGGGGTTGCTTGAGATATTGGGAGATTGAAGCTATGCATAAGCAACTCATGCAAGGCGCCAAGCCCCAGCTTCACTAACGTCACTGATACTGCACTACGAGCGGAGTGCTGCCACGATGCGAGCCACAATGTACGCGCAAGGCCGACTAGTTACGCGTCTGTATGCAGCTGAGTTTATAACTTCTATTCTTACAGTGTTCTGGTCTTCTAGGTTTAAACGACTGAATATGATATCATTTATATATCAGCCTCGTTTTGTGACACGCAACCATCACACCGGACAATTGGCATTTGACTGAGGGTAACTAGGCAGCCAATTCCAGCTTGGTGCTTTCTACTGTCTGATTCCTCTACAATTCAACCTCGTATGTGGTACTATTAAGTGGCAGTGGATTTGACCCAACCCTGTTTCTGCTTTTAGAGAAAACGTGAGCACGGCATTTCCTCTCCATTTGGTTAGGTTCTAGGCTCATGCAACCTGGGCATGATATCTCTGAAAAGTCATATGAGCAAGCCCCAGACAGATTCAGAGCTAAACAACAATCCTAAACTGCCTCATCCACTCATAATCAGGGATATTCTCTCTCACAGTCATCTGTATCAACTTAGCCCCCTCTTCACCATACTTTTCTTTCCATCCCTCAAGAATTTCTTCATCTGATTGCAGCGGTTTTTTCTGTGAAAGAAATTAGCGTTCCACCCTGCAAGGGGTGCACTTCAGGGTAACTGGAACCATACTGTGGTTCGTGCCTTCAACCCAGCACTCTTCATAGCATCCTCATGAAAGCCCTTCCACTTTTCAAACTCTCTACACTCTTTTGCTTCCCAGGACAACATCTCCTCTTTAAATTCGATACCTACTCTTCGGCAATACTTCTCCACGACCGCACGAGGATTGTCCAATAGATCATCGGCATCAACCAGGACAACATCCTCCTTCTCTAGAAGCCCTGACTCAATCAGAAACTGCAGTAGTATCCTTGCCTCCCTGAACCCTGCTTCTTCTGGGTCGAAGTAGTGAAATCCGGTAATGTGGGATAGTGGCGGAACTGTACAGCGGTAGTAAGATGGTATTGCGCGACTTGGATGGCGAATGAGGAACGTAACCTGGAATTGGGAAAGTATCGAAATAGGGAACACCGTGGGATTGAAGGAGTCTCTATCCTTAAAGGGAATGCTTTTTTTTCCATTGGAGGTGTGGCCGTTCGTTGAGGTGCAGTTCGTTTTCATAGTACCGTTACGGTATTCCCTGGCGGTAAATGTGGAAAGTGACGGCGCAATGCCTGGCTTCCCTGGGGGTGGGACGAGATGAGTAGAAATATCCTTTATGAAAAGACGTCTCTGCTGCAAATTCTGGGTTGTTTAGCAGTTTCTCGAGTGGTTCCTATAGGTGCAGTGACTGTAGTTTCAGGAGAGAGGAACTCCCTACCTGAGGCGACTTGAACAGAAGTTTATCGACCATATCTTTATATGTGAGATGTGAAAAACCAGTATCGTCTCGGAGGGCCTTGGTTTCTCGTGTTTCACCGTCAAAGCGAGATCCTAATCTCTCTGGGCCATAGTAAAATGGCTCTCCAAAGGGCTCATGATGGCATTCCAGAACATCCGTTCGGGTCATGAAGACTCTCTCAAAGGCAGTTGAACATGCCCGAGGAACAGAGGCGACTAGGATAGGTTTCGACATATTTCACGGGTATAGGGTGAATTGATTAGGGAAAAAGTATTAAATGTGCCAGCTTTGAAGAAAACAGACGCAAGGTAGGTCAATGGGCCCCGGGGGGTACAGCACGTTTATATATACAAATTTCACTTGAGAGACACCCCGTAGATTGTTTATCGAAACTTCTTTGGTGGGTAGAATGACATGTGCCAAGGACATAATTGCGTTAATTGTGATATAAGAAGCGAAGGTCTCCCGTGTGATATGCTGTTAAAGATCCTAGCACAGGACCCCAGCTTCATGGACCTTGAGACGGACAGCAGCCAGACTAGACGGACAGCTCCAGTCTGGTTGGACAGTGGACGTCAGCTGAATGCACAAGAGGTGGTATTAGAACAAGCTACCCACGCTTCGGACATAACACCGTCGACGTCTGCCTGGGAAACGAGGCACTCAAAAAATCGTAGCAAAATCGCCCTGTTAAAATCCACGCGGAAGTGAGTCCATATACTGAACAGGCCGTGCACCTCGTTTCTCAAGCAGTCTCGACTACATTGTCAACTTTCATGCATATGGTTGTTGCCACCCGCCAGTTAAGCAGCTGCAGGAAGCCAAAAGCTGACGGGCGCAGTGTCTGCTCGGAACGCATGAATAATGAAACTGGTTGTAAGTAGGTTTGATTATGGTAACGAGACTGCAAACAACTTCACTAGTCCTCACACCTCTGGGGAGGTACTTAAGAAGGGTGCTTCACGGCTTAAATCATCTATATGACCAGCTCTCACGTTCTAAATTAGTATATGCGGGCATGTATGCTATAAAAAATCTGTTCACTATACCTAAAATATGTCAACAGACAGAGGATCAAATCTCACCAGATGGTGGGCAATAATCTGATACCCCAAGTACAATACAAGATGGGACGAAGTCTCAGCCTAATTTATAGCCTTGTCCCCAGTGTGGAGGTGTTGTTGCTGTTGGTCAGAGAGGGTCCAGCTGCAGGTGGACGTTGGTTGTGTCTATGGACAAGATCGACGGTACAGACACTAGCTTGCATGCAACACACACTAGACTGGTGCTACTGGTACTCGGTATAGCGATGAATTATTGCGGCACCGTACTCCGTACATACAGCTTGCAGGCCAGGCAACGGGCTGCATGCACCACAGTGGTACCGAGTATGAGTTGAACCCGCATATAGCCTGCATGAGCCCAGGTGGAATACACGTGGGGATGGATTCTCGAATCGATTTCTGATTGATAGAGTGCCCCAGTATCTAGCAATATATAATATATTGCAGGGGGGGTCGCGGATTCTTTTGCCCACGCACTGTAAAGATAGTTCGGTTGGGGCTCTTCTCAATCGATTAGCAAGCAGTCTCACCACTAAGTATCCGTAATCTTGTGCTATACCTGCAAGCAACCCTATATATCCACAATGGTTGAGCCTGGAAAGCCCAACCAGACTATGACTTTCTGCATAGAAAGCCAGAGACAAATGGATTGGATACCTTTCAGGAGTTACAAGTTTGATGCTAATACCACCTGCCCACCAGACTTCAATACCACATAGATCATTTTCATGGAGAAAAAAAAGGGATGAAATTATATATATAGACATACTGTATCTCCCCTGTCTGGGTACATGACATTTATCTATATACCAAAATTCTCCCACATATTTGTCCGCAATATTGACCATTTGCTTATCTGATTGCATTCCAACCACCAGGTAGGCACTACATGTGTAGTATAATGTGGATTTTGCGTTCTGATGTGTGCTATTGTGCTGTCTTTGGGTGTTCTGCATGCCATTGAGGTCTCCCTTTTTTTTTTTGGCTTTGAGGGGCTGAGGAAGGCCAGCTAAAATACCCGCTGTCATCGTAACACAGCCTGTCATATTCTGTTGTGTGTTCTCAAGTAACACAGCACAACCAGGAGCGGATGGCCGAATGTATGTTTATTTTAGCAAAATCACTCGCTATTCTTGCGATTGGTTTCGGTCATCTCGCGAACTTCATCACACGCTTTAAAGTAACCCGGTTCATCGATATCTCAAACAAAAAACGTCGTTCTCCTTTTCAGTTCCCATGTCGTTGTGGAGTGGGGTCGCTTCGAAGTCGGTCTGATCTCGTATCGTATCCTCGCTTCGGACCCTGTCGATAATTACGCCCATAGTACGTCAATCCACAAACCACGCTCTCGCTGCTTGCAGAAACCCACCAATCTCTCCCTTTTTTACATGTAAGAGCGAGAGGAGCAGACAACAGCACCTTGTTGAATCATCCCATCACTGGCCACTGATGCTGACGCTGTATCGGGTTTATTCACCTTGAAGTTAGCACACTCTGTCGGGCCTTAGTCTCCCAGAACGGTGAGAAGATACAACGACAAGAAGATACAGCGGCAACACCGGCCTGGCTTTCGTGATATCTTCAAGGCCTTTATAAGTAAGGTTGACAGGGATCAGTTGGAGGGACGGAAGCAACTACACTATACTCCAAGGTGTGTACTGCTGGCTGTACATATTCACAACCCCTGGGCTATGTTGTTGTACTCTACATGTGCTAATTACTTGGTAGTATCTACCTGCGTTGTACTTCATACTGATACTTCTTGCTCCATTTTCCAGGAACTAGACCTCCCAGACCATGTCTTCGCCACCAGAATCACCACAGCCATCGAGTGCTCTGCATTCGCATGCCCCTCGGGGGCCTCGTGAGCCCACAAACTTTACGCCACGAGCACTCGCTGCTGTGGCAGTCCCAACAGAGCACCCTACACCTGCTGCTGAGCTGAAGAAGACGTTCTCCAAGCTAATCAAAGGTACGGCCTTGACAGGTACAAAAAAGGGCAACAGGCCCGACTTTGGCGACTTGGATGAGCGGATAGCCAGATACAAGGCGAAAAAAGAACGTGAGAAGGCGGAGAAAGTTCAAGAGAGGGAGAGTGCATCTCGGAAAGTCGATCTCGGACCAGCCCTTGGACAATTTGATACACCAAATGTTCGGGAAAGAATCCGGAAATGGCAGGCAACAGGGGCGGGGGTAGTCAGCGGAGACCCTTTAATAATGTTACCACCGCCTATCATTCCATTCCAATCTCCAGCTGGTTCAGTGGCAGGGAGCGACTGTGGGAGATCGGATTACTCTAATGTCGGTTGTGGGGTGGGAAGGCTCCGCGGTTCACCCGACATCGGTCCTAGTCGACCAGCGAGGGAAATAATGAAAGAGTGGGAGACAGCTAGTGAGTCTGGTGCTGGGCTAGGGGGTTTCCTGAAGAGGGCGATGGAAGAGGAGAGGAAGGCATTGGGCCTACCAAAGGAGGCCGAAGAGACTGAGGACGAGGAGATGATGCTACAAAGACAGAGAGGAAGGGACCGGGAAGCCGAAAGATTAGCTAGAGAGAGGGAGCGAAAACTGAGACGAAGAAGCAGGGGTCCAGCTACTTCTGTAGGAGCCATCAGTGGTGTTGAAGACAACGAGCAGCCCAAGAGAAGAGCAACGAGAAAGCGGAGGGGTGGAGAGGGAGATGAGGTCGCCGACGCGCCAAGGACAGAAGACGAAGGCATAAGGGTCAGGGGTGACGATGACGGTATCAGAGTAAAGCCAAGGAGAAAGAAGTCGAGGAGAAAGGCCCAAGAGAAAGAAGGTGGTAGTGACGGTAATGAGGCTAATGGTGTTGAGGTCCAGACAGCCAAGAGCGAAGGGGATGTACTAACACAGATATCGGCCTTTATACCCAATAAATCACTTCCCGGTGATAGTTCTGTATTGCTCGATCAAGATACTACAAAAGGAGAGAGTGCAACCCAAGACAGAAGAGCAGCATATGAAAGAGAGCTGAAAGCGGAGAGAGACAGGAGAGCGGAAAGAAGGAAAACGCAAACTAGGCCAACATTCGGTCATTCCCCCTCGGCATCTGCATCATTTTCACCCACACCCGCAAAACCTGCTGCTGCTGCCTTCTCTTCTGAAGATGCCCCTCCACCTCCCCCAGCCCATACTTCACTCCTGTCCCTCAGACCACCGGAACCAGAAGAGGAGATTGAACTAATGCAGAGCGAGCCCCTTCCTATATCCATGTCTCCATCACCTCCACCAATCTCAAAGATTCCATTCAAGCCACCATCACCACCTAAACAACAAGACTTTGCACCTGCTAGGTTTGAGGATCCCGGAATTAGGATTTATCCCACAAGGAAGGGTTCGAGGGCGCGGCGCAGGCGTACATCAGGTGAGCATAATAGCGCACGGGCGAAGGAGAAAGGAAAGGAGCGTTTGCATGAAGTCAGTGAGCAAGAGAGTATCGAAAGACGAGATGATACTGTCGGCTATGATGGATCGGGAAGCGGAGAGAAAAGAACACGGCGTAGGAGAAGGAGGGGGGGTAAAGGTCAGACCCGCTCGGGAAGTGATGAGGACAGTATTGTGAGCTCTCATGAGGAACCAGGACCCCGGCCTGTCACCGAGGACAAGCGCAGTGCACCAGTAAATTCCACCCCGACGACTGGAGCCCACCGTGACTCAAGTGACCTCTCAACAAGGCTCAGAGGCACCCTCAAGCCAACAGTGGCCGCCAACACAATGAATTTCAATACTTTCCCTAAGGTACAGCTCAAGCCCACTCCCACCAGGGCCAGGGCCACAGTATCGTCCCCCCCCCTTCCAAAAGTGTCTCTAAGGCCCATTGCTTCTAAAAGTACGAATACTCCTACTACTCCACCTGCCAAAGTAGCTTTGCCCAAGACTACGCCTGTTTTCTCAAACCCTCCATCAAAAGTACGCCTACCGACGTCTCCACCTACATCTAGTACCCCACTTGCTAAAGTAGCAGTACCAAAGCCTGCAATTATATCTTCAACACAACCCAAGGCCAGGCTTTCTTCCACTCCAGGTAGGGTGGCCTTGCCGGGACTCACACCCACTCAACTAGAGGCAACAGTTGTTGCCCCAATCGCTCCACCAGTCACTGCTACTCAACCTGCCTCGGTGCCTACGACTATCACTGGGTTCAATATTGCTGCACCCCCTCCTCCACCTGCACCACCCCTGCCCGCATGGCTTTCACATTTCCAGGTGCCACCATCCCCAATATCTCCAGGCCCAAAACCAAGGGGACTGCCTGGCGGATTGGTTGAGAATCCCAACGTCCCAGGGACGTTCCTCTCATACAGGCGAAACCCTCCTATTCCTGGCACCAAGAGGGAGCCCTCACCTGTTCAAAGATCAGCGCAAGAGATTGTACCCCCCTTGCATATACTTAAAGGGGCACCTGAGAAGCCAGAGTCTCCAAGTGAAATTCCTCCGAAAAAGGTTGCAATCCCCCTAGGGTCTCCGGCTGTAGGTAAGGCGGACTTTGCTAGTGTTATAGAAGAGATCAGAATGAAGATCAAGGAGAAGGAGGAGAAAAAGAAGGCCGCGCGCCAGAAAAAACTGGGCAGAAAACACTCTGTGTTGCGGCCCACTGTGCATGTCACTAGAGCCGGGAGCATAAGGAACGTTGCACGTGCCCCGAGCATACGAAACGTCACACGTGCCCCAGGCATAAGGAATTCGGCACAACTTGCGCGAGCTCCAAGCAGGAAACGAAGTGTTATGCGTGCACCAAGCAAATCGGTAAGACTACTGAAAATAGAAGAGCACACCAAAGCAAAACAGCCTACCTCGGGTCCAACGAAACAAACAATTGAGGAATTTAGAAGTGTGGTGGATGGGTATGAGAGCGATATACTTGAGACAATGAAAAGCATGACTTCAGAGGTAGGTGATCCTGAGGATACTGAAGATGCAACACTATCACCCCCGCTGCCACCACCAGCACCTTTGCGAATTTCGAGACCGCCAACACCAGTAAAAACTGAAGTAGTACCAGCACCAAAGCGGAAAGCTTCAGTTAAACCACAAAGGAAGGGATCCCATAGGCTCTCGAAAGCAGTTAAGGGTATAAAGGAACAAAATGTGGATACTAAGGACATTCCAGAAAACCATACAGATAAGCAGGCAGCCGGTGAGGCATTGGCGAATGACATGGTGCAGGAGAAGCTAGTTGAAGAACATAAGGCCGATGACCACAAGATCGAGGGACATAGAGATGAGTTAGTCAAGGAAAGCGTGCCAGAGGTTGTACAACATCAAGCAATTACAGAAAGCACCGTGAGGGAGGCGACAGATGGACCAATGTCAGCAGTGGTGGAGGAGCCTAGCCCTCCGACACTGGAAATTCCTGTGCCGGCGTCAACAGAGAAGCTTTTGGGTGAACAGGCAGACAAGCCCAAACTGGACATTTTAGAGCAGATGGCGGCAGAACAGCAGGCAAAAGAGAGGAGCAAAAAGAAGAAGCATCGGAAGAAGAAAGACGACTCTTCTAAGCTGAATGACCCTCCGAGGAGCAGCAATACCAGCCTAACCGAGAGCTACTTGACAAGGTCAACCCCACGAAGCTCCACTACTACACTTGCTAGAGATGTGTTGGCTCCAACTCCGCCTCCATTCGCCATCCCATCGCCAAATATCACTCCACCAAGGGGAGGGCAACTACAATATCAAGCAGCTACTCCTACTCAGAAGGACAGGTATAAGGATCGCCCCCCGAAGCTGAGCGAAATGACATCGGCATTCTTCAAGGCACTGAAGCAGGAGTTCCAAGGTGTTAGTGTGAAGGCAGGGCAGGAAAGTAGTGATAGTGAGCTTGATGAGCATGATGTGAGCATAAGGCAAAAACAGACAGAAATAGAGAGGGCCATGGAGGAGGTACGACAACGAGAGCTAACAATGGAGGCGGAGCTGGAACGGAAGCGGCAGCTGCAGTGGGAAAGGGAGATGGAGAAAGAGAAGGAGCGGCAACGAGCAGTAGAGCTTGAAATCGAGTTAGAGAAGGAGAAAGAGAAGCAAGCTGAATTGGAGGAACAGCGCAAAATGATACAGGAAGAGGAAGAGAATTGGAGGATTGAGGTCCAGAGGGAAAGAGAAAGACAGAGGGAGCTAGAGAAGGAGATTGAGATGGAGAGAGAGAAGGAGATGGTCAGGCTAGCCGAGCTCGAGAGGGAACGCGAACTGGCCAAGCAAAGACGACAAGAAATGGAGAAGGAGAAAGAAAGAAGGAGACAACTTGAGGCGGAGAAGGAGAGACAGAGGAAAATTGACGAAGAACAGAGATTGGAGAAGGAAAGGCAGCTTGCAGAGGAACGCGCGAGACGGGAGGACCGCAGGCGCCAGTCGGTGGCTTCGCCATTGTCTTCCGCTGGGGTCGCCTCACCTCCTCCGCAGAAGTCAACGAGGAATGGGCACAGCTTCACTAGTAGCAGTGCCAGCTCTGCCGGTCGAGACTCCACACCGGCACCTTCCGTCACTACCGCCCAGACCTCACCACCCACTTCGCGTAGATCGTCCACACCCGATTCAGCCATCAAAGGGTCAACATTTAGTCAATTGTCTCAGCAACAGGCTAAAGCACTCGGACCAAGTCCTCTACAGAAGCATGAGGTAGCTGCACCCATGAATATGATGAACCAAAGTGGATATGAACCTCCTAGTCAAGGGAATAATGGCACCCTATCGAGAAAGTACACGAGCCATGCGGACCTTATCTCGATGCTCTCTGTTAAACGTAGACATAAGAGCCATCGCACATCTGCTCGCACTCATAGCAATGCCACAACTGCAACGGCTCTTACAATACCCGAACTCATGGAGGAGTTCGCAGCCGCAGAGAAAAGATATATGCGCGAGTTGAGGACTTTGGTCGACGATGTCATCCCAGTCCTGCTTTCAACTGTTTTGGAGCGTGCAGATAACCATGTTGCAGCCCGCCAATTTGGTGCCGGGGCATTGAGTGGGAAGCTTGTTAACCCTACTAGGCCAATCGTCGATATGGGTATTGCCCTGGAGCGGGTAAAGCGCCTTCATGAAGGGGTTCCTAAGCAAGATTCCGACAAGCTACTGAGGTGGGCCCAGGACGGGAAGAGTATCTATGAGGAGTATATTCGGGCATGGAGGATGGGATTCCAGGACGTCATTGTTACCATGGCCCCCGCAGAAACAGACTACACCCTCGATGCATCTGCATGGGATGCAGAAAGCCGCAGACAATTGGTGTCCAAGTTGGGCTCGCTCGCAGACAATAAACTCAAGGATACAGACTCCAACTGGCAAATGCCAGTTATCCCAGACTACAAAGATGAGGAGGAAGAAAAGGTGGATGTTGCTTTCCTGTTGAAGAGACCATTGATTAGGCTGAGAATATTGGCAAAAGTCCTTAAGGTGAGCAGATAAGCTATCTAGACCCTGCTCGGCTTGCTAATGTTGAATCTAGAGGTTCGAAGACATTCAGCACTCCCCACTAGCAGAGACCTGTGCTGTCAGTTATCATGCACTAGTGACTGCAGCTCGCAAGAAAGTCACAGATGAGAAGGCCCGAATTGAAGATGAGACTGCTGCATCCATCGATGTATCCAAAGCTTTTGATATCCACACTTTTGCCCCGATGCCAAACATTACCCTGAACTCAACGCGCAAGGTCCGTGCTAGGGATTGCTTCATTATGCACATGCCACACTCCTCTGGGCAGATTATGCAGCGGAATGTTGAGTTCATCTTGCGTGATGAGGGCACTAAAGAGCGGGGGGGGGGCAGAGACAGCGAAGTCTTGATCTGTGAGGTCCCTATCATAGGGCGGTTAGAAAAATGGCTACTTTTCCAGCCAATTCCATTGAAGAGTCTCTCTGCTCGTACAGGAGACGATGTTGGCGAGATTGTAGTGATGGTCAGGGGCAGGAGAGGCGGTAACCCTGAATGGCGAGAGGTCATGGTTCTGAAAACAACAAACGACATGGCTGCATTTGAATGGGTTCAGATGCTTGGTTTGCTCCCTGTGCCCCCCGCTGATCCGTTTGAGAAATTCAGAGCGCCTCCCGAGGAAGTCCCTCCAAACACATCACCTGGAAGCTCTGGGTTGCAGTCAAGATCAAGTACTCCTGAAACCATTAAGGGTAATACATCGCCAAAATCCCATGCTTCTACACAATCAAAGGGTTCAGAATTATCAGGGTCTTCAGTCAGATCGCGAGGGCAGGGATCACAATCTGACAGGAGCATTGCAGAGTCAGTTGATCTATCTTCTTATCTTGGTCATGATGATTGCACTACGAGCCTCACTGACAGTCATCTGGTCACAAGAGAATCACGCCGCAGTGCAAGGAAGTCAAGTGCAGGCTCAAGGGCTCGTAGTGCTACTCCCCCATCAAGACAGAACACTATCACCCCAGTGAAGACGGGGTCTAAGAGACATGAGTCCTCAATTTCAACAGAGGGCAGGCGCACACCAAAAGCAAGGCCTCTTTCAATGCAGGAGCCACTTGCTCAAAGGGCTGATGACGAACGCTCTGATGGTCAACACTCCCGCACTGTTAGCATGTCTTCGATTGCATCCACTGCCTCTACCCTCAAGAGGTCTGCGGCGATTGGCAGGGCTGCTGGTCAGAAGCGCAGAGCGAAGTCAGTATCGTCTCTATCGAGCATAACTACACAGGGCCGCCCCGACTCTCCTGTAGAAATTGCGCCAGAGCCTGAAGTATCTCGCCAACCATCGAGCACAAGCACACGGTCATCCGTGAAGTCAGAACGGAGCCACATCTCACGGAGACGGTCGAAGAGGAATGAGGGCTTGTCCGAAATCACCGAGGAGAAGCAGTCGAGGCCCTCCTCTGCCCAGCCTACACATGGCCAGCACAATCTGAGTCAAAAATTAACCATGGAAAATGCTCCCGTGCTGACCCCTGTGCAGAAACCTGATACTGCCCCAGCTCCCCAAAAAGCCAGTCAATCCATAGAAACACCTCCACCCCCGCCTCCTCATCGAGTCCTTACTCCAAGCAATGAGAGTAAAGACTCTAAAAAGTCACTGCCACCTCCAGTAGATAAACTAGGCCGAACAAAACGCCGTACTTCCAGCCCGCTTAAGCATGAGTATGAGCCATCTACCGCCTCCGAGGAAGAAGGAAGTGAGACAGAGACGGATGGTGAGGGTGCTGAGTTGTACTCAGATGAGGAGGAACGTGCTGGTGGTGATATTGAATCCGACTACGACTCCAGGTCTGGCGCAGAGACAGCTTCAGAGACAGACTCAGAGACAGAGACAGAGAGCGAGACAGAGTCAGAGTCCGAAGATTCAATTTCAGAGCGTGTGGATCCACGGGAGGACCTTACAGCTTACCCTGAACCAACTCTTGAGATCGACCAGGGAAGGAAGCGAATTGCCAAGGCACCCATTACACCCATCCCGGAAGAATCGGAGGTATCTGTGTCCTCACCCAAACAAAGGAAGACTTCATCACAGCCATCAGAAACAAGCGTCAAGCCATCACCGGCAGTATATAAAGGGTTAGCCCATATCTTCAGTTGGTCAGCGAATGCTTGGCAGAAGTTTCACCCCGACGAGTGCAGGATCATTGTCACTTCAGGAAGAATCGAAGCATACCCCAATTTGGGTGCGCTTGCAGGTAGTGCACCATTGCCTGCAAACGCCCAAGTATCGGCGGGTTTACCCAACGCGACGCCAAATGTCGAACCAACTGAAGGCACAAAGCCACTGGTTATTGCACCAGATGCAGCTCCCGCAGTCTTGTCCTTGGAACTTGCTCCTACTACGCCTATCCGCAGAGGGACGGCTGTGGACTTATCTATCCGGACCTCCCCCAGCTCGCAGTTCTGTGGCAATAGTGTGATGTTCAGGTGCCGCTCACCAGGTGAATGCGAGGCCCTATATAACGCAATCAACTCCGCAAGGGTGTCCAACGCTACATACCACCCACTCCCGAACGTTCAGAATAAATATCACTCATACCTTGACCCTGACGGAGCTCCAATCAACCAATCAGTTCAAGTCAAGCGTGGCTGGTCATGGGGTAGATCCGGATACCGTGCAGGCAGTAGCAAAGCCCCCTCAATCATCAGCTCTGAAGGCTCCGTGGGAAGCTTCTCTTCTGCATTCTCGGTCTTCAAGCGGTTTGGTTTTGGCAAGAGTAGTTCTGGTGGTAGCTCATTTGGTTCATTTGCATCCGAGGCCTCCACGGCATCTTCCCCCCCAGGACTGGTAAACGGTCTTCCAGGAGTACCAGGCGGGCCCATTTCAATGTCTGGCCTGAAGGTCCGGCTCTATAAACGTGAGTCTGCATCGAAATGGCGTGATCTTGGGCCGGCTAGGCTGAGTATCTTGAAGCCGCCAATTGCAGAGGGGTCCAATAGGGTGCTGGAGAAGAGGATTGTGGTGAGAGATAAGAGTGGGAAGGTGGTATTGCTCGATGAGTCACTTGGGGAGCAGAGTTTTGAGAGGGTGGCGAGAACGGGGATTGCGGTCAGTATTTTGGTGGGGGAGCTTGGGGCAGATGGCCAGAAGGTAATCAGTGGGGCTGGTGGGTTGGGGGCAAAAAATACGGTTTATATGCTACAGGTGAGTCTTTTTAATTTTGTGAAGGGGGATGAGTCGTGTATCGCTAACAGTGTTCCAATTGTAGATGAAGAGTGAAGCGGAAACGGTGTATACTTTCTCTATCGTGGGCAAACATCGATATTAGAGGCGTTTTATCTTGCTTTCCAGCTACTAATATTTTCCTTTCCTATTTGCAGAAATTTGCCGGCGCCGCTTGATATCTTTTACGTCTCTACTTCTTATGATTACGACCATTTTGCTTTCTTTCAATATCTTTTATTTACACGCTATGCTACTTACAAAGTATTTGGTAATCTCGAGGTGGGGAACGGTAGGGAAGTGAGGTGGAGGAATTAATGGGTAGTTGGCATGAAGGATATGGGTAAAGATCTGGGAAGAATATGGGTAAAGATCTGGGAAGGATATGGGTAAAGATCTGGGAAGGATATGGGTAAAGATCTGGGAAGGATATGGGTAAAGATCTGGGAAGGATATGGGTAAAGATCTGGGAAGGATATGGGTAAAGATCTGGGAATGATATGGTTTGGCTGGTTGGGTATTGATATGGTGAAATTGTGGTGGATTGCGCTTAGGATTTGGCTTTTGGGGGCAATTTTTTTTGGGCCTCGATTCATATTTTTCTGTGCTTTCTGTGCTTTCTGATGCTTTGTTTTGGATTTCACTATGGGTAGGCTGGTTCATGATTACTTCTCATACCATTTTTTTCATGAATGTTATCCTCGAATGGCTAACGATGCTTGAGGAATACATAAGGAATGTATGCGCATCTCAAGGAACTTATTAAGATTTTGAGAACCTTCTCATTGGCGTTAGCACTTCGCCCACGTATGCCAAGCCCTCCTTCTGGCAGTGTGACGCAAGAAATAAACAATAAGTGAGGACTGGGCGAGGGAATACCGAATTTCTCCCACAGAACCGAAACCTGCTGCTGCTTGCTGCAGATCACAATATCTCTCACCCGGTAATAAGTAGTCTTCCCTCTTCACATTTTCACGATAATCTCTAATACTCCAATTCGAGGAAATATATATTACTGACAATGTCCCTCTCGCTCTTCCGTACCCGCCTCTTCCCCGCCGCTCTTCGCACCGCTAGGACCGCCGTGGCGAGTACGCAGGCGACTAGGGCGAAGCATACGTTACCGGATTTGCCGTATGATTATGGGGCACTGGAGCCGGCGATTTCGGGCAAGATTATGGAGGTGAGTGCAAGTGAGGGGGGTGGGGGGGTGGTTGGTTGGGCTAATGTCTAGTAGTTGCACTATTGCAAGCATCACCAAACGTACGTGAATGGGTTGAATGATGCTGAGGTGAAGTATGCAGAGGCATTGAGTCAGGGGGATGTAGCGAAGCAGGTGGATTTACAGGCGTTGGTGAAGTTTCATGGGGGGTATGTTATGTTGTCCTATCTTTTCACCCCCCCCAATCCCACCCAATCGTATATCATTCTCGGTTTACTACCTATTTGTGAGGTAGTGGGGTAGCTAACGCACCGCAGTGGCCACCTCAACCATACCCTCTTCTGGGAAAACCTCGCCCCCAAATCCTCCAACGGCGGCGTACCCCCCACAGGAGCCCTCGCCTACGAAATTGGCAAAACCTGGGGCTCATATGATGACTTCAAGAAGATCATGAATGCTACATTGATGGGCATACAAGGTAGTGGATGGGCATGGCTGGTTAAGGATTGTCAAACAGGTGGGGTGGGGATTGTGACTAGGCCTGTAAGTTATTTATTTACCCCCAGTTGTGTCGAAGTGGTGTAGTAGAGGAATGGTTAAT
>Ga0307514_10002565_pt1 | contig 18686 bp, 18 predicted proteins | sample 16_EM_MG_FD_203088 | JGI IMG/M metagenome (GOLD analysis project Ga0307514, IMG submission 203088) | Populus trichocarpa ectomycorrhiza microbial communities from riparian zone in the Pacific Northwest, United States - 16_EM | ecosystem: Host-associated > Plants > Roots > Unclassified | place... | reverse complement strand
TTGTCCGCCCCGCATCCCGACAGGCCCAACAGGGCTCCGCCGACACCGCCGAGGGAGGCCCCCAGCAGACGTCTGCGGGAGATCGTTCGGTGTTCCATCGGCGCGCACTCACTTTCCGGGCACGGCGCGGCCGGGGCTGGGCGCTGCCGCGGGCCCGTCTGCGGGGTGGGGGACACCACGAGGACAACGATGTCGGCCGGTGGTTCCGGGCTCGGGGCCGACAGCGACGTGGAGGTTCTTGAGGGTCCGTGAACGTTCACGTGAACGTTGCCGTCGAGTATCGGGGCGGCCGAAAACCAGTGTCAAGGGACCACACACGGCAATCTGCTGACACACATTCAACGGCCCGGCGGCGTCAGGCCGAACCCCGTACCACCAGTTCGGGAGTCACCCAGGCGTCCGCGCCGCCGAGCGGCTCCTCGCCGGCCCGCAACCGGGCCACCTGCTCGACGGCCAGGCGTCCCAGCTGACGTTTGTCGAGGTGCAGGGTGGTCAGCGCGGGCTCCACCAGTTCTCCCAGCGAGAGGCCGTCGAAGCCCATCACGGCCAGGTCGTCGGGGATCCGACGGCCGCGGCGACGCGCGGCGCGCATCGCGCCGACGGCGATCAGGTCGTTGAACCCGAAGACCGCGGTCATCTCGGGCCGCGTGTCCAGGAGTTGCTCCATCCCGGCCTCCCCGCCGGTCACGCTGTGCTCGGGGCACATCACGATCGAGTCGTCGGCGACGGGCAGCCCGTGCCGTCGCATCTCGGCCACAAAGGCCTCCCGCCGCGGGCCGGGGGCGTCGAGCCGATCGCCGTCCAGCATGCCGATCCGGCGGTGCCCCGCACGGACCAGATGGGCGATGCCCTGCTCCACGCCGGCGGCGGCGTCGATGCCCACGGCCGCGAACCGGGTCTGCTGCGGGCCGCGCTCCAGCAGCACCAGCGGCACACCGCCGAGATGCCGGGCGAGGACGTCGTCCTGGTTCTTGAAGTAGCCCACGACCGCGTCCGCCTGGTGGGACAGCACGTCGAGCGCCTCCCGCTCCCGCACGTGGTCGGTGCGGGAGTCCCACACCACGACCTGCCAGCCACGCTGTTCGGCGGCCTCCAGCACTCCGGCGGCCACCTCGGGGAAGTACGGGTTCATCAGGTCCGGGATCACCAGACCCGCCGTCACGGTCCCCTTCCGCACGAGCCCCCGCGCGAACCGGCTGGGCCGGTAGTCCAGCAGGCGTGCCGCCTCCAGTACCCGCTCCTTCGTGGCCGGGTCGATCTCGCCCTTGTCGTTGACCGCGCGGGAGACCGTCTGACGGGACACTCCCGCCAGCTGGGCGACATCGTGGATGGTGGCCCGGCGGCGGGGGCCGTCTGGCACGTCGGTACGCGGTTCCCGCTGCTGGTTGTCGGCCCACACGCGTGCACTGTATCCGGCCGTCGCGGCCACGGTGTCGGAGCCGAGGCCGCAGGTCCTGGAACAGCGCGCTGTACGCGTTGAGCGCGGGCTGCCCGCCCAGGTGGGCGTAGAGGACGCTGGAGTCGCTCCCGATCTCCCCGCGCCGGACCAGGTCGACGTCCCGGCCATCGACTCGCCCTCGTAGACGGGGTCGGTGACCATGCTCTCGGTCCGGGCGGCGAGCCGCATCGCCTCCAGGGTCGTCTCGTCCGGGATGCCGTACGTGTCGGCGTGGTAGCGCTCGTCCAGCGCGACGTCCGATTCCGTCAACTCCTTCTGTACGCTGATGAGTTGCCCGGTGCGGTGGGCGATGCGCGCGCGACGCGCAAGAGGGGGCCCGCGCAGAAGTACGAGCCCCCTGGGGGAGCTTCAGGCCGCCCACGGCCAGTCGTCGTCCCGCGCGTCTTCCAGCAGCGGAACCATCCGGAACGCCGCGTCGGACAGGCCGCCGAAAGTGTGCCTGTTCTCCTTCCCCGACGGGCCGTGGCCCGCCCGGTACCCGGCGAGGTTCCAGGTGTAGACCGGCACGTGCGCCGGAACCTGCTCGGTCGGGTCGCCGTGGTGGCTGAAGGCGTACTGCTCGTCGGTGACGATCAGCACCCGGTCGTGCTTCTTGTAGTGCCGACGCACCGCCTCGGTGGTGTCGGTGCCGCCCAGGTCGCCGAAGCGGCCGAGGATCTTCAGCACGGACTCGCCCTTGCGGTACTTGACCTTGTTGCTGCCGGTGCCGAACTCGACAAGATCCGCGTCCGCCGCCCGCAGCGCGAGCGCCGTGCCGAAGATCGCCGCCGCGTCGGCCCGGTTGAGCTCCGAGCGGTCGGACAGCCGCGCCCACATCGAGCCCGACCGGTCGACCAGCACCAGCGTGCGGCCGGGCAGTGCGGGCACGTTGGCCAGCGAGTGGCCGAGCGCCTGCTCCAGCGGGTACGACCAGCGCAGCGACGGTGCGTGCTGGTACGCGGCGAGGTACCGGAAGGGGAACTGCCGGGAACGCGCGACCTCCGCCGGGTCGCTGATCTTCGCCGCGACCCGGGCCGCTACCTCGTCCGAGACTCCGGCCTCGTCGAAGTTGCGCAGGTTGCGAGTGAGCGCCATGGCACCCATGGACGGGATCATCGCCTCCCAGGCCGCCTTGTCCATCGGGCCCTGGAGCCACCCGGCCAGCGCCTCCCAGGTCATTCCCGCCGCCGCGAGCCGCTCGGCACCGCCCGCTGCCGTGACCACCGCGCGCCGCTCCCCGACCGGCAGCGCCATCAGCTCACGATGCGCGGTCAGGACCCGGTTCGAGACGGGCGGTACGGCGGTGTCCGGGTTGTGCCGGCGGTCGAGGGCGTACTGGAACAGCTCGCCCTGCCACGGCTTGTCCGGGTCCGGGGCCGCGTGCACCAGGTTGAGGATGTCGCCGAAGCGGTAGCCCTTGGACGCGGTGTCGTACTTCAGCAGCGACTTGCCGTGGTACAGGCGGCGTACGGCGTCGGCGATCCCGCGCTTGACGGGCTTGGGGACGCTGCGGCCGTATGTCGCCGTCCAGTACGCGAGCAGCTCGCCGGGCTCGTCGGGGCGCCGCAGTACGGACGCCACGACCTGGCGGTTGGCCGGGCCGTCGGTGGCGCCCGCGTCGAGGCGTGCCTTCACGTACTCGGCGGCGCCCACGATCGAGGCCGTACGGAGGTTGCCCTCGGCGCGCAGCCAGCCGAGCAGGCCGGCGGTCCACGCCGGGTCCTCGACGGCGAGCCGGCGTACGAGCTTCGCGAACCGGTCGTCGCGGTCGGTGCCGGTCTCGTAGAAGGTCTGCTGCGAAACGAAGTTGGCGACCGACAGAAGGAAGAGCTCGGAGCGTGCGTCTCGCTCGCGGCCGCGGCCGCCCTCGTAGGTACGGAGCACACGGCCCGTGGAGGTGACCCGGGAGGTGGGCTGCGCCTTCGCGGCCTTGGTGTTGAATCGCGCCATGGTGAATTCCCCCGAATTCTTTGGTGTTTCGGAGGGAGGCGCAGCAAAAGGAGGGTGCCCGAGGTCAGGGGTCGGCGACGGGCTATTCCTGGCGCGTCTTCCCATTTCGCCACATCGACCCTGGGCCGATGACGGGATTCGAACCCGCACCAATTTCTTGACCAGGTCCCTGAAGTATCCGCTGCCTGCGCACCGGGCACCCACCTTGTGCTGCGCCTCCCGAGATCAGATCGGCGGCGGCACTGATTCACTTTGCAAGGGAAGTAGCCGCGGCCTGCGCACCGGGAGGTGCGATGAAGTTGTGGTGTCCAGAGATCGAAGTCGGCGGAACCGACGTAGGTGCTCTGACCCCTGAGCTACACCGGCCCGTTGTACCGGTGGCGGGACTCGAACCCGCGGCCGCCCCATTATCAGTGGAAGTAGGTCCTGCCTTCGCACCTGGACGTGCACAACTTTAGGAGGACGGCCGCGGGTCGAGCGAGCGAATTAAATTCAGGGAGAGCGTCAGCCGCGATTCTGCCGCTTCCAGGGCCCCGTGATCGCCAGCATGATGCCCGGCGTCTGGATGTTGGCGTACAGCGTCCGGCCGTCGGGCGAGAAGGTGACGCCCGTGAACTCGCTGTATTCCGGGTCGTCCGCGGTGCCGATGTTGAGTTCGTTGCGGGCGATGGGGTACGTACGGCCGCTGTCGGTGGCGCCGAACAGGTGCTGGACGCCCTCGCCGTCCTCGGCGATGACGAGGCCGCCGTAGGGGGAGACGGTGATGTTGTCGGGGCCGTCGAAGGCGCCGCCCTTGGAGGGGTCGGGGTTCACGCCGAGCAGGACCTTCAGGGTCAGGGTGCGGCGCTTGGGGTCGTAGAACCAGACGGCGCCGTCGTGCTGGACGGGGCTCTCGTCACGGGCGTAGGAGGAGACGATGTAGGTGCCGCCGTCGCCCCACCACATGCCCTCCAGCTTGCGGGCGCGGGTGACCTGGCCGTCGGTGAACTGCTTGCGGACGGGCACCGTCTTGGCGTCGCGGTCGGGGACGTCGATCCAGTCGACGCCGTAGACCGTGCCGATCTTCGTGGCGCGGGAGAGGTCGTCGACGAACGTGCCGCCGGAGTCGAAGCACTTGAAGGCCTGGAGGACGCCGGCGTTGTCGGCCAGGGTGCGCAGCTTGCCGCGGCCGTGGCGGAAGCCCGCCGGCGGGGTCCAGCGGAAGAGCAGGCCGTTGGGGCCGGAGGCGTCCTCGGTGAGGTAGGCGTGGCCGCGCTTGGGGTCGATGACGACCGCCTCGTGGGCGTACCGGCCGAACGCCTTGACGGGCTTGGGGTCGCGGTTGGCGCGGCGGTCCGCGGGGTCCACCTCGAAGATGTAGCCGTGGTCCTTGGTCATGCCGTTCTGGCCGGCCTTGTCCTCGGTCTCCTCGCCGGTGAGCCAGGTGTCCCAAGGGGTGGTGCCGCCCGCGCAGTTGGTGGAGGTGCCGGCGATGCCGACCCACTCGGCGACGCGTCCGTCGGGGCGGACCTCGACGACCGTGCAGCCGCCGGACGCGGCCGGGTCGTAGACGAGGCCCTCGGTGAGCGGCACCGGGTGGGGCCAGTCGGCGCGCGGGCCCTTGAGCTCGTGGTTGTTGACGAGGAGGGTGGTGCCGCGCGGGCCGTCGAAGGTGGCCGTGCCGTCGTGGTTGGACGGGGTGGACTCGCCCGACTCCAGCTTGGTCTTCCCGCTGTAGGTGATGACGCGGTACGTGAACCCGGCGGGCAGCGCGAGCAGGCCCTTGGGGTCGGGGAGCAGCGGTCCGTAGCCGACTCCGCCGTGCGCGGCCGCCGATTCCGCTCCGGTGCTCTCGGCCTCCGGGGAGGTCTCCGTGGACGCGAGGGCATTGGGCGCGGTGGCGAGGGCGCCGACGCTGCCCGCCAGCGCGACACCGGCACCGGTGATCGCGGAGTTTCTGGTGAAGTCCCTGCGGGTGAGCGACATGGTGTCTCCTGTGACGGTGGACGTTCCGTGGAGGGTGGCGGACCTCGGTCCGCGCCACCGTCCCGCCCGCGTCTGAACGGCGGTTGAACACCGGGCGACGCCATGGGACCCGCTTCCATGAATCCGTACGCCTTGCCCCACCGGAACCAAAAGAGCACCCCACCGAGGAACCAAGCCGGGCCCCGACCCGGAAACCCGGCTGAGCCGGGACGCCGGCCCCGGAAAGCCGCCTCGACCGGGCCCTCGCCTCGAACCAGACCTCTCCCCGGGAGCCCCAGCTCACCCGGACCTGCGACTCGGCCCCAGCCCTTGCCCTTGCCCCTTGCCCCTTGCCCCGAAACGCAACCCACATCAGCCCGGCCCGGACCCCGCCTCAGCCCCAGACCCAGACCCCGATCCCGGAAACCGAATCAGCCCAGGCCAGGACCAGGCAACCGCCTCGACTCAGCCCTTCCCCGCCCGCGTCCTCAACCCCCTTGCTGCGACCGCGCCTTGAAGGCCGCCTTTCGTGCTTCCTTCGCGATCCGCTTGTCCGGGTGCAGTCGTCCCATCGCTTCCAGGACGTCCGCGGCGGCGGGGTGGTCGACCCGCCAGGCCGCCGTGAAGAAGCCGCTGTGCTGCTGGGCCAGGCCTTCCACGAGTTCTCGCAGCTCGTCGGAGTTGCCCTCGGCCGCCAGTTGCGCGGCGACCGTGTCGACGGTCAGCCAGAAGACCAGGTCCTCGGAGGGCGCGGGCACGTCCGGGGCGCCCCGCTCGGTGAGCCAGACCCGGGCCAGGCCGCCCAGTTCGGGGTCGTCCAGCACTTCGCGCAGGGCCGGTCCGGCCTCGTCGCCGACCAGGGACAGCGCCTGCTGGCAGCGCAGCCGGCGCAGCGGCGCGCCGGTGTCCAGGCCGCGCGCCGCCGCCAGCAACTCCCGTGCCGCGGCGAGGGAGTCGCGGCGGGTCAGCCACTGCTCGGTCTCGGCGTGGGCCGCCGCGGGCGGGAAGGTCGCTGTGCCGTCGAGCAGCGCGTCGGCCCCCTTGTCGGCGAGGTCGCCGACCGCGGGTGCCTCGAACCCGGCCTCCTGGAGCCGGGTCCGCAGTCCGTACCTGCCGAGCGGGGTCAGGCGGACCATGCCGTAGCGGGAGACGTCGGTGTCGTCTACGGGGGCCGCGGGCTCTTCCTCGGTGTCCGCCATCAGCGTCTCGTCGACCGGCTGGTACTCGACAAGGCCGACCGGCTCCAGCAGCCGGAACTGGTCGTCCAGCCGCATCATCGCGTCGGACACCTGCTCCAGCACGTCGTTGGTGGGCTCCCCCATGTCGCTGGGCACGATCATCGAGGCGGCCAGCGCGGGCAGCGGCACAGGGCTCTCGCCGGGTCCGTCCTCGGTGACGGTGAGCAGGTAGAGGTTGCCGAGCACGCCGTCCAGGAACTCCGACTCGGCCTCCGGGTCCCACTCCAGGGAGGAGAGGTCGACCTCGCCGCCGGAGCCCATCGCGTCGACCAGGTCGTCCAGGTCCGGCACGCTCGCGTCGGCCAGTACCGTCTCCAGCGCGCCCAGCCACACGGCGAGCACGTCGTGCGGGGAGCCCGCGGTCAGCAGCGTCAGGTCCTCGCCGGCCGCGACGGTGCCCGCCTCCTCGTCGACGATCTCGACCAGTCCGGTGTCGACGGCGATCCGCCAGGCCTCGCTCGCGTGCGCCGCCGCGTCGTCGCCGGTCAGTCCGAGCAGCTCGGCCGCCGCCGGCAGCTGTTCGTCGACGAGTCCGCCGCCGGCGTCGACGCGGGTGTCCGGGCCGGCCCAGCGGGCGAGGCGCGCGGCACGGGAGAGCAGGGGCGTGGACAGCGCGTCCCGCGCCAGCTCCGCTTCGGGGTGCAGCCGCACCGGCGGCAAGGGGGAGCTGTCTGACATGGGTTGGTTCTCCTCGGGACGCGTCCTACCACTCAACCGCTCAGCCTAGACGGATATCCACCCATGCCGCCCGGTTCATCTGCCGGTCCGCTGGAGTACATGGCCGGATCCTTGACAACTGGCCGGAGCACGCAGGAGATTGACGCGCGTAGAAATCAGCTGGACATGTGTTCACTGTATTTTCTACGCGCGTCGCCACCGTCCCACAGGTCGCTCCCGCCGTTCCACGCACCACCCTCGTCCCGGCGCCCATGCACGTCCCCGGAGGGATCCCGTTGCCGAGCAAGTCTTCCGCGCGTCTCGCCGCGCTCACCGTCGCCGCCGTCTGTTCCGCGGCCTCCACCGTCGTCCTCACCTCGCCCGCGCACGCGGACTCCGCGCGCGTGCACGACATCCAGGGCACCACCCGGATTTCACCGTACGCCGGACAGCAGGTCACGGACGTGGCCGGAATCGTCACCGGCGTGCGGACGTACGGCTCGTCCAGAGGCTTCTGGATCCAGGATCCGAACCCGGACGCGAACCCGGCCACCAGTGAGGGCGTCTTCGTCTTCACCGGTTCCGCGCCGAAGGTCGCGGTCGGCGACGCGGTGACCGTCTCCGGCACGGTCTCGGAGTACGTCCCGGGCGGCACCGCCACCGGCAACCAGGCGCTGACCGAGATCACCAAGCCGACGGTCACCGTCGTTTCCGGCGGCAACGCGGTCCCGGCGGCCACCGTCATCACCGCGAGGTCCGTGCCGAGCGCCTACACGCCGGCCGGCGACACCGCCGCGAGCGGCTCGGTCGACGGTCTGACGCTGCGGCCGTCGACGTACGCCCTGGACTACTACGAGTCCCTGGAGGGCATGAACGTCCAGGTCGCCGACGCCCGTGTGGTCGGCGCCACCGACCCGTACAGCGAGCTGTGGGTCACCGTGAAGCCGCGCGAGAACAGCGACCACCGGGGCGGCACGGTCTACGGCTCCTACGACTCCCAGAACACCGGCCGGCTGCAGATCCAGTCGCTGGGCGCGACGGCCGACTTCCCGGTCGCGAACGTCGGCGACAGCCTCAGCGGCACCACCGCGGGCCCGCTGGACTACAACCAGTTCGGCGGCTACACCCTGGTCGCGAGCCGGATCGGCGCGCTCAAGAGCGCCGGGCTGAAGCGCGAGACCACCGAGAAGCAGAAGAAGGGCGAGCTGGCGGTCGCGACGTACAACGTCGAGAACCTCGACCCGGGCGACGCCACCTTCGAGGAGCACGCCGCCGCGATCGTGCACAACCTCCAGTCGCCCGACATCGTGTCCCTGGAGGAGATCCAGGACGACAACGGCGCGACGAACGACGGCACGGTCACCGCCGGCCGGACGGTCACGAAGCTGATCGACGCGATCGTCGCGGCGGGCGGCCCGAGGTACGACTGGCGCTCCGTCGACCCGGCGAACAACGCGGACGGCGGCGAGCCGGGCGGCAACATCCGCCAGGTGTTCCTGTTCAACCCGGAGCGGGTGTCGTTCACGGACCGTGCGGGCGGCGACGCCACGACCGCCGTCGGTGTCACCAAGGAGCACGGCAAGGCCGCGCTGACCGTCTCCCCGGGCCGGATCGACCCGGCGGACACCGCCTGGGCCAACAGCCGCAAGCCGCTGGCCGGCGAGTTCGTCTTCCGTGGCCGGACGGTCTTCGTGATCGCCAACCACTTCAACTCCAAGGGCGGCGACCAGGGTCTGACAGCGCGGTACCAGCCGCCGGTGCGCAGCTCGGAGACGCAGCGCCACCAACAGGCGACCCTGGTGAACGGGTTCGTCAAGGACATCCTGGCCACGCAGAAGAACGCGGACGTCATCGCCCTCGGCGACATCAACGACTTCGAGTTCTCCGGCACCGCCAGGATCCTGGAGGGCGGCGGGGCGCTCTGGTCGGCGGTCAAGTCGCTGCCGAGGAGCGAGCGTTACTCGTACGTCTACCAGGGGAACACCCAGGTCCTCGACCAGATCCTGGTCAGCCCGTCGATCCGGCGTGACCGCGACTTCGAGTACGACAGCGTGCACGTCAACTCGGAGTTCAACGACCAGATCAGCGACCACGACCCGCAGGTGCTGCGGTTTTGGCCGTGACGCTCCGGCTCAGGGCCGGCTGAACACTCCGTTCAGCCAGCCCTTCCAGGCGGTCTCGACCGCCTGCGCGTCCGCGCCGGGCGCGAAATCGTGGACGCTGATCCCGACCGGGTAGCCCCAGTGGTTGCGCCCGAAGACGCGCAGCAGCGTGTCTTCGGTGCGCAGCCCGATGAAGTACGGGTCGCGGAAGTCCAGTACGGCGTCGAGGACTTGGCCCTCGGGGCCGCGGACCCGGAGCCGCGCGCCCTCGGCCGTGTCGTCCGCGAGGCCCAGGGCCCGGCCGACGGCGGCGAGGGCGTCGGCACCCTTGGAGGTGTCGGGTCCGTCGAACGTGGTGAAGGCGACCGGGCGGCCGTCGAAGTGCGTCAGGTACTGGCGCAGGGTGTGCAGGTAGAAGTCGGTGTGCCGGCCCGCCGCGTCGTACTGGTTGTCCCAGTCGTCGACGAAGATGCCGCTGTGCACGTACCGCACCCAGGCGCGGCGGCCTTCGTCGCGCGGTTCGATCGTGTAGTCGAGCTGGTTGAGGGTCTGTTCGGAGATGCTCTCGACGTCCTCGACACGGTTGGTGTAGCGGTGCGGAGGGTCCCAGGCGGTGACCGCGGACCCGAAGGGGCCCCGGCCGCCCTCGCGCGGCTCGGGGGCCTCCATCGGCCACAGCCAGCCGCCGGTGCCGGCGGTGACGGCCTCCCACACCTGCTCGGGTGAGGCGTCGACCTCGAACTCGCGGGCGATCTCGAATTCCTTGGACATGGCGGGCTCCTGCTTACTGTGCGTCGAGTTCCGGGGTGGTCTGGTCCTTGACCGTGGGATGGAGGGCCACGACGATCCGGTGGTCCCGGCCGCCCTCGGCGTCGGGGGTGTCGTACTTGCGGATCAGCGCGCTCACCCCGGCCGTCAGTTCCTGGACGAACGCGGCCCGGTCGGCGGCCGAGGCGAAGCGGACCTCGCCGTCCAGCGCGTAGGTCGCCAGCCGCTTGCGGGCCTTGGCGGCGCCGGTGATCAACGCACCGACGTCCCGCACCAGGCGGGCGCCGAGAGCGAGCATCCAGCGCGCGGAGAGCTGGTCGCGGAAGCGGTCCGGGTCCGGCTGCACGGCGGCGAGCGCGAGCGGCGAGATGACGTACGACGCGGCGGTCGCGCGCATCAGCCGTTCGGTGACGTTGCCCTTGCGGCGTTCACCGGCCAGCTCGACCAGGCCGTGCCGCTCCAGCGCCTTGAGGTGGTAGTTCACCTTCTGCCGGGGCAGTCCGACCTGGCCGGCCAGCATGGCGGCCGACGCGGGGCCGGCCGTCAGCTCGGCGAGCAGCCGGGCCCGTATGGGGTCCAGTGAGGCGGCTGCGGCCTCGGGGTCCTCGATCACGGTCACGTCCAACATGGGTTCACCGTCTCACCGAGCACTTTTTTTGTCCAGACGGTTCTTTCTTTCGGTGAGATTCTCGTTACGGCCCTCGTTACGACCCTCGAAGCGGCCCTCGAAGCGGCTCTCGATGCGGCCCACCCGGCGCCGTCAGTCCGGTACCAGCCCGAGGGCGTGGTCGTACCGGCCGACCGTGCTGCTCTTCAGCCCCGGCCAGGCCTGCACCCGCTGCCACCGGGCCGTGGCCGAGCCGACCCCGTCGCCGGGCGCGGCGAGCGCGTCGATGTGGGCCTGGGCGGTCTCCCACTCGGCGTAGTTCAGGACCCTGGTGCCGTCGGTGCTGACGTGGAAGTGGGCGGATATGCCGCCCGGGTGCGGGTTCGGCTCGCTCTCCAGCGCCTCGAAGACGGCGTCGACCCAGGCTCGCTGCCGATCGGGATCGGGCCCCTCGAACTCGACGTCGACGATCACGACGCAGCCCGGCACCCGGGCGGGGCGGTCCTCCCGGACGCCGCTGCGGTAGCGCCGGTAGCGGTCGAGCCGCACTCGCTCGATGCCCGGCACGATGGTGTCGATCTCGTCGACCCGCTGCTGCCGGTGGGTCTTCACGAAGGCCTCGTACGCCTGCTCGCTCCGCCACCGCGAGTGGTGCAGCAGGGTGGTCCCGTCGTGCCCGGTGTAGACGTGGTAGCCGAGAAGGTCCGGCGTGGGCCAGGGCCGGCGGGTCCAGGTGCGCGCGATGGCGTCGACCGTCTGCCGCTGACGCTCGGGTGTGCCGACCCGCCACGTGCTGAAGAAGGGGGCGCCGGTGCGGGGGTCCGTGAGGTCGGGGTGGGTATCGGTACGGCGGGTCATGGTGGGCTCCGTCGAACGGTGGGAGTCGGTTGGTATGTGCGGGATCCGGTACGGGATTTCCCGCGCGACGCGCTACGGGAATCGGCACCGGATGCGTGCGCCAACCACTCTTCAACCTCAACCATGATTCAGGTCAAGTGACACATGCGGGCGGCGGAATCGGGGGCCGGACCCGAGGCCCGCCGAGAAGCGGCACGGACAAAGGCGCCGGCGTCACCCCTCAGGGCAACACCGGCGCCTTGCCGCTGAGCGCCTCAACACCCGCGACGGCGTCGCCGCAGCACCCCCACCGCGACGATCGCGCCCGCCCCGGCCGCCACCCCCGCGACCAGCACCGGCCGCGGATGGCGGCGGCCCGCCTCGACCGCGTTGCGGACCGGAACGGGAAGGTTGTGTTCCGCGGTGTGGGCCTTCTCCTGGACCGTGTGGCCGGTCTGCGCCGCCGTGCTGCGCAGCTGGACCGTCATCGCGCCGGCCTTGTCGCGCAGGTCGGCGGCCCTGGCCCGCGCGCGGCCCTTGACGTCGGCCTTCCCCGCCAGCTCCTCGACCGTGTCGCCGAGTTCCCCACGGGTCCGCTCGATCTGTTGGCGCAGTTCGTCCGGCCCCTTGGCACCGACCTGTTGCTCCGGCCCGTCACCCGACTTGTGATCGTGCGCCGACTTGTCCATGTCCGTCATCGGTGCGCCCTTTCCTTGATCTCCTCCATGTCGGCCTTCACACTGCCGAGGGCCTCCTCGGGCGTGGGCGGTACGGCGCGTTTCAGCTGGGCGCGGCCGGTCGCCGCGAGCAGGGCCGCGAGGGCGAACAGCACGCCCGTCACTATCAGTGCCGCGGCCCACACGGGCAGCACCAGCGAGAGTGCGGCGGCGCCCGTGGCGGACAGGGCGAGCAGACCGGCGTAGCCGACGGCGCCCGCGGCACCGAGCAGTCCGCCGCCGCGTCCCGCGCGCCGGCCCTTCTCGGCCAGTTCCTCCTTGGCGAGTGCCACTTCCTGTCGTACGAGCCGGGAGAGCTGTTCGGTGGCCTGTCCGACAAGCTCGCCCACCGAATGGTGTTCGTCGTGTGTCGGCCTGGGGGCTATGGTCCCGGTCACGGTTCCGCCTCCTCTCGGTATCGGAACCCCCGGGTACCCTGGCCTGCCCTCCCTTACCCCTGCGTCACTCCCCCGCTACCGCTGCGGTCCGGTGCCGGGACCGCGCTCTCCCAGCCGGGCCAGCTGCGCCTGGTACCAGTCGAGTCGCGCCTGCAACAGGGCGGCCTCCGCGGCGAGTTCGGGCACACCGAGCCCTTCGGCCGCGCCGACGTCGACTGCCGGCGGGGGCGTACCCTTGCCGGCCACCACGCGCAGGCCGTCTCCGGCCAGCCGGGCGAAGGCGGCGAGCGAGACCGACGTACGGGGGCCGATGCCGTCATGGCCATGGTGACCCATGAGGGACCGACTTGCACATAGGGCCTGCCGTCGCCCTGCCGCCCGCGCGACGGTCAGCAACCCGTCAGCATCTCTTACCTGTACCTCGTAGAAAAATTAAGTAGAGCTTCACTGTCGGTGGGTCGAGACTACCCGCATGACCACACCTCGGCCCCTCGGCCGCACCCTCTGCGCCATGATCACTCCCTTCGACGAGGCCGGCGCGCTCGACCTCGACGGCGCGCAGCGGCTCGCCGACCGGCTGGTGGCGGACGGCTGCGACGGGCTGGTGCTGTCCGGCACCACGGGCGAGGCGCCGACCACTTCGGACGCGGAGAAGGCCGCCCTGATCACGGCCGTACGCGAGGCGGTCGGCCATCGGGCCTCGATCGTGGCGGGTGTGGGCACGTTCGACACCCTGCACACCGTCGAGCTGTCCCTGGCGGCCGAAAAGGCGGGCGCGGACGCCGTGTTGGTGGTCAGCCCGTACTACAGCAGGCCCCCGCAGGACGCGCTCGAGGCCCACTTCCAGGAGATCGCGGACGCCTCCGGGCTGCCGCTCGTCCTGTACGACATCCCGGACCGCACCGGCACCCGCATCGAGCCCGAGACCGTGCTCCGCCTCGCCGAACACCCCGGGATCGTCGCGGTCAAGGACTGCTCGCATGACTTCCTCGGCGCCCAGAAGGTTCTCTCCCGCACCGAGTTGGCGTACTACGCGGGCTGCGACGAGCACAACCTCGCCCTGTACGCGGTCGGCGGCGCGGGATACGTGAGCACGGTCGCGAACGTGGCACCACGCCAACTCCGGGCGGTTCTGGACGCGTTCGACGCGGGCGACACGGCACAAGCGGCCCGCCTCCAGCAACGCGCCACCTCTCTCATCGAGTTGATGATGTCCTCGGGTCTGCCCGGCGCGGTCACCGTCAAGGCCCTGCTCGCCGAACTCGGCCTGCCCGCCGGCCCGGTGCGGGCACCGCTCAGGCCCGCCGACCGCGAGGCGGTCGACGGGCTGTCGGCGGCGTACGAATCGCTCACCGCGGGTTGATCAGCGGCGCGCGAAGACGGGCTCCCACTCCAGCCGGCCGGTGTTGTCGCCCTGCTCACTGACGCCGCTCAGCGGTACGACCCTGTCGCTGCCGATCGTGACCAGCACCAGCTGGGGCCGGTACGTCTGATCCAGCCTCGTGACCCGCTCCCAGGCGATGAGCCGCTTGTCGTCGACCCAGGCGAGCAGATGGCCGCCGCGAACCTTGGTGATCTCCTTGTTCGTCAGGGGATCACGGATCGAGGAGTACGACTTGCCGGGAGAGCCCCCGACCTCCTTCGTCAGGCCGAGTGCGGCCAGCCTGCCGTTCGGGGACAGTCGCGCGCCTACGTCCGACCGCAGGTACCGTTCGTTCGCGGGCGCCGCGGCCTTTTTGCCCTTGATGTCGTAGAACTGCTGCATACCGTCCTGGCTGCCGATGATCTGCGAGTAGACCCGATCGCCTGCCTGGCTGAATGCGAAGTCCTTGCGGCCGAGGATGTCGCGGTCGCGTGCGACCGGGCTCCAGGAGCCCTGGCCGGAGGCCACGTCGAGGACATAGAAGCCGGACCGGATCGCGTCGCGGTACACGGACACCAGTTTTCGCTTGCCGCCGACGGTCGGCTGCTCCTCGTCCCTCCGGTCGGGGTTCTCGTTGTACGTCGTCGCGACGAGCCTGTTGCCGTCGCGTGAGAACGCGAGCCCGCCGACTCCGTGTTCGACCGGGATCCACCGTTCGACCTCCCCCGTCGCGAGGTCGAGCAGGCCGATCCGGCCGGCGGGCAGGTTCCGCTCCAGCACGGCGGCGGTCTTCAGGCCGGGGGCGACGGCGACGAAGGACCACCGGGAATCCTTCTTGTACGTCCCGGTCTTCTGGTCGAGCAGCCAGTAGGTGCGCACGGAGGTGCCCTTGCCGCCGGACGTGTAGTGGGTCTTCGCCGTGTAGTACGCGGCCAGTACGGTGTCGCCGGCCCCGATCAGGTCGCGCGGCGGCGACTGGTCCGGGTGGGCGCCGTCCCCGCCCTGCTGGGAGATTCCGGCGGGGCTTTCGTCGTGCTTGCCGGAGTCCAGCAGCGGCACTCCCACGGCGACGGCGACCGCCGCGGCGGTGGCCGTGGCCACGCCCACGAGGGCGCGGTTGCGCCGACGCCGGCGGACCACCAGTACCCGGTCGACGAACCCGGCCCTCAACGGGGTCTGTTCGTCGGCCTGTTCACGCAGGGCCTCGCGTACGAGTTCCTCGACGTTCATGGACGCACCTCCACGGGCGAGAAGTCACGGGCCGGCTGCCGCACGGTGTCCGGCGGACCCAGGGCGGCCAGTTCGGGCGCGAGCGTGCGCAGCCGGGCAAGGGAACGGTGGGTGGTGGACCGGACGGTGCCGACCGAGCAGCCCAGGAGCCGGGCCACATCGGCTTCGGGCAGGTCCTCGAAGTAGCGCAGCACCAGCACGGTCCGCTGCCGTGCGGTGAGCCGGGACAGCGCCTCGCGCATCACGACCCGCAGGTCGGACGCGGCCGCCGCGTCCAAGGCACCAGCGCCCGCCTCGGGCGGCTCGGCCACCGTGACCTCCCGTGCGCGCCACTTCAATCGCCAGCGGCTGATCTGCTGGCGGTAGAGGATCCGTCGTACGTAGGCCTCGGGCTCGTCGATCCGCTGCCACTTGCCGGCCGCCTTGACCAGCGCGCTCTGCAGCAGATCCTCACCGGCGTGCCGGTCTCCCCCGCACAGCAGCACCGCCGTCTTCAGCAGCGCCGACGACCTGTTGTCCACGAACTCCCGGAAACTCTCCAGCTCCGCGGCATCCATCGTCACCTTCTCTTCCCCGGCGGCGCCTGTGGCCCGCCCCTGTGCCCCTTGTGACGCGCGCGGCGGCCCGCCGCTATGCCACCTGGGAAGAAATTCTCGGACAGCGACTGAAGGAGAAAGGCCGGGGCCCGTACCGCTGGTGCGTGCGGTACGGGCCCCGGCCTCACCGTCGGGCGGCTGCCGATCAGCGGGATCAGTTGTGGCTGTGCAGGATGTCGTTCAGGCCGCCCCAGACCGCGTTGTTCGGGCGGCCCTCGACTGTGCCGGTGACCGAGTTGCGGCGGAACAGGATGTTGGAGGCGCCGGACAGCTCACGGGCCTTGACGATCTGCCCGTCGGGCATGGTCACGCGCGTCCCGGCGGTGACGTACAGCCCGGCCTCGACGACACACTCGTCACCGAGCGCGATGCCGACGCCCGCCTCGGCGCCGATCAGGCAGCGCTCGCCGATGGTGATACGGACGTTGCCGCCGCCGGACAGCGTGCCCATGGTGGAGGCGCCGCCGCCGATGTCGGACCCGTCGCCGACCACGACGCCCGCGGAGATACGTCCCTCGACCATCGACGTGCCGAGGGTGCCCGCGTTGAAGTTGACGAAGCCCTCGTGCATCACGGTGGTGCCCTCGGCGAGGTGCGCGCCGAGCCGCACGCGGTCCGCGTCGGCGATCCGGACGCCCTTGGGGGCGACGTAGTCCGTCATCCGCGGGAACTTGTCGACGGACGTCACCTGGAGGTGCAGTCCCTCGGCGCGGGCGTTCAGCCGCGCCTTCTCGACATCGTCGACGGCGACCGGGCCGAGCGAGGTCCAGGCGACATTGGCGAGGAAGCCGAACATGCCGTCCAGGCTCTGCCCGTGCGGCTGGACCAGCCTGTGCGAGAGGAGATGAAGCCGCAGGTAGACGTCATGGGCGTCGATCGGCTTGGCGTCGAGGGAGGAGATGACCGTACGGACCGCGACCACTTCGACGTGCCGGCGGGCATCCGGTCCGACCGCTTTCGCGGCACCCTCTCCGAGCAGCTCGACGGCCCGCTCGGCGGACAGCCGCTCGGTGCCGGACGGGCCGGCCTCGGCGGTGAGTTCGGGCGCCGGGAACCAGGTGTCGAGAACAGTGCCGTCGGCGGCGACGGTGGCAAGCCCGGCGGCAACAGCGCCGGTGGTACGAGGAGCAGTCGTGTCGGTCATGAGGGCAACCTAACCGGCGGGGGCCCACGGAGGCGAACCCGCGAACGGTGCGTCTCAGGTGCCGGGCGGTGGGCCCCGGGCGGGCACAGCCAGGAGGTCCCGTCGCCAATGGCCGACGCCTCGTTCCCGCCCCCTCGGGAGCGGGTCGTGCGGGACATGCGGCACCCGGTGAGGGACATCGCGGCGAGCGTGACCGCGTCGTCGGCGACGGTCACCCGTCCCGGGAGCCGGTCCTGACCCGCCCGCGGCGAACCCCCGTGGCGCCGCCTCCCCAGGGGCCGGCGGTTCACCCGACCTCGGGAATGACGCGACTGAACATCTCCCGCGCGAACCCCTCGTCGTACGGCGTGTCCGTCAGCAGCACCTGGAGGCAGATCCCGTCCATCAGCGCGACCAGCGCCCGCACGGTGACCGGGTCGGTGCGGTGGGCGAGCACGGCCGCGAGGTCGTCGGCGCATTCGGCGGCGACCGGGCGCAGGGCGGGGCGGCGCAGGGCGGCGAGGTAGAGCTCGTACTCCAGCTCGACGCCGGTGCGCTCACCGGCCAGCCAGTCGCCCAGCAGTCCGGCGAGGTCGGCGGCGAGGTCGGTGCGCGGGTCGGACAGGTCGCCACGCGCGGCGACCGCCTTGCCGAAGCCCTCGGCCGCCTGCCGCACAGCGGCCACCATCAGCTCGTCGAGGGTCTTGAAGTGGTACGTCGTGGAGCCGAGCGGCACATCGGCCTCGGCGGCGGCGGTGCGGTGGCTCAGACCCGCGAGGCCCTTCTCCCCCACCACCCGGATCGCCGCGTCGATGATCCGCTGCCGCCGGTCGGGGTCGTAGCGCCTGGCCATCAGTGCGCACCGTCCAGGTTCAGCACCACCACGCCGACGATGATCAGCGCGATGCCGCCGGCCTTGGCGAGGGTCATCCCCTCGCCCAGGAACACGATCCCGATCGCGACGATGGCCGCGGTGCCGACCCCGGCCCAGATCGCGTACGCGGTGCCGATCGAGACGGACCGCAACGTCTGGGCGAGCAGCGTGAAGGAGACGACGTAGCCGAGGACGGTCAGCAGCGCGGGCACCAGCCTGCTGAAGCCGTCGCTGTACTTCATGGCCGTCGTCGCGGCGACTTCGGCGGCTATGGCGCCGGCGAGCAACAGGTATCCCATGTGTACGAGCGTACACATCGACGTAGGCAAGACGGTTCGCCGGTGTGCCCCCTTGCCCAAGTGACCGCCGGTTTTCGGCAATTGGACCCGGACTCGATGTGAAAACCGCTCACTTCAACCCCTGCCGGGAAGTCAGCCGCTCCACTAGTGTTTCACCGTTCACCTACTTCCCCATTACGTGCCGCAGCCGTCGCCCCGGGCGCCGCTGGAGGAACCCGCATGCCACAAAGCAAGTCCCGGCCCCCGAAGAGCCCGCCGTGGGAGAACGGCTGGGTTCCGGACACCTCCCGGGTACCGGGAACGCGTCGGCTGTGGCTGGCCGGCGCGCTGGCCCTGGCCACCGTCGTCACCTGCGTGACGGCGATCGCCCTGACGGACCAGCACACCGAAGCCAAGTCACCCACCGAGGACGGAATACCCGCCGCGGACTCGACCGGCCCCGGCCTGATCTCCTACGCCAGCAACTCCCCCACCGGCGCGGCGACACCGCCGGCGACTTCGCGCGGGAAAAGCGGTTCCCCCTCGGCACGGTCCACCGCCACGACC
>Ga0307514_10002562_pt1 | contig 18708 bp, 24 predicted proteins | sample 16_EM_MG_FD_203088 | JGI IMG/M metagenome (GOLD analysis project Ga0307514, IMG submission 203088) | Populus trichocarpa ectomycorrhiza microbial communities from riparian zone in the Pacific Northwest, United States - 16_EM | ecosystem: Host-associated > Plants > Roots > Unclassified | place... | reverse complement strand
CCCCCCCAGTCCGTTGCACATACTGTAGCATCTATCGTGCCTTTATCACCGCCCCCGTCCCATCTCCTCTCCCCCTCCTGTTCCCTCTTGCTTCCCTCCTCCGGCCCCAACCGCTTGACGAACTGCATTGCTAGCCTCTTCTCCCTTATAGAAACGAAAAGCGAGGATCACAGTCGTCATCGTCGCGTATCCACTAGTAGGTACGACAAAAACAACCAGATTCAATATTACAAAACATCAACTGGTATTTGGTTCTGGAGCCGCAGAGATGAAGTCTCCCACTTTCCCATCATTCAAGGACTTCCATGGGCCGAGTTTTCAGAAACAGAAGATACCCTTCGCTTGGCCCTCGATGCTGGCATATGTGGTCCCACATCGCATGAGGAGGAAGTTGAGGTCCCAGCTTCGCAGCAGACAATCCCCGGCATCATCTCTAGCGTCGCTAGAGAAATCATGGTCGTCCAAGGACACCATCCGAGCTCTCCGGGCTCATCGCTGGTCATATTACGATGGACAATACATTTTGTTGATGTTGATTGGAATTTTTTGCCTCTGTATCATCGAACACCCGGGGCCACTAGTAAAAACATTGATCGCTACCGCATTAACGATTTCCCTTCTCCTCCCAATCACGAGACAATTCTTCTTGCCATTCCTCCCGATTGCTAGTTGGCTGGTTCTGTTCTACGCTTGCAGGTAAGCTCATCTCATGCCACTGCGATCGGATTTGTTGCTCACAACTCTGCTTTAGGTTTATTCCTACCGAATACCGACCACCAATCTGGGTCAGGGTCCTTCCAGCTCTCGAGAACATCGTCTACGGAGCCAATTTGAGCAACATCCTCTCGGCAAATAAGCACGTTGTTCTCGATGTTCTCGCCTGGTTACCATATGGGATTATTCACTTTGGTGCTCCATTTGTGACTTCCGCCGTCATCTTTGTGTTCGCTGCTCCAGGGACATTGCAAGTCTATGCCAGGAGTTTCGGTTACTTAAATCTTATCGGGGTTGTCATTCAAATTGCTTTCCCATGCGCTCCTCCTTGTAGGTCCGCCTGAGTAGCCTCATATCTACGAAATCTAATCTTGAGTAGGGTATGAGAGCAAGTACGGGCTTCAGCCAGCGAATTACTCCATGGAGGGGTCCCCAGCAGGTCTTGCTCGCATTGACCAACTTTTTGGTATTGACCTCTACACCTCCACTTTCACCGCAGCTCCATTGGTTTTTGGTGCCATGCCATCTCTCCATGCTGGACAGGCCACTTGCCACGCTCTGTTCCTGTCACACATCTTTCCCAGGGTTAAATTTTTGTTCTACACCTACATTCTGTGGATCTGGTGGGCAACTTTGTATGTTTCACCGATACAGTAATCACGACTAGACTTGCTCACGTGACACATAGGTACCTCCAACACCACTACGCTGTTGACCTCATCGCTGGTAGCGTTCTTGCTTTGGCAGTCTTCCAAATTGCCAAATCAAAGTTCCTTGCTCGTCTTCAACCAGACAAGATGACCAGGTGGGACTACGACTATGTCGAATTATGCAATGCCCAAGAGAGTTTCGGGCTTCATCGTATCATCACCGACTACAACTTCGACAGTGACGAATGGACCGTTGGGTCTTCTTCCTCAATCTCCTCCGGCACCATAAGCCCCGCTGACGAGACCCAATCCCTTTGGGAAGGAGAGACCGTGACTGGTCAGCATGAGTCCGACGTTGAGATCATTGAGGTTATCGTTGATGACCGTTGATAAAATAACTCGAAGCTCGAAAAGAAAAATCCCTATACCTTTCTAATGCCTGGCACGACGAACTTCTCTGCATAACCTTGATTCTCATGTACATTTTCTATGCAGCATCAAGCTGCGTTTACGCCTTTGTAATTCGGCATGGGCAAAACAGAAAACTGGGTATCCACAAAAAATCAAACCCTTTTTTATATACCCTTATCCGTTAGCCCACATTATTTCTTCAGTTTTTATATTGTTCCCTTGCGTCATCTGCTGTTTTGGGATGTGTTTCTTTACGGAGTTTTTCATCAATTCCAACATAGCTTTCACCTGACTATATCCGGATATGACTTGCTATCTTAAGAGTCGTGTTTAGTGTTTATTCTTTTTTTTTGTTGGCGGGCTGAGGATTGTGGAGTGTAAAGAAGCAGCGTTGGAACGTTGTTTAGTTTCCTTAGCGTTTCGATGGGTGCTCTTTTAAAATTCCCCGCCGTTGAGTGTTTTATTACTTTCTTCTGTCACTTTCTCATGAAGGCTGACGAACCTTTTAATACCTGAGATTTCATGATGAAAGAACTACTGTAATGTTTAAATTTCCCTCCACTGCTGCGCGGGAGGGGGGGAGGAGGGTAGATGGGATATGAGGCGGGATCTTGTGTGCGTGTGGAAACCAGGTGTCTCTGGTCACTACTGCGGGCTGAGTAGGAGCTGGCAATGCTTCTTACGGTCTCACTACTGGGTCGATTGGAAGACGGTACTGGTTTTTTTGATGCAGACGGTTTCGTCTGGCGAGGTAGGGATATGGTTAGTAAGGCTTGGTATGGGTATATCCACGGCAGATGTAGGCGTTGAATGGTTTGGGAAATGGACATGAGAAGCTTAAATGGGATTGTCAAGGAATTGTTGCGTTGTGTGCTGGAGTATCGGTATCTACTATCTATCTTATAATAGACATGTGATACACATCGCAGGTGAGGCCGGGGTGCACCGGCTGGGCTGGGCTTGGGTTAAGCCATGTCACGTGATGCGTATTTACATGCCACGCACCCCAACATCTACCATCACGGGTCAAGCGTTGGGTCAAGGTAATTGCCAACCCTTAGTAGGTAGGAGCCTCTACTCATATATAAGTAGGTTTTGCAACGGAATTGAAAGTGTCTAATGTCCGATGCTGGCCTACGAGGGGCTTGTGCCAACCAGCCTAGATGCTGGCACGGACGACGGCGTCCAAGTCCGAAGTTCTGGTGCCGCAGACCCCAGTATCGGCCTTGTCGATAATGAAAGTATGGCGTGGACAGTCTTGTGACCCACTGCATCTGCATATGCTACCGGTGTTAGTCTCTATATACATGTACCGTACTTTATGTGTGGAGACTGTGTACCAGTCTCGCACCAGACGTTCTTTGCAGCTCAGTTCTTGGCATGGACCTTTCTAAGTTGGTATGCGCAGGCTTGCGAATGTGTGGACTGCATACGAGTCATCTCAAATTAAGCTCGATATCTTGTTAATGATATCCATACGGTATATTTACCATCAACTATAGACTGTTCTCGTGCCCAGACCGATTTATTTTTCTGTGGTAGAAAAATAAATCGGTCTGGGCACGAGAACACTATAGACCGCACACGGAAGTCGGAGTTTGATATGTATATTCCTGAAATTCACCCCAGTAATCATACTGCTTCAGAAAATTTTTTGGCTCAACTAGATTGTTTCCTAATACCTAAGTAGTCTGGTTCACTCTTAGCCTCGATGACGCACATTAAAATCGAAGCTGACCTCCACAAAATTCCATACAACTTGCCACCCCGTGGAGTTGAGGAGCTCACCAATAGTCTGCAAGCACCACCCGCAGCCTAGAGACAGATGAGCGTTGCTTTCCTCCTTGGTTGCGGAGGTTGAGATGACAGCCAAAATTTCGGTGGAAACTCCCGTAGACGACTCGACCTTCATATCGAGTCCGTTTTATAAGTCGAAAGCGGAAAGCGGGGGAGTTAGATAAACCACCCGTAGCTCATTTGTTACTGATGCCAAAGAATGGTTACACGACAAAGCCTACCATTCGTAAGGGGAAGAAATCATCTTTCCGTAGCCACTGCACCCCCCCCTTGCTACCACAGCCTATATCAGGTCCCAGGCAACACAACAAAATGCTGAAATACGCACGAATAGCCGAGCTATATGGGTTATACCACCGGGCACTGCTTCAGGGGGTACTAGGCACCCACTACGATAGGTCTACGGCATATCGGCGGAGAAGAGCGAAAAATTGCAGGCTACGTTGGTATCATGGCTGTGTGGGATTCCCATTGGATTATGAGCGGGTGGCGCAGCATCAGTGAGGCAGATACCCAGCAGGGCCTAGGGGAGACCGACAGAATCTACAGCAACAAGATCCATCTAGCAGCAACCCCTATCCATGCTGTTGGTATCAACTGGGTTGATAAGTTTCTCGACTGCAATCCTGGCTTCAAGAAGGCATATATCCGATACCAGGAGGGAACATGAGCAGGAGTATCCAATGATGAAGAGCTGCAGGCAGACTTTCTATGAAAACTCAGCAATCTCGCACGCCTGAAGAAAATTGCTCAGAAAAATATATGGAATTGTGATGAAAGTAACATCACAATGGGGAGGAATAACACTCGGACTATGGATACACTCAGCAGGATTTGCAATAGCAGGCGCGTAGGGGGAGAAGAAGTCAAGCCAGATTGGTGAAGCCCGTGTGTTAACCTACAAGCATGTCAATGAGGGCCTCAACAGGCTTGCAGAAGCAGAGCGTAGAGGAGCTGGAACGACAGCAGGTGGTAGTGGAGAAGAAGAGAGCGGAAGGTTACCAGGGAGGCCCTCGATAAGCAGTGGAAGAACGGTGCAATGAGGCTGTCATACCTGCCTGGCAAGCTGAGTGTGCAGGGGTTGGACTGGGTTGAAGTCTAGGGGGCCAAAGTGCCATGGGAAGAAACTCCCTAGTAGTCATAGGAATATTCAGTCTGTAGCGGGGGTATAGGGGGACTTTATTGGAAGTGTTTTGGATACTGGGTTGGATGTGAGGATAACCATGTTGTAGACTCCACTCTCATCATCATGGTAAATCATGTGATATAGATATGGGGTTGCAGGCACTGGAATTTTATGTACATATGTATGTATTGGACAGTTTGTGAACAATTGGTTAACTGCTAAGTGCGGCAATTCACCGCATAGGGGCTTGTCAATAGTAATCTCGTCCATACTCTACATTGTGCCACATGGGAAGCAATGCATACAGGAGGATATGAAAGAGATCCTTGAGGTTATTAAGTGGTTATTAACTAAGGGTACTACTATGACTGTAGATATAAGATCTGGAGAACAAGCCATCTTGAGTGCAGGTTTTGCTAAATACATTACCGCAAAAACTCAGAAACATAAAAACCATACAGGGTTGCCAAGTAGTAGTAGATGGACACAGATTTATAAACATGTCTTGACAGACTACCTTTTTTTTTTTTTTTTAAATAATCATTAATCGCATTTATCCTATCTAGAATATGGCGATGGACTGCGGCTCCCGGTTTCCCGGATGGCTTCTCTCATCCTCTCAGGCCAGTCCCTGCCTCTCCCCTTCTCTACGTACATGACAGACTACCTTGAACATATGCATTAGCTGAGCCGTGGGATCAGCGTTCTTATGCATGTACTGAACCCAAACTGTTATGAGAGTACATCTGTTGTTCCCGAGCTAGTTGTGTAAAAGCAATTGATATGAGATATTTCATCGGCACACCACTTGAACTATGCACTCACTTTTATTGCCACACCACACCCTTACGCCATGGCCTATAACTGTTTGTCCTATCACCTCGTGTTGCTTTCCTCTGGACATCAACCAAAGTCAAGACAAAAGGAAAGGGCTTTCGCGAATGAATACTCGGCCGCTCTTGAGGGAAAGGAGATGAGTTTTGTTTAGGAACAGGTAGGTTGTTAGGGGCAACCCTCACAACACACATTTGTGGCGGTGATATTGATGACGTCGAGCTTTGTATTACCTATGTAGATCAATTTATGTGTCTCACATAGTCAGCGCTCGGTCCAGAAGGGTCTTGGCATGAGACCGATGGAGTACCCGCATCTACTGGCGAACAAAGGTCCATGTCACTTTTCAAGACATAGGCCGAGCTCACGTTAAAGTCACTTGCTTTTGACCTTGTATATCGACTTTCCTGCCTGAGCTCGGCCATGTCTTGAAAAGCCTTTGTTCGCCAGTAGGTGCGGTATATAGGAGCAGTACAGTGCTGTCTTAGCAGGACATTACTAAGCTTTCTTATAGAACTACTAGTATGTTGCCTGTTGGTTTCTTTTTGTTCTCACGCACTACTTTGTTTTTATTCCGTTGTGGTCGGTATTTGCTTTCCATGCTGGACTTCTAGACAGGGGGGTAAGTACCTACGACTGGTGTCGGTAGTCGCTATGCAATTAGAGAGGGGTTATGTTATGTGGGTATATTCTGAGTATTTGCACTTAGAGTACGATAGATTGTCAACGGCGGATCCTTTTAATAAAGGCCTGAAATTTAATGCGTGCTCTGACCTGGCGGGTTCTGCTCTGTGAGAATCTCCTCCACGATATTAGTAAATAATACAAATTCATTTGGGTCGCGAGAATATTAGTGCTTAGTATCTACTTGCTGGTTCTCGACAGGTGTAGGAAATTCATAGCCTCATGACAGTGCGTCACGTACCCGCACATGCCGGCTTTCCTGATACTTACAGTACGTAGACACATGAGATGTCAGGGGCAATGGACCCTGGGTGTCCTGCAAGCAGTACATATGTTGTACATATGTAGGTAGGTATTTATACTCTAGTCCCAGAGAATGTGACAACCAGATGGTACCTACGCAGCATAATTGCAAGAAAAAAAAGAAAAAGAGAAAAAAAAGGAGGAAATAAAAAGAAGAAGAATCCCGGAATCTGCTCTCATGCAATGCACAGTAGGCCCGGTACATACTCCATACATTATACCGCCATCGGTAGAGACAGGTCACGTGGTAGAATTAAGCTTTGGCTTGCTCTGCACTAAGCCTATATTCGGACTAGAGTGACGGCGGCGAAAAAATGTTTTGGATGCACTGCACTCACCGAATTCATTCTCACAACAATTGGCATAAGATCGCCAATTCAATACCGAATTAGCATCGCAATTCCCCTTCAATTACTGCTCTCATCTTAAGTACGACAGTGTAGGAATCCCAGCGCCGGCGTGCGCATCCTCATACATGTTCAGGAATGGCCTTTCCGCTGGTCGACGTTCTGTACGTGTTTCGGCCTGCATACCTACCTCAGCAGCTTCCTCACAAATTGGACGAGCAGCCAGTACACAATTGTCTTTCAAACCTGAGAAGCCCTTTGTTTGCCTCTCCTGCCAAGCTCGGTCCTATGTACAGCCGAGAAGAACTAGATCCCCACTCGAGGAATCTATCAAACGGTTAGAACAACATGTCCAGCTTCTGGAGACCAAATACAGAGATCATGTCAAACAGGAGGCCGTGAAGGCGGTATGTATTGTGTTCCTGGAAAAGAATCGTCAATTTCAAGGTTGAGACAATCTCTAGGAAACGCCCTCTCTCGAAATCACAGATGAAATACAAGATGAGGCCTATGCTGCTCTGATGGCCCCAGAGTCGCAAGTTACTACATTTCTACCAAGCCCATCACCTACTCTTCCCCAACTTCCAAAGAGTATAGTGTCTCGACTCGGGGCTTTGCCAGCATCGGTACACAGGCAAGAAACACCTCAGTGGGAACTAGTTTTGCAGGAACTGCAGGCGAATGGCGGTTTCAAGAACGTGAAGATTGAGGACGTTAATCAGACGATTTTCCTGGTGCCAATGACTCAGAGAGCCAGCTTGACGGGCACTTTAATATCGATGATTGAGACGTCCGGGTTATCAGCGAACGTTGTCACTTATGATTTACTTATGATGGCAAATGCGGCAAGGGGGAATGTGGAAGTTGTCCAGGACCTGTTCAGGCGCCTTAAAGCAGGTACAGATACCCTAGGATGGCTAATGCATGATTTCAGCATGGTGACTTTTGATTTCTAGCGAAACTGGTACCTAATCTCCGCATTTACGGACACCTTTTGAAAGCATACTCCTTTACCCGGGATGTCGCTTCAGCTTCGGCTACTTTCCAGGAGATGCATGTATTAGGCATCAAACCGAATCTCGTTAGTGCTCTGCATTCAATTTCTTACTTATTCCAATTTGCTGACTCGCATGGTATAGATCGTCTATACCTCCCTGATCAAAACCTGTATCAACCGAGAGGAACTTGGTACTGCCTGGCAGATTTTCGACCTCATTAAATACCGATCTTCGGAAACCGCACCTGATGTCCCCACATACAGTCTTATGATTCACGCCTGTGCCATGCGAGGGGAAGCCGAAAAAGCTCTCGACCTTTTCAGACATATGGTGGACACTCGAGGGCTTGAGCCAGATGAGCAAGTGTATGACTCCCTGATACACGCTTGCGCTGTTAGGAAAGATTACTTTCTTGATGCATGGAAGTATGCCATTGAGATGAGGGATAAGGGGATGAGAGTTGCTCGGCGGACGCTAAACCATCTACTCCAAGCCTGTGGGAAGAATGGTGATCTCACTCGTGCACGACTCCTAATGCGCCTTATGATGTCCTCACCAAGCTCGGAATTTCAGCCTGACGAACGGAGTTTCCAAGGACTTCTTAGGGCGTATGCCACAGCGAAGTGGAAGGCAGGGAGCCGGAAGGGGGTAGTACCTCAAGAGGCATTTCTACTTCCAAATTCGAGCGCGAATAGTCGGGTGGGCAGCGATCTCTGCGAGCAGGAAATAGAGGGCCTTCCATTTCTCAAAGGGTCAGTCCTAAATACCCGGAAAGAGATTCTTTTGGAAGCTAGGCAGCTCCTTCACTATATCATTGAGTACAGGCCCTGGTTCTACTCCACAAAAACACTCAACGCCTACCTCGATGTCTGTTATGTTCAATACGGAAACCGTGAGCTCAGGAAGGTATACAGTGAATACTATTCTGCCCTTAGTCCAGATAAAGATGCTGAAGATGATGATGAATTTGATTTCCCACCTTCCGAGGCCGAGGATGATATCTATCCCGACCCATCAACTGACTCATCCCCCGATGTGGCCTCGGAAGACGAGATACCTAAATACAAACCCTGTAGAAACATCCACACATTTGAGATTGCCCTCGAGTACGCCCGTAAGCAAGGTGCAATAGGGTTTGCACGAAGGGTATGGGCGGATCGAATGACCTATTGCTTGACTCAGGAATACTGGGAATTGTTCATCTCTGTACGGCGGCGCCTCGACTTCACTGCAGAGAAGTTGATGGTGCAGACGCTGGCGAAAGCGGGATTATTGCGTGAGGCACTGGATAGGTTAAAGGTACTCCAGTATGAGTACAAGTGGACAAAAGAGGACCTGAAGCCGGTGTATGATAAGGCAAGGGAGATGGATGATATAGAGGCTGTGGTGGAGATTAGGAGTATTCTCAAGTTGGATGATAGGAGGTGGTAGGGCTCAGGGTAATCAGGGCTCCATCTGGCCCTTGCAAAGGGCGTGTTTGTGGAAGAAGCATATTCCCATAATTGACAACTTCGTTGCATCATTGTTAATATCCAGTTTTTTTTCATCATATTTCACGACCACATTTTCCTTTAGTCTTAGTTTCATCTGGGAGCAAAAATTTCACTTCTTGGGTTGTGTTGTGTTGTGCGGTGTTTCCATATAGTGTTATCACTACATCTCTGCTTTGGCGTTTGTCGACAAGTTAGACTTAGATTGGGATGGAGCAATTGGGGAAAGTTTTTTCATTGTAAATAGGTGTTTTCTTCACCTAGGCTTACATCTTTTGTCATTTTGTCACAGCCGTCTGTATTCTTCATGCGACAATATTTCGTAGTAGGTTAGTTAGTAGGTTAGTTGCTTTTCTATACCCCGTGTAGCATAAAGGCTTGGCTTTAACCTCCTGATAAAAATCGTTGGGGACATCCATCCACTGATAGGTAAGGTGTAAATAAATAAACACTGTTACGTAGTTACCCTGAATTGGATATGTGACACACTTGTTGTACTAAGCATCCTCGTACCATTCCTCAGTGCTCTGGGCCTACCATATATCACTAGGGTAGCCATAAAATGAGTTACCTACCTAGGTAGAAACATTGGTGGGTATGGGATCGCTTCTTGTCTTTTGAACATAACACCAAGCAATTCAAACGCATGCATCAATCCACACTCCCCAACCCATATTTACTTTTTTTTTTTTTTTTTTTTGGAAGTCTATATGTCTATGGAGCCTTAGGCTATGTCATAAGACGGCCCCGTTCCCGCTCCTTTGAAGGTTTGGGTTTGCGCACGGAACAACACGCCGCACCAAGGAAACCAGAACAACCACACTGTGCTTGACCCGAGCTGTAGGTATGCGAACAGTATGAGAAAAGGCAAGGATCCCGACATGGAGATGGCCAACTCCAAAGAGTATGAGAGCCACCCATACCCCAATCCTCTTATTTCCTCCTCCCTCTAGGCTTCTACAGGAAGCCAGCGCCCTCCCAAACGCACCTGGCTTCCTAGCCTGATGACTTCCTCAAAAAACACAACGATGGAGCTGGTGGCCTTTCCCAGCCTTTTCCTTCCCCCCACAAGCCAACGTCCTCCCATAATCCCTACCTTCCTTCCTCTAAGCCCTTCCCCTACTTCCTCTGTGATTTTTGCCATCGGTCTATGGCAAGGAACCCCATGGAAGTACGCAAGGCTGGACAAAAAAATGCAGCAGTAGGAGAATTCAATAAATATGGATATACAATTAAAAGATATTAATCTACTAATTTTCTCGACCCTTGTCATTACCATAACCCAATCTATTACTGAAACCCAGAACCAAAAGGGGAAACCTAAACCTGTAATTATACATAACTCCTTCCTTTGCCCCAAGGAAGGAAATACAAAGTAAGCTGCTCCCCGTGGCTACACAAATTTGCCAGTTACGACCCCAGCGTCCTCCCCACACCCTGAAAGGCACTCTGCGACTGGGCACCGTCAGCCCCAACATCCCCAACAACCCTAACTCTTCCATCCTCAGTGCCACTCCCAGTGTCCCTCCATCTTGGCCTCACAACTGGCAACCACATATATCTCCCTTCCTCTCTCCCCTCGACCCCAACCCATCCCCACGCAATAAGCTTTCGCATAGCACCCCACTGACTCAGCTTTCCTTCTACCTTGACCAAGATCCAGTCCGGGGGGTCGAGTTTCGAGAGGTACTTCAGTCCATAGGCATACCCGACTACTACACCGCAGAGGTGGCCTAGAAGGGAGGAGAGCGGGAAGAGTAGAAACAGAAAGACGACGGTGATGAGGGGCGTGAGTAGGGTGGGGAGGATTTGGCCGAATAGTCTGTGAACAGGTTTTAGTGTGAGTGACGTAGTGGGGTAAGAAGAGGATGGCCTACATGAAGGTAGGTTGATGGGCGGAGGTGCGTACGGCGTCGATCGTTATGAGGGTTAGGATTAGAGCACTCAAGCCAGAGACGCTAGTTGATCCGCCAAGGAGCCCCATCTCAACCAGGAGGTAGACTGCTGCGGGTATTGTAACAAGTGCTGTAACCACCCACCCATCCATTGTCAGTGATTCCATGCATATTACCAGGGTCACATCGAGAGAAGGAAGACTCACGGCCCAGCACCAACCCCCCCATCTTTGCACTCCCGACCTCTCGCTCGAACCTCTCCGACAATGGTACCCATGCAATCAAGTTCAGCAGCAGGTGCAACCAACCTAGATGCACCAGCGGGTATGTGTTTATCCGATGCACTGCTCATCCCCTCCACACAGATAGTTAGAAAATCCGCCTCTGTGTTCCGATTAGACTCCAAACTCCATCATCATCCATCCCTTCGTCACAACAACCCTTGTAAAATCCCCTTTCCAGCCAGACTAAGGACTTCAACGTACACTGTGATAGCCTCATCACTCCTGGATCCAGCCTCAAAAACTCCCCCACGGGTAACCACGTCACAACCTCCACAACCCATAACAGCACACATAACCCGGATATAAACATCGTCAAAAGAGGCAATTTCATAAGATACGCCCGTAACGGCGCGATCAATATTCCCGGAGAGGGTGGCATTTCGTGTACGGGAGTAGGGTCCTTTCTTTCCAGGGGCGGTTGCCGGAAGTGGTATGAGATATAGGTGGGATAGTGGTACGCAAAATATGGGGGTGGAGATAGCGAACGATAGAGCCCCAGGTGGGAAATTCGAACTTTTTAAGTAGCCTGGTCTGGCCTGGAGCTTTTGCGAAATAAATATACCCAGGCGTACAAAATTTTTATCTGATAAGGGATAAACTGCGCAAGAGTTGATGAGCTATCTTAGTCTGGTACTTAAGCCTTGCCAAGCCGGATACAGTTTTACAGGTACGGATAGTACATAGATAGAGACTAGCAATGCGCCTGTACATCTGCGCACATAAGTGGATGGATATAACTGGGAAAAGAGGAAGGAAAAACTAGAATTTTATGCTCTGACCTGTACTAAAGGAAACCAACAACAACAGCAACAACAAAGGGGAACAAACCATAAGAGGTACCTAAGAATCATGTACAGTATAGAAGGGAGTAGTTGATCAGACATATGGGGGATACTAAGGAATAGGAAAGGAATAACTCCGGCATCACTACGACCTCTCCAACCTAGATTACTCCTCACAAAGCCCTAGAGTTCTTAGCCATTGTGTTTAAGGCAGATCCGTCACGGAACCACTTGATTTGATCTGGGTACAGGTTAGCAGGGGCCTACCCAATGCTGGAGAAGGAAAGTACATACCCTCGTTGAATGTGTGGGCCAACTTAGTCTCCCATTTAGCACCATTCTTGGGTGAGAAGCGGATGGTAATTGGCTTTCCAACGGCAAGCTCAGTGCAGAGGAGGTCAACCTTGTCATCAGGGTTGATCTTGTCGTAATCCTCAGGGTTCTCGAAGGTGAGGGGAAGCATACCCTGCTTCTTCAAGTTTGTCTCGTGCTATAGTATTTGTTAGCAAACAATGTCTCTGTATCCAGATTGGAATGAGCGGAACATACAATACGAGCAAAGGACTTGGTGATGATAGCCAAACCACCCAAGTGGCGAGGCTCCAGAGCGGCGTGCTCGCGGGAAGATCCCTCTCCGTAGTTCGAGTCACCAATGACGACCCACTTGACTCCCTTGGCCTTGTAGTCACGGGCAGTGGCTGGGACTGGGCCATACTCGCCGGTAATCTGGTTCTTGACTTTGTTGGCCTCTCCATTCTCAGAATTGATGGCACCAATCAACATGTTGTTGGAGATATTGTCCAAGTGTCCACGGTACTTCAGCCAAGGACCGGCCATGGAGATGTGGTCGGTGGTGGTCTTTCCCTTGCACTTGATTAGGATGGGGATATCAATGGCATCCTTTCCGTCCCATGGCTGGAATGGTGAGAGGACCTGAAGACGGTCGGAGGTTGGGGAAACGCTAACGGCGACGGAGGCGCGGTCAGTAGGAGGGGCCTGGTAAGTATCTTGGCCAGGGTCGTATCCACGTTCTGGAAGACCAGCGCCGGTCGGGGGAGAGAGCTGGAACTCCTTTCCGTCCTTGTCAAGGAGGGAGTCGGTCAAAGGGTTGAAGCGGAGATCACCGACAATGGCGAAGGCAGTGGTAAGGTCAGGGGAGGCAACGAAGGCGTGGGTAGCAGGGTTGGCGTCATTTCGTCCAGTAAAGTTACGGTTGTAGGAAGAGACAATGCTGTTCTTCTCACCCTTCTTCACGTCCTGACGATCCCATTGACCAATGCAAGGTCCGCAAGCGTTTGCAAGGACAATACCACCGAAGTCCTCGAAAGTCTTCATCTGACCGTCACGAGCAATGGTGGCGCGTATTTGCTCAGAACCAGGGGTAACATAAAAAAGGGACTTAGCCTTGACGCCGTGGTTCAAGGCATCCCGGGCAATGGAAGCAGCTCGGCTCATGTCCTCGTAGGAGGAGTTAGTGCAAGAACCGATCAAACTAGCCTTCACCTCAGTGGGCCATCCGTGCTCCTCAACAGCCTGTTTGAGCTTGGACAAAGGAGTAGCAAGGTCGGGTGTGAAAGGGCCATTGACATGAGGCTCAAGCTTGCTTAAATCGATTTCAATGAGTTGATCGTATTCCGCGCCCTTGTCGGCATTGAGCTCGTGCGCATAAGCCCTGGCATGGTCTCCGATATCCTTACGCTTAGTAGCATTGAGGTACTCGTACATACGGTCGTTGAAGGGGAAGATGGAGGTAGTGGCACCAATTTCAGCACCCATATTGCAAATGGTACCCATACCAGTGCAAGAAAGGGTGTCGACACCTGGACCATGGTACTCAACGATGGCGCCAGTACCACCCTTGACGGTAAGAATACCTGCAACCTTCAAGATAATGTCTATTGACAACAGGTCAGCCTGAGGTTCCATGGGTGGAAGTGCAGATTTCCGATTACATACCCTTGGGAGCAGTCCATCCTTGCATTTGACCAGTGAGCTTAACACCAATAACTTTTGGTGCCTTTAACTCCCATGGGAGACCAGCCATGACATCAACAGCATCGGCACCACCAACACCAATAGCAGCCATACCCAAACCACCTCCATTGGGAGTGTGGGAGTCGGTACCAATCAACAATCCACCAGGGAAAGCGTAGTTCTCCAAGATGATCTGATGGATGATACCAGAGCCTGGCTTCCAGAAACCGATATCGTACTTCGCGCATGCACTGGATAAGAAGTCATAGACCTGACAGACCCGGATTTAGTACCCTATATTAAGTAATCAACTTGTGCCGGGATATCGAACCTCCTTGTTGATGCTCTCAGCCCTAGCCAAATCCTTAGGTCCACCGACTTGGGCCTCAATCAAGTGGTCGCAGTGAACGGTGGATGGTGTCTGGACTTTTGGAATACCCGCGCTCATGAACTGGAGAATAGCCATCTGTGCAGTTGCATCCTGGCAAGCGACACGGTCTGGTCGGAGCTTAAGGTAGGATTTTCCACGCTCAATCTCTTGTTCGTGAGGATTGTCCAAGTGGGAATAGATGATCTTCTCAGCGAGTGTGAGGGGCTTGTTTAGGCGCCCTCGCACAATAGCCAAGTTGTCACTCATTTTCCTGTGATTCCCATTATGTTAGTTCCGCTACCAAATCAAATGAGGCTGGAGATTAGCCATTGTGATCTCCACGTACTTGTAGTTAATGTGGTTCCCCTTTGATCCAATATATTAGTCTTGTTTCGTGCATACGAGGAGTATCCGAATGAACATACCTTCTCCCACAGGTTCATCTCAACCTTTCGGTCAAGGGGGTTCTCGGTCACGGAAGCGAATCCGCGGACTCGCTGAGCCTGGCCCTACTCAGCTCGTTAGATTACATTCGATATCAAGCATTGCTTCAACTGCTAGCTTACAAGTCTGAGCGAGGTGCTCTATATTCATATATTGACCTGTTAGCATAGGCTCCCCGCATTGTAACTGGAATGTGGGGTAGAACATAAACCAGACTCGGCTTCCCCACTCTGCAGTGGGAGGTATTATGAGGTAACATGTGAGCAACATACCAGCTTAGCGGCCCTCGGCAGGTGCCTGGACAACATGGTGAATATGTGATAAACTTAGAATTAATCCCTCCTTGGACGAGTGAAACAAAATAGCAGGCTCTGTCGGCTTTCTCGCAGCCTTTCCTACTCGAGAGGGGAAGGGGAAGGGGAAGGGGAAGTGGGAGTGTATGGTGATGATAAAGGTGGGGGGGAGGAGAGGGATGTGCAGTAGAAATCTTGTCTTTTGCACGTTGATTCTGCACTTATACCCGTTAAGCGACGAATAAGCAGGCAGAGGCAGAGGGCTAGTTTTCTTTCTTTACTAAGTCTGGGAATCTCTGGGCTGGTCCTTCTGTCGGCGAACCAGCTTTTTTTCTGGTTAGGATCATAATATGAGAAGGAAGTCGCCGCTTTAACTCGCTCACCACCAAAACACATGCAAAATTCCGAGTTCTGCCCCGCCGTTTAACAAAAGAGCGCCTTGGGCCAATCACAACACAGTCGTTACGAAAGACTAGACTTGTAAAATAAAACTTTTCCTGATCTTCTCGCTTAGTAATTCTGGCTCCAGTAGTCTTCATGCCAAGCCCCTCTTTACTTACGCCGTTTCAATACTCTGTGCAAAAGGACCCACTTTTTCCCCCACTGTGAACCCCCACTACACCTAAGTTTGGTATCCTAGAGGCTTGCTATCTGTAGTCTCGATACCGCTACATATGACAACTTACTGTGGATATATATATGGTCGTCTCTTGTAGTCTCATGTGCTTGAGTCAGTCTATCCTCAGACTACTCTCATCCTCCATGAACAAAGAGCATCTTGAAACAGTCAAATTGCGTGAGCCACGGTCGCTAACTATTTAGTGGTACAATGCCAGGCCTATAGGTAAAGGTAAAGGTTTGGGCCTAATGCAGCCCTTGATGGGATATTTGGGATATCAATTCCATCAGGCTGTGAGCCCTGTACTCCAAACCTCTTGGATGTTTCCCATGGACAGCAGGAGGCCTCCCCCCGGTCCCGGCCCATGGAAGCTTGCCCTCAATGTTTCCGATTTTGCTGACCACAGGCGCTCTGACCAGGTGATCTCGTGCTACATCTGCAACCGAGTTAGGTATAACTCATTAAGAGGTATCTATTCTTCCAAGCAGCGAATCGGGGATGAGGTTCAGTCCGTACCCAGAATAATAATTATTACGGGTACTCCGTCATTGGTTTTTGGACTTCATGCCTCTCGTGATATCTTACCAGGTCTGCTTATATATCTACTGGAAAATTCGGAATGATATAATATATTGTCTCCAGGTTGCTCCTGTTTGGTCTGAGCCAACTCTGGCAGAACCCGTAGCAGATTCTCAGGGTGAATCTCATAGGGTGATTACTATGGCGATTACCCATTCTCGTGTATCGAATGACAGGATCGCACCAAATTGTTTTTATGTTTTCCTTAAAGTATCAGCAGTGTTTAAGTTCAAGCCTTTCAAAGTAATACACTAGTTTAATAAAACTATCACATCTTCTCTGCGTTACCGCTACAATTCTGCAATTACTCATAGCTTGTATTCTTATATAGTCTGGTTGCACAACTCCTCCTTTGACTTTTTCGGACAAGAAACGATCTAGTCTCCGGCACGTTTAATCATTTGATTGTACCTTTTTTGGTGCAACGGCCATTCAGCTGTGTTGGGCCACACCCGGCCACTGTCTCAACCTATATCAGGCAACTCACCAAGCCTCAAGCAGTATCACCAATACCCCCCCTTGCGAGTATGCGGAAATATACTGAAAACAGCTCCAGGAGGCAATCAGGCATGCTCGATGAGAGTCAGATGTGCTTACACGATGTATTACAGAGCTGTATGGGGTACCTCGCACCACATTACGTCAACGAGTGCTGGAAAAGCAGCCCATCAGAATGAGCAGCTGTTCTCTACTGGAGAAGAGAATGCAATTGCAGAGTATACAGGTATCATGGCAGATGCAGGATTTCCACTCAGCCCTAATTTTCTATGGCAAATTGCACAAGGGAGTATTAATGAGAGGGAGTGCCCCAGTATGGTCAACGGGGGGTTATTGTAGGTCCTCGTGATCTAGTAAGACAAGCGAAACCAGCGTTTACAACAAAAAGGTGCAGTACCTTCCTCACTATCCATACGGTTGGCAACCACTGGGTAAACAGGTTCCTTAACCGCAACCCAGGCTTCAAGAAGGGGATAACTACGGGGAGAAATAGTCGCAGGGTTATGGCCATTGTACGAGTGGGGCATAGGAGTACAGCCATGACAGAGGGGTCCCGTGAGTTTTGGAGAGAGTCAGTGCTGGAGGGGTAATCATACCACCATTCATTGTATGGCAGAGGAAGACGCACCGGGAGTCTTATTATCAAGAGGGGGGGGTGGAACATGAGGCAACTTTTGCAGTATTTCCTAGTGGATACATGGATGATGAGCTTGGACTTGAATATATATCAGCAACATTTTGACCCCTATACTCGAGGTGCTGTTAGGAGGGGCGAGGCCGAGGGGGTTGTTGAGGGAGTTTCTGGGGAGGTTGATCATGAGGTGATTCCCCCCTCGCGGTGTCTTATTGTGACCAGCATGGCAAGCCGAGTGCGCAGAGGTTGAAGTTGCATGGGCTGCTGCTAAGCAGCTAGGTCAGAAGCGTGCTGGAAAGAAGTCACCATACCACCCTCGACCAAAGCGACCTCTCAAACCCAAAGGGGGGGGTATTGGTGTAAGAAACAAGGTTATGAGGGACGATATTGTGACTGAAGTCCCAAGACTGTAGTTTCGTGCGAAAGTGTGAAGTTGTATTCGCTATAACTGTAGAGGCTATGAAAGAACTAATTGTACTTGATACCGACAAAGAAAAACTCATTATCCACAGGCGGATTCAGCTTGCTTATATGCCCTTTCCTTCGAACAATTATCTACATATGGAATTCACATGACTTAGCCTATGACATTTCGTGATATTTCCCCCGTGATCTCCAGCTCTTACTGATGCGAGAGTAAATCCAACAATTAGTGCTAGTGATCTCTCCGTGGTAGTTGAGGGTGAGGTTGAGGTGGGGGTTAGAAGGGGGTTGAGAGGAGGGTTGATGGATAGGTTGAAGAGGTGGATTTGGTGGATTCAATGAGGGCCCTTGATATTGCACATTTCGCAGAGGTTAGTACCCCTTTTATAGGTGCGCAATATTGCCTTATTCGGTACCCTTCTCCATCAACATTAGCCTAACATATACAGATGCTGGGTTGAGATATACGAGTAGCAGTGAGCTCTTGAGCATAATATTGTACACACTTATGGGGGGTAGAAGGCGAGCAGGGGTATTGAGGAAGTTATATTGGAAAGGG
>Ga0307514_10002561_pt1 | contig 18716 bp, 14 predicted proteins | sample 16_EM_MG_FD_203088 | JGI IMG/M metagenome (GOLD analysis project Ga0307514, IMG submission 203088) | Populus trichocarpa ectomycorrhiza microbial communities from riparian zone in the Pacific Northwest, United States - 16_EM | ecosystem: Host-associated > Plants > Roots > Unclassified | place... | reverse complement strand
AGGATATCAGTTACTAAATATATAAGAGAGCAGCTGAATAGTGTAGTAAGAGAATCTAAGTATAATAAGAAGCAATATAGAGAAGTCCATAAACAGAAAAGCTAAATACATATTAGATTATATATGAAACAGTGTGGCATGTAGAAACAAGGGTGGAAACAAGAGCATATGCAAAGATGTATGATAATAATCCTTATAGATGAATTGGAATAGAAAGCAACCCAAGATATCATTATAGATAAGAGAGATAACAAGATAAAATACCAGAGATAGGTAAAACAAGACAGTAATTAACAATATAAGCTAGGAAATAAATACAAGAACAGTGCACAGATTGTATGCTGCAATACTTTCTCTCATTTTGTAAGATCAAGACCTTGTGTGTATCTTTTGTAGAGTACAGAGGTGAGTCCTTTTGTTATAATATCTGTGAGGTTTTTACCATCAGGGACATAGTTGAGGGTAAATGACTTGTGAATAAGATGTTCTCTAGTAAAATGGTAAAAAACGTTAATATGTTTAGTTTTAGAATTGTTGATTGGGTTCTTTGCAATATTGATAGTTGAGGTATTGTCAGCTTTAAGTTCAATAGGAATAGTGAAGCCAAGTTCTGAAAGACTGTTAATATACTAGAGAGCTTGTCGACCTAGGGTTGAAAGTGCCATATATTCTGACTCTATAGTAGAAGTCAAGACAGAATTCTGTTTCTTCGAAAGCCAGGAAATGGCACAACCATTCGACAGGAAAGTATAATGAGTAATGGAATGATGAGTATTATAACAAGAAGCATAGTTGGCATTAGAAAACCTAGTAAGCCACAAAGAAATATAAATAGACAAATGACGAGTGTAAACTAAAGACATAGTACAAGTTCCAGCAAGATAATGGAAAACCCTTTTCACAGCAGTATAATTACATTTAAGAGAATAAGAAGAGAACTGAGAGAGGCAAGACAACACAAAATTGAGATCCAAATGAGTAGAAGCAATGAGATACATCATGGAACCAATCATTTACTAGTAGAGTTGCTTCTCAAAAGCGGGTTCTGACTGATTAGCTTTGACAGCAGGTAATTTGAGATCGATAGGAGTAGAAACAGGCCAGCTATTTTCCATCCCAAAATAAGTAACGATATTGGTGATGTATTGAGTTTGTCAAAGTTCGAGACTCATCACAGTGTATAAGATTTCAATTCCCAACAAGTAGGAAAGCTCTTCCTTAATCGTAAGAATAAAGTTCTTTATCAGATATTGACATACTTTCTATATATCTAACATTCTTCCAACTGTGGTAATATTATCAATATATACTACAATTGTTATATTGTAGTCAGGGGAAATTCAGATATAGAGATCGAATGAACTAGAGAGAAAACCCAACTCAGCAAGAACACTAAGTAGTCTCTCGAACCATGCTAGCAGAGCTTGCTTGAGTCTATGTAAAGACTCAAGTGAATGAAGAACTTTCCCATCTATGCCTATACTAGGTGTGAATATCATTCAGACTTCTTTGTTCAAGTCATCATTAAGAAATGCTGATTTTATGTCTCCTTGGGATACATCAAGGCTGAGATGTAGGGCAAGAGCTATTATAAGACATCAGGAGTAGTACCTCATCACAGGTGCAAATGTCTAATTGTAGTCGATCCCTTACACTTGAGAGTAGCCTTTAGCTCTTATCTGTACCCTGTATCATTTTACTGATCTATCTGAGTTCTATTGTATCTGATATACCTAATGTGAACCTACAAGTTTCCTTCTAATAGGGAGATCCTTTATCTCAAATACTTCCTATATGCCAGTATCTATTATGGCCTGATATTTATTTATTATTGTGTGTTGTCATGCATCTATATTCAGAGATACCAAAACCTCTTAATAAGATTGAGTCTTGGCTACAAGTCATACAAAACTATGCTTACAGTAATATTGGGTCTGTTTATGTTCTCTTCATAGTCATTGCTCATAGGAGAGCTTGAGAGTCTTGAGGACAGTATTAAATAGTTTAGACTTAGATAACTAGGATATATTATAGTAGAATATATAGTGTAAATACAGTGTATATACTGATGTAAGTGCTAACATTAATATTGGTGGGATAGCATTAACCAGCAGAGTATGTAACAGGTGAGTGAAGATAGATGAGTGCACAGTGTGCGGGAGAGAAGTGCAGTATCATTATTCTTCTGACCAAGAGGAAGATGCTAGTGACCAAATATATGAGAGAGCAGCTGAACAGCATGGAGAAGATAACTAACTGTAATGAGAAGTAATACAGAGAAGTCCATAAATAGAGGAGCTAATACATATCAGACTGTACATGAAACAGTATAGCATATAGAAACAAGAGTGTGAACAAGAGCATGTGAGTAAGATGTATAATAAATATACTTGTAGAGAAATAAAAATAGGAATAACCCGAGATATCATAATAGATAATAGAAATAACGATAATAGATACTAGAAATAGATGAAACAACAAGAGAATTAATGGTATATGCTAGAGAAATAATATAAGAAACGGGTGCAGAATACTTGTCCCAACACTCTCTCTCATTCTGTGAGACCGAGACCTTGTGTGTGTCTCTTGGGAAGTACAGAGAGAAGACCTTTCATTAGAATGTCTGTAAGGTTCTCGCCAGTAGGGACATAACTCAGGGTATATGACTTGAGAATTAATTGTTCCTTAGTAAAATGGTAAGAGATATCAATGTATTTTGTCTTGGGATGGTTGATAGGATTCTTGGCGACATTGCTGCTTGAAGTATTGTTAGCTTTAAGTTCAACAGGAATAGTGAAACTGAGTTGTGAGAGTCCATTGATGTACCAAAGAGCTTGCCGACCAGTGGTTGCTAATGCCATATATTCAGACTCAGTTGTAGGGATTGAGACTGAATTCTGATTTTTTAAAAGCCAGAAGATGGCACAACCATTCAGCAAGAAAACATAACCAGAAATGCAATAATGGGTATCACGACATGAAGCATAATAGGTATCAGAATAGCCAGTAATCAGCAAAGGAATATCCATGGACAAACGACGAGTATGAACCAAGAAAGTAGTACAAGTTCTAGCAAGATAACGGAAAACTCTTTTCACAGTAGTATAATGACAAAGGAGAGGATGAGAGAAGAACTGAGAGAGAAATGATACAACAAAATCCAAGTCTACATGAGTACAAGTAACTAGATACATCAGAGACCCAATTATCTGCTAGTAGAGTTGCTTTTCGTAAGTGGGTTCAGACTTATCAGCTTTAACAAGAGAAGCTTTGGGGTTAATAGGAGTAGAAACAGGGCTATAGTTTTTCATACTGAAGCATATGAGGATAGTGATGATATATTGAGTTTGTCGAAGTTCGAGACCAGTGGCAGTGTATAGGATTTCAATCCCCAACAGGTAGGAAAGCCCTTTCTTAATCGCAACAGTAAACTGCTTCATCAGATGTTGATATACTTTGCCTATATCTGACTTTCTTCCAACTGTGGTAATATCATCAACATATACCACAATTATGATATTCTAGTCAGGGGAAATAGAGACGCAGGGATCAAAAGAACAAGAGGGAAAACCCAACTCAGCAAGAGTACTAGATAGTCTCTCGAACCATGCTAGCGGAGCTTGCTTAAGTCCATATAATGACTTGAGTAAATGAAGAACTTTCCCATCTAGGCCTATGCTAGGTGGAGGCATCATCCAGACTTCTTTATTCAAGTTCCCATTGAGAAATGTTCATTTGATGTCTGCTTGAGACATATCGTGACCCAGGTATAGTGCAAGAGCTATAATGAGATGTAACAAATCATACCTCATTACAGATGCAAACGTCTTATCATAGTCAAGGCCTTTGACTTCAGAATAGTCTTTGGCAACTATCCTCGCCTTAAATCGTTCCACAGATCTATCAGAATTCCTCTTGACCTCAATTACCTAATGAGAACCAACAAGTTTCCTTCTAACAGGGAGATTCTTCATCTTAAATTCTTTCTAAACACCTGTATCTATTATAGCCTGATGTTTCTCTATTATTGCATGCTGCCATGCATCTGAATCTAGAGATGCTATAGGCTGTTTGTAGGATTGAGGCTCAACTATAAGTCCAGCAAAACCATGCTTTGAGTACCTAGTAACGGGTTTGCAGGCCCATGTAGGTCATTGCTCATAGGACAGTTTAGAAGTGTCAAGAACAATATCAAACTCTTTTGTCTGAGATGAGTTGCGGGAAGCTGGCATTCTAGCAGATGTTGATTGATAGAGAGGAGTAGGGGACCACGTAATAGATCGTCAGGACCTCTCTCTGACTCAGAGTCAGAACCTCGAGTATAGGCTAAGAAGTCTTTTAAGGGAGGCTTGCGAGTGGCAAGAGGTTGGCATGCAGGAGAAGGAAGAGGAGCACAGGATAAGGAAGGTTTTACTGGAGTTTTAGAGTAACTTGTGGGAAATTGAGAGAAAGATTATGTTGTAGTTTGCTGTTATTATTGTATTGCCTCACATTGTAGTTGACTTGATAGTGAGGTAGATCTGAAATACTCGTAGGAAGGGATTTGTTGATCAGCATAGTTGGAAGTAGGCCTCAGAGTATGTATGTTAATAGAGGTATAACAAGCCGGCTCAAATTTGACTTGTGGATAAACTTCGACCTTATGTTATGAGAGTATATATACATGGAATATATGTGTACTTTCCGTATATCCAATGAGATATTCTTCTAGAGCAGAGGCATCAAGCTTAGATCCTGCTGCTCATTCTTCTCTGGGAATGTATACATAACACTTGATATAGAAGGGACGGAGATAGGATATTATTGGTTTCTTTCTAAATAGTACCTTGTATGGAGTTTGGTCCATTAGTGCAGAATAAGGTAGTGTGTTCTTGATGTAGCAGGCCCAATTAAAGGCTTCTGCCCAAAGAGATACAGGAACATTGTCTAGTGAGGGTCGAAGTATATTGGTGAGAGTCTGATTATAACGTTCTGCAACATCATTCGACTCAGTAGAGTAAGCGGTAGTAATAAGATGCAGAATGCCCTTTGATTCAAAGTAGTCAGTAAGTTCAGTATTAATGTACTCACCTCCTTGTTCTAAATGAAACGATCAAGAATATCAGTTTGTTTAGGTCTTTGTCTTTTCACAGAAGGTCTGGAGGACTTGACTTGTATCAAGTTTCTTAAACAAGAAGTTGACCTCTCTATACTGAGTGAAATCATTAAACAAGGACATCATGTATTTCTTACACCCTATGGATTCAACTTTGAATGGATCTATAAGATTGGTATAGACAAGGTCAAACAGTTCCTTGGATTGTGGGCTATAAATAGGTTTGTCTACCTCTTCCTTCGAGTTGTAGATTGCACATTGGGAGTACCAGAAGTGGGATGGTCATTTTGCCAGAATATCACTGTCAGTGTAAATTTCCTTACTGTTGCACCAGTACTGAGTGCAGCTGTAAGGAATCTATAATTCCTATAATTTCTTATCTTGTTATCTCTGTTTATTCCTGCTGTTTACGTCTTTCTTACAGCATTATAATTGCATCATAACTTGATTAAGCAAGTATAAGCAATTCTCGGGTTTTTTGAGGCTTTATAAGTCATCTTGTATGCCAGGCTGGAGCCTAGGTTTCATGTTGTTATCTCGACATTAGCATACACTCCTGATGACGATTTTGTTACTCCTTTATGACTCTTGGTATTACTAATAATGACTGCATTATTATGATTGTTGTTGGACTCATCTGGTATAAGTCTTGTATTATCAGATTGGGATACACTAGTTCTTTATTAAAGAGGCCGAGTTTGACCCTCTGTGGGACTTTTCTTCTTCCCTCAATTTCCTCTTTATCAGATTAGTTAGTAACAATTAATACTCACTATTCTGGTCAACTTTCTCTCTCCTAAACTTTCGAACTCAATTACTTCTAGAACTCTCTATATCTCGAGTGTCTGTCTCAAAGCCTTCATGCTCTTAGCCAAACCCTCTAGATCGTACCTACTTAGATAGTTCATAGTATCCAGCTGGCCTGGGTACTCACTATCTAAATAGGACACCATTTATATTTTTTTGACCTATATTAAGCAAGTATAACTTTCTTTCCCCTAAGACTTGATCACGCTTAGGTTTTTCACGAAACGTCGACCTTCAGGATAATAGAAGACTTCAGTGTCTCGACCCGCCTATCGTACCTCCAGAACAGAGCTCTCAGTAGTTAGTACTTGTATTCGGAACAATACAGACTGCTACTTATACAGTCTTATCCTGCACTTACTTGAACCAAATAGCTCTTTTAACGAGCAGAACCCCTACGCTAGCACCTTTATATTGAACACAGGAATATCAGAACATCAACATATCAATTGTATCAGAGAATAGGTTCAGTCGAAGACTGTCTAGACACAATCCAGAAATGACTCCCTTAGTCAAAGAACGTTCATTGCATCCCTCTAGGTTAGCATCTAGACAAGTATCTAAATAGCCAACTAGAGAACCTACACCAAAACCTGATGATGCCTATCTTCAGGCCCAAGCAGAAACCGAATACGAGGAACAGGATGAACCTCAGACCCCTCCTGAGATCCAAATGGGAAAGGTACAGGAAATTCAAGTTATCTATCCCACTACAAGTCATGCAGCACCTGAACAGGAATGGGAAGACGATCCCCCTGATCGCCCTCCCACCGATGATGATGTAAAGCAGCTAGCAGAGCTTTACCATAACCTCACCAATCTGCATAGAAAATGGGACCTAAAGGCTCCCATGATGGACCCTTTACTAGAAGGAATAATTCAACTTGCTGCAATTATCAATGACTTAGTTAGGGATAATCCAATGCCTTCGATGGCAGGAATGTATCCTAAGATACCAAGGAAGCTCTCACGGCTGTCCTATGTATACCCAGCTTCCAGATCTGCTCCCAAGGAACCCGCTGGATATCTATCTAGAACTGTGAGTGCATTGGGACTTCTGAGACTAAGTACGAGTCCATTTGGGACCAGCAATCCTATACCGTCTCAGCCTGCTCCTACACCATCTACCTCTGCAGCTCCGTTGCCTATGCAATATCTTGCACACTTTCTAAGCACCTCAGCCACTTCAGGGCCTACTCCATTTGGATTTCATCAAATGCCAGATATTACCCTGAACTACAGAAATCAGAATACGTCACAACAGACACCCCAGCAATAGCAGACTCAGAATGAGCCACCGACAGGGGGTCCACCAAGAAGGGTATCCTTACCACCCCATAATGATCCACCAGATGACTCATCCTCTTCTGACTCAGGAGTGTTACTTCCTGATACTAAACGCACTCCTAGGGTTCGATCTAGAAGATCCCAGGCTGCAGATACTGCACGCACCTCCGCTAGTCCCATGCTAGGATCTAGCAGCTTGAAACTTCCGAAATTGGGAACCAATGATAGCAAAGGCAAATACAAGACCGCTGCTGTATTTGATACATGGGTTAGAGACTTGAGAGATCATCTCGAACTGGTAGAGATAGATCTTGAGAGTAGTTATGCTATGATATGGGTTGGAATGCATCTACAAGATAGTACTAAGATGCTTCATATACAGTTTAGAGCCAACAAAGATACCAAGAATCTGGGAGTTGAGGAATTCTTAAAAACTCTCAGATAGTATTGTATCCCCTCCACTAGCAAGAAAATGCTCTGGAATGAATTCCAAGCAATATGCCAAATGCTGGATAGACATATGCTACCTATTCAGGATATTGCCAACAAGATCAAGCAATATCAGATTCAACTATCACATATATCCAATTGACAATGTTATCATCAACTACTTGAAGCTATGGATACTTCGCTCTTACAAGGTGTTCGACCATTCATAAAGGAAGATGTGGATTGGGAAAAGCTTATCGACCAGTGTGAGATCCATGATTCTGTCAGAAGAATCAACAAGAACTCATCTCATAGTTCTTCCAAACCTTACCACAAACCTCGTCTGCAATCCAAGCCTTATACACTCATACCAACTTTCAATTCATCTTTCAAACCTGATTACTAGTTTGATAAGAACAGGAAGCCTGTCCCGACATCATCTAGTTTTACGCCACTCACGCAAAAAGAGTGTGAGGAACTTACTCAAAAAGCAGGCTGCTTTTGGTGTAGAAAAACAGGACATGTGTTGAAGGATTGCCCAGATAGGAAATGAAAGATCTCGAGTGCAGCAGGCACTCTCGACAAGGAAGTCTCATCCGAAATTATGACTGCAGCTCAATCTATTGTTCAGACGGCTGCCATACCAGCTACGAAAGGTCTAGGGGCTACGCTGGTCCGAGACTCAGTCAAGGAATATCTTCTTATGACTACTAAAGTTAACGAGCACGTTGCTAAGACCCTGGTAGACCAACAAACTGCTGGTGCAGATCTTATCAGTTCTACTTTCCGAACACTACATAAGATTTCCCTATATAAGATGAATCTACCCGTCACATTGCAGATGACTATGAAAGGGTCGAGAGGTTCTCTCACTTATTACGTCATAGTCCACCTTGACTGGTTAGAATATTTCGAAGAAAGAACCATGCTTGTGACCGCTCTTAAAGACTGGGATATTATCCTAGAATCCCCTGCTTTTCAGGATATGAAAGCTGTAATAAACATGGGTACTATGACAGTTTCAATACAACCAACTCAGAAAGCACACGTCATACTGCAACAATGGATCCCAGTCCCAGCTACGAAAATGACAAGAAAGAAGATGCAACCTTCTTTCCCTAAGCCTGTATATGCATAATCCACAAACCAGATTGTCTCAGCGGCTACTACACTCAAGAAAACTATTAATCCCTTTGATCAGTTTCCAGATGTATTTCCAGAAGCCAAGAACCTCGACTTACCACCTTTGAGACCAGGCATAGACCATCGAATTCAGCTCAAAGATCCTGATCTTAAGATCATTCCTCGAAATCCTAAGCTCAAGCACAAGTTCCTTCCATAGCTTTTTGAGAAGCTAAGACAGGAATAGAAGTCAAGCCGAGTGTACAAGCCTAACCTCCTTGATCAAAGCTGCTCCGCTATCTTCATGATACCTGAAATCGACAAGCCAGATGAAGCAAGGTTCTTGTATGATCTTGTGGCTCGAAATGATAATACCTATGATGATCTACCAAATATCCCGGATCAATCTAATATCATTAATGCAGTTGCCAATGCAAAGTTCTGCTCTAAAGTTGATCTTAGTGATGGATATCACAACTTACGCATTATTCCTGAGCACGAAAAGCACACTGCATTCAAGTCACCCTTTGGGGTATACAGAACTCGACTCATGCAGCAAGGTGATAAGAATGCACCTTCAATATTTCAGAATGCGATGAACACCCTCTTCCAGTATGAACTTGGAATTTTTGTCTACATCTATATTGATAATATCTTTATCTTTAGTAAGACTTACAAAGAGCATGTCAACCATGTCAGATATGTATTGAAAAAGGTACAAGATAATCAGTTCTATGCTGATCGAAAGAGGTCCCAGTTCCTACCTGAAGAATTGAGCATTCTTGGACATATTATTATTAGAAGAGGTATACAACCAGTACCAGGTCAAGTTAGGAAAATACTTGACTGGCCTACCACTTTAAATATCAAGGAACTTCGAACTTTCTTTGGTATAGTTAATTACTGTTCTCATTTTGCCACACAATTGGCTACCATAAGCAGCCCATTGACTACAATGGCGGGATCTACTATGAACTAGGATTGGACACACATACATTGGAAATAATTTTAGTTAATTAAGCAAACATTATCTGCTGATACGGCAGTTAGGCCACTGGACTACGCAAGTCCGGATCCTATATTCCTTGTTACTGATGCCAGTCTTATTGGCACAGGTGTATAGGTTGGTCAAGGACCCAGTGTTTCTGAAATTCGACCAGCTGCATTTCACTTCAGGAAGTTCAATTCGGCACAGGTAAATTACTCAACTTTTGATAAGAAACTTTTAGCTATTGTTCATGTATTGAGGCATTTTCAACCAATGCTATCTGGATAAGGATTTACGATCCTTACGGACCACAAACTCTTAGTGGCTATCCCCAAGCAGACCGAGTTGTTGGAAAGACAAGTCAGATGGCAAAATACAATTAACAACTTCATGTGCAATATCCAGTACATTGATGGGTACAAGAATGTGATTGCAGATGCCTTCTCTCGAGTCTTTATAAACCCAGAGGTTCTCCCTACTATGTCAGATTTTATTGCTACAAAAATCCACTTACCAGCATCTCCTGCCTCAACTATGATCAACGCCTCTGTATCTTCTCCTATGTACTCCTGGAATAGCCCTCTATATCCACCTGCAGCACTTACATCTATCGTTATGTCGGCCACATCTAGAACTTGCTCTATGGCCAAGAAGATTGAGGAGACACCACACCATCATCCTCTTCTTGAAATTCAAATTCCCAAGCACCAGGAGACAGGTTCTCCTCTTGCTGTTCCAATTCGTGCCTCTCCTGCCATTCTAGCCTCTCCATTACCTGCTCCTACTCCTGCTCCCTTGTCTGCTGTGCAGACTATCGAGCAACTTGTGAAGGCTGATCCTGAACGTTATCAGACTACAAAGATACAGTTGCCTAGACATGACCCTATGAATGAAGCATCCAGAGATGCTGCAGCCTGGTGTGCAACTCATGCACTCATGCATTATAGAGCTTGTAATGACCCTACCTGTGTTATTCATCAATCTTGTTATAAATACAGAAAATGGTTTACTACTTGGAATCACTGTCAGTACTGCAACAACAAGGGACACTACACTGGCTCGTGTCCTGTTAAGCTTCATGACGATACATACATGGAATCCCTAAAGCTCCCTCCACCAAGCTTGCAGCCTGGCATACCAGGCTGGGTCTTGCAAAGAGAAAGTCTTCCTAACTAATCAGAGATCTTCATTGGTTTTCTAACTATGCCACCACAATCTACCACTCCTCCGGGGGCTCCTACACCCCCACTCGATATTGATTATGACTTATCTACAGCTTCTGAAGAGGTTGATTCTTCTCCTCTCTCTCCTGTTACAAAGCTGGCCCCTCGTCCTCGTTCTCCTGAGCCTAACTGCTCCTTTGATCCTGAAACCCTGCCTTCTTACTCACCAGTTCCAAAAGTAGAGGAGCATGCATTTCAACTAAAGGTTGTCTACTATGATGGGCCACATGAGACTACTCAGGAACTATCATTCAAGTCCTACAACAGACCGAATCCTAACATGCAAAGACCACCTATTCCTATCGATGGAAAGGGGAACAAGCCATGAGAGTATTTTGGAGCTGTAACCAAGGAGGACTTGCATGAGATTGGAAAATCTTGTGGAGTTGCAAACCCCTCTTACCCTGAACTGATTCCTAAATTTTTGCAATGGCATCCAATGCTAATTCATGGGTATCTCAATGATAAGTTCTTTCGAAAAATCCTTACTCAAGCAAAGAACTTTGAGCAAGGGTATAAACTTCACAATAGCATTCTGTACTTCACCTTGGACAGCCAGGCTCGACTATGTGTTCCTGATTCCGTGGATTGCAATGTACATATAAAGAATGTTCTCCTCAATCGCATCCATCAGTCTTTAGGTCATGCCTCATACTCAAAGATCTACCATGCTCTTGGTTCTCACTTCTATTAGCCAATGATAGCAAAAGATACTGAGCAATGTTGCAGAACATGTGGTATCTGTCAGCTAAGCCAGCAGTCAACTCAATGCCCTTTCGGATTGCGAAAGCCTCTGCCAATTCTAGAGAAGCCTTTCATACATATCTCTATAGATTTGTTATTCCTGCCACTAGTCACCAACAAAACTATGCAAGTCTCGTATGATCATGTTTGGGTAGTTGTGGAGAGGTTCTCCAAGTACACGATCATTCTTCCTCTCCCTCTTAATTATACTACAATACAGTTGATCAATGTCTATTATACTTTTATATATCCCTTCTTTGGCTTGCCACAGGATATAGTTACTGATAGGGACGTTTTATTTACCTTACTTGACTAGAAGAAGTTTTGCATGCAAAATAATATCTCCCAGTCCATGTCCTCTGCTTACCACCCCGGGACTGATGGGCAATCTAAGATTGCTAACAAGTCAATTATAGCAATTTTGCGAGCCAAATTGCTAGAGCAAGGACTCGACTGGCTGTCTGCAATCCCCTCCATACAAGTTGCGATCAATACTTCAATTGATGCTTCTAGGGATGCCTCCCCTCACACTCTTTGCATGCATTTTACTCCTAAGTTCAAAAAAGGAGTCATTATCCCTGCTCCTACTCTCAGACCTGACATCATATCCAACGCTCTTTGGGATTCTGTCAAAATGAAGTGCGTCCAAAGCCGTATTACAATGACACAACAGGCTAACAAACGCCGCCATCCCTCTCCATAATACAATATTGGAGACCTCGTCAAGATCTCCTCCTCTTGCTTCCCTAAAGAGACTCAATTCAACAAACTTGAGCCAGTCTTTATGGGACCTTACAAGATCTTCCGCTGTATGCCTGAGACTGACAACTATATAGTCGAAATCACTTTTGCTCCCTCCAGTTTTATTACTGTCCACGCTTCTCTTCTGGCTCCCTGATTGGAGAATCTAGACGATAAGTTCCCTTCTAGGACACATACCTATCCAGGTCCTGTCGATGCTGATGCTTCTGCTCCTAGATATGAAGTCGAACGTATCATTAAGCATCGTACTTGAAAGGACAAGCAACAATTCCTTGTCAAGTGGCTTGGGTATTGGCATGAACATAACTCCTGGCAGGACAAGGATGATATTGACAAGAAGGCTATTAAGGCCTATTGGGACAAGAGCAAGTGGTCTGGCCGAGTATAGACAAGGCATGTCAGGCATTGGAATTGCCCTCGTGTATGAGTTTCTTTATCTTGACTTTTGGTTTTGCAATTGGATTAGGTTTTCTGTATTGGAATATTGGAATTTCTATATTTCTTGTTGTTTTGGGCTGGTACCCAAGTTTCTTTATCTCTGGTGATGAATCTTGAGCTTCTACGCATGTCTTGTGATTGGGTTTTCATTTGTCTTTCCCTTCTCTATTGTTATTTTGAAATTGGGGGACTTCCTTTTTTGAGTTGGCTATCTCCTAATTGGGTAGTCATTACCTAATGAGGGAAGAATATAAGGAATCTATAATTCCTACGATTTCTTATCTTGTTATCTCTGTTTATTCCTGCTGTTTTCGTATTTCTTACAGCATTATAATTGCGTCATGACTTGATTAAGCAAGTATGAGCAATTCTCGGGTTTTTTGAGTCTTTCTGAGTCATCTTGTATACCAGGCTGGAGCCTAGGTTTCATGTTGTTATCTCGACATCAGCATACGCTCCTGATGACGTTTTTGTTATTTCTTTATGACTCTTAGCATTACTCATAATGACTGGATCATTATGATTGTTGTTGGACTCATCTGGTATGAGTCTTGTATTACCACATTGAGATACTCTAGTTCTCTATTAAAGAGGCCAAGTTTGACCCTCTGTTGGACTTTTCTTCTTCACTCAATTTCCTCTTTATCAGATTAGTTAGTAACAATTAATACTCACTATTCTGATCAACTTTCTTTCTCCCAAACTTTCGAACTCAATTACTACTTGAACTCTCTATATTTCGAGTGTGTGTCTCAAAGCCTTCGTGCTCTTAGCCAGACCCTCTAGATTGTACCTACTTAGATAGTTCGTAGTATCCAGCTAGCCTGGGTACTCCCTATCTAAATAGGCCACCATTTACAGAAACTGTGTCCTGAGGCTTGATACCAGAAGTCTGTACTATTAATGTAGATCTGACCATATTGAATGATAGGGAATACTTGGTAGGCACTATGTTCCAATGTAGCTTGCAAAACAACCGAGTCATCTGAATTCATCTTAACTTGAATAATCCTATCCTTCTTAAACATATATAATAACCCAGTCTCATCAAACTTACTCCACAAAATCATACGAGCTTTGTTCCAATCAGGGCCATACAAAATATCAATCAAAGTAGGAGACGATGTACCATTGGGAACTTCAAGAGACAAAACCATATTTCCTTAATACGTAGCATGCATCACTCTTCTGCCACCAACTGTCAAGCCTACATGGCAACGGACTGGATTTGGAAGGTGAGCAAAGTTAGCGGTGATATAGAAGGATGCACTAGTGTCAAAAATCAAAACTTTGTATGTAGTATAGTTTGTGCTTACCTAAACAGGAACATTAACAGAAGGTGAATGAGAAGAGGTACGAGAGATAACTAAATGAGCAAGGCTGTTAGAAGAGAAGAGCTCTTGACCAGTCGACCCTTAATGGGAAACCACTTCATGGCCAATGGTTTCTATAGCACATTGCTACTATGAGGCAAAGGAGGATAATATCTGGTAATCCTTCTGTTTCTGGCAGGTCTTGAACATATGACCTTCGAAAGGGAAGTTCTGGCTCTTACACCAAGAACATTGGTTCCCTTTTGCTAGGATAGTCTTTCTAACTCAAGTGGGGTTTGGCTGTTGATATGTACTTGATTATCTGTTCTTGCCCTAGCTTTTTGGAGAAAGAGCTTTGTTTTTCTTGGAGGTCTAAACGACGGAGGAGGAGACAAGTTCTAACAGTTGAGTTCGAACATCAAGATACTTAAGATCCGGCTTCAACTGTAAGTTATCAATGATATTAGCTATAGACTCGGGAAGTGTCATAAGGGGATGATGTGAATTAAGCTTCTCCTTACTGAGCTAGTTTGCCTGGTATTAGTATGAGTTATTAGATGTAGTATCCTTGCATCGTCGAATTAATAACCATAAGTAGTTCTCATATCTATTGATATAGTCGAGCATTATAGTATTGTTAGCTATGGACATGGAGGAGAAGAATGATTTGACAGATGTATACAACATGGTAGAATTATGATAGTTGAATCTGTCTTGTAAGGCTTGCCAGGCATCCCTTGTTATGGGTGCTTCTGATACAATATGAGAGATCCAGATATCAACTATAGATGTGAGAAATAGCAGAGCTATGATATTACAGAGTTCTCATTTTTCTAGATCTGTAGGATTAGCGAGCTTGGTTTCTATACTATTGATAATTTTGCAAAGGAAGTGAGAGTGAAGGTATCGCATTAGGATATGTGGTGTGAATGCAGCATGTATACTGACGTAAGTGCTAATGTTAATATTGGTGGGAGAGCATTAAGCAGTGGAGTGTGTAGCAAGTGAGCGAAGATAGATGAGCAAACAGTGTGCAGGAGAGAAGTGCAGTATTGTTATTCTTCTAACTAAGAGCGAGATGCTGGTAACTAAATATATGAGACAGTAGCTGAACAGCATAGAGTAGATCACTAACTGTAATCGGAAGCAATGCAGAGAAGTCTATAAACAGAGGAGCTAATGCATATCAGACTATGCATGAAATATTGTGGTATATAGAAACAAGGGTATAAACAAGAGCATGTGCATAAAATGTGTAATAAATATTCTTGTAAATAAATAAGAATAGGAAGAACCCAAGATATCATAAGAGATAATAGAGATAATGATAATAGAGACTAGAAATAGATGACACAACAAGAGAATTAATACTATATGCTGGGGAAATAATACAAGAAATACGTGCAGAATGCATATCCTAACAGGATGCAGCTGGTGTTCTGATAGATATGAATTGATAGGAACAAGTAGTGGAGCCAGACAATAGATCGACAGGAGCTCTCTTTGACTTAGAATAGGATTCTTGAGTATAGTCCAAGAAGTCTTCTGCAGGAGGCACAACAGGTGCAAAGATTTGGACTGAGGGAGGCAGAAGTAGAGTAGGGGATGTAGGTTTGACTGGAGTTTCAAGATAACTGCCAGGAAAATAAGAGGAGGATTATGTTGTAGTTTGTTATAAGATTGTCTCAGATTGAATTTGATCTGATGGTGAAGTGGGTCACTGATAGTCAAAGGCAGTGATTTGTTGATCAGTATGATTAGAGGTAAGCCTGGGAGTATGTATGTCAATAGAGATATAAGAGGATGGCTCAAATTTGACTAATCAATAGGAATCTATCTTGTATTGAGAGAGTATATAAACATAGAACATACAAGTAGTCTTCATATATCCAATAAGATGTCCTTTGAGAGCTCTGATATCAAGCTTTTATCTAGCAGCTCATTTCTCTTCAGGAATATACATATCACGTTTTGTGTAGAAAGTATACAGATGAGATATCATTAGCTTTCATCCAGATAGTATCTCGTATGGAGTCCTATCTATTAGTACAGAGTAAAGTAATCTATTCTTAAGATAGCAGGCCCAATTAAAAACTTCTGCCCAAAGAGATATAGGAACATAGTCGAGAGAGGGTTGAACAATATTCACAAGAGTCTGATTAAAATGTTCTGCAATAGTATTTGACTCTGGGGAGTATATAGTAATAATTAGATACTGAATTCCTTTTGTTTCAAAATACTTAGTCAGTTCAGCATTGATATGCTTGCCACCTTGATCAGAACAGAAAGATTGATAGTATCGATCTATTTGTATCTTGATTTTTTCACAGAAGGTTTGGAAAACATAACTTGCATCAGATTTCTTGAACAAGAAATGGACCTCCATATATTTGGTGAAATCATCTATCAAGGATATTATACACTTCTTATACCCCATTGATTTGACTTTGAATAGACCCATAAGATCATTGGGTACAAGCTGAAATGGTTTCTTGAATCATAGGCTATCAACTGCTTTAAGTGCCTATTCCTTCAAGTTATATATTGTATATTATGAGCACTACAAGTGAGAGGGGCATCTGAGCAGGATATTACCATCAGCGTAGATATCTTTAATATTGGACTAGTAATGAGTAAACTTATATTTAAGAGCCTGATGCTAAAAATCTATACTAGTGATATAAATCTTACTGTGTTAAATAATGGGGAATACTTGATAGGCACTGTGTTGTAATTTTCTGAGTACAATAACCAAGTTATCTGAATTCATTCTAACTTTAATAATACTATCTTTGATATATAACTATAAAAGCTCAGACTTATTTAACTTCCTCTACAAAATAAACCAAGCTTCGTTCTAATCAGAAATATACAGAATATTGATGAAAGTATGAGATAATATACCAGTAGGAACTTCAAGACACAAAACTATATTTTCTTAATACATAGCATCCATCACTCTTCTATCAACAACTGTCAAGCCCGCGTAGCAACAAACTGGGTTTAGAAGGCCAGAAAAGTTAGGACTGACATGGAAGCAAGTACCAATGTCAAAAATCCAAACTTTGTATGTAATATGGTTTGCACTTACCTAAGCAGAAACATTAATAGAAGGTGAATAAGATGAGGGGCCAGAGATAAACAAATAAGCAACAGTATTGGAGTAGCAGAGCTCTTGAGCTGTTGAAGCTTGGTAGGGAACTACTTTACAGCCAGTAATTTGTACTAAGCACTATTGTTAAGAGGAAGAGGATAATATCTAGTAATTCTTAAGCTTTTGATAAATCTTAAAAGTATGACCATTGAAAGGAAAGTTCCAGCTTTTACATACAAGATACTAATTTTTTTTTGCTGGGACTATCTTGCCAACTCTTGTAGGGTTTGGCTGTTAATACATTCTTGATTAGTAATTCTTGCCTTTGCTCTTTGCAGAAAGAGCTTTGTTCTTTTTTGTAGTATCAGTGATGGATGAAGAGGCAAGTTCTAGCAGCCTGGTTCTAACATTAAGATATTTGAAGTTAGTTTTAGCCTGTAGATTATCAACAACATTAGGTATAGAGTCAGAAAGTATTATAAGAAGACAATGCGACTTGATCTTTTCATCACTAAGATAGTTTGCCAGGTGTTAGTATGTATCATCAGATGATATGTCTTTATAATATTGAACCAACTGCCTAAGATAATTCTTATATTTGTTAATGTAATTGAGCATAGAAATACTATCAGCTATGGACATCGAGGTGAAGAATTACTTGATAGCAGTATACAAGGTGATAGGGTTATGCCAGTCGAATCTATCTTGAAGTGCTTGCCAGGCATCCCACGCTGTAGATGCTTCTGAAATACTATGTAAGATAGACATATGAACTATAGAGGTGAGGAAGAGCTATACAGTAATATTCTAAATTTCCTATTTTCTAAGTTTAGTAGGATCAGAGAGTAGAGATTCAGTGCCATCAATAATTTTCCAGAGAGAGTGAGATGAAAGATAAAGAGTAGCAATTGAATACCATGCCTAATATCCTATATCATCAGTTATATAAGTGATGTTATTAAGCTTAAACTATATTAGCTGTATGAGATCTTCAAAGAGAGGAAGGGCAGGACCACTAGATCCAGAACCAGAGAAGAAGGATTCACTACCAGCCATTATAGAAGCAGGGAAGAGATATTCGACACCAGATACTATAGTAGGGGGATAGACTTAAAGTATAGGAAAGACTAGAGCTCTAGGTTAATAACCTATTATGGTAGGACATATAGATGTGAAGATAGTGTATATACTAATATAAATAATCACAATAGTATGTAGTGGGATAGCATAGAACTAGTGGAGTGTGCAATAGGTGAATAAAGATATTCGAGTGAGTAGTATTCAAGTGAGAAGTATAGAATTAGTATTCTTTGAACTAAGAGCGAGATGTCTTGTGACTAAATATATGAGAGAGTAGCTAAAAATATAGTAGAACAGTCTACCTATGATGGGAAGTACTAGAGAGAAGTCTGTA
>Ga0307514_10002560_pt1 | contig 18716 bp, 18 predicted proteins | sample 16_EM_MG_FD_203088 | JGI IMG/M metagenome (GOLD analysis project Ga0307514, IMG submission 203088) | Populus trichocarpa ectomycorrhiza microbial communities from riparian zone in the Pacific Northwest, United States - 16_EM | ecosystem: Host-associated > Plants > Roots > Unclassified | place... | reverse complement strand
GCTGGGATTGCGTCTTGTATGCATCTAGATGCTGAGTGAGAGATCGTTGAATATGGGAAAGAGGTTTTATAAGATCAGAAATATTAATCTCAGGAGAAGGCCCGGGTATAGCTGGATAGAAGATGTTACGCCAGCATTAATGCATTCAGATACATGTCTCGACATTGAAATAATACTAGGCTCAGCATGACGATCTGGTATATCTTCATCATGATGCAGGTATTGCTCTGTGATTGTTTCAATTTCCGCAGAAGTGGTATCAGGATTAAGTAGACTTGTAACAGAAATGCGTGTGGCTTCTTGAAGTGAAATTAGATATTGATGGTACTGTCCGACAGTTGATCACTCGATTCCAGGCAAGATACCTGGATACAAGTACAAACCGACCGACAGAGAGACTGATCCGTAGATGGTCCCCTGTTCTCACCCTGCTTATTTAATCACGTGACTGCTCTCTATAAAGAAACCTCGCTATTGTGAAGAAATTGGCCGGATTTCTGCACTTCCTTATAGCAAGGTTTACCTGTATCTACTCGAGTTATATCATATGCTAGTGCGCCGTTAGCTGCCAGGTCAGGATGAGGATAGCCGTGTAGGATCAAGCTGAAGGAACATCTATAAATGTGCTGGGACTAACTAAAAAGTAACACTTTCGGTCTCTGAATTGTTATCACACTGCAGAGATTGGTCAGGTCTAGCTGGTCTGGTTGGTGGTCTAACCTGCTTCTCCTAGTTCAACCTAACGGCGCGCTAGGATACGGTAGCTCACCTTCTGATCCTTGTCCGGTTGTCTCGGATCTGTTAAGTTTTTACTGCAGTGGATATGGCTGGTTGACGTTTGAGAGATACTGTACTGTACGACGTTGGCAGCTGCCCTAGTTCGACCGGGGTCTTTAGTATTACCACATATCTGCCGATTTGGCACAGTTGGCGCATGTGGTGAGATCTAGAGGGGGCAGTTGACCCAACCTCATGTAGGTAGTTAGACAGGTGCTCCCAATGAATCCATACGTGTGTAGACTCAAAAAAGTTAGTATGCTACCAAGACCTTTGCTCGATTGTATATATGGTAATTTCATTGCGATAGCCCGACAACAAAGGGATAGGGATCTGGTGTAAGCGTGCATATAATGCGGCCAGACTCCTGTGTGGAGGGCTTTTTTTTTGAGCCTATACACCTTTCCCCGGAAGGGAGCCTTAGGCTATGAGGCGGCCCTGTTCTTGCACCTTTAAAGCATCGGGTTTACACACGGGACAACATGCTGCTCGAACGCCCTGACTCCCGAACCTAAGAAAAATGTGGATGGGGTTATTGATAGTCTGGTTGGCACAACACCCTCGTAGGTTATTGAAGGGGTCGCACAAGATTGTTGCAGAGTATCTGGCATATTTACGCAAGTACATACTAAATCCCCACGCTCGAAATATGTCGGGAGATGTAGTATAGTGACCGACATGACCCAAAGCCCCAACGTGAGGACGTGTATTCGGCTGCTGGTAGTCCCCGCTGAGATAGAGTTTTAAACTATTTGCCGTTGCAAGGTCACCGTCGTCTTGTGTACTCAGTACATATCACAAAATCTGGGGAAAATGACCCCCGAGCCGGGGTTTTGTTTGCCAGATTGGGTATATTTATATTACTCCTCTCACATGCTTTACATTACCAGCATAGCCTACACATCCAACTCCGTAGCCCTACCCGTAGTCAACAAGATCATAAATTCCCCTGCATAGCTCGGTTACCAATGCACTCCCACCCACACTATGCACCGTTCAGCGTAGGGCCCTTCGTGCTAATGGTAGCACAATCTACAGACGAGCACGGTTAGCACACCAATATGCCAGGGGATGTAAAGGAACACAGTGACAGATGCAAACCTACCTGGCCCCCAACACGAAGTACTTGGAAGAAGCGAGCCACCGTCGAGAAGAATATACCACACACTGGCACATGACTATACACGATCTGAATATCAATCACTACAAGGCTCGCGCAATCCAGCATCTAAGGTATACAATTGTTTGTTAGTTCTTCAGTATCCCGCACGCGCTACGTGTTGATTCACTAGTACTCCAGAGTAAAGCTCTGTTGAGGCGACCTTGAAGCGATAGTGCCAGGGATTTAGGAGGCTTACAGATTCTACCAGAGGAACCAGCGTTTCACGCTCCGCAGTAGTGAGAGTGAGTGTTGTCTGTACGAGTTAGAAGGCCGTTAGCGACAGATGTGGAATTACTTGTAGGTCCAATGAACCTTAGTAGATCGCTTGGTACTCTCACCAGGACCAGGGAGATTCAACTTACAAATGGGAGATCCTTCAGTTCCACACTCGCGGCATAAATGTGTTTAATCAAAATTGACAATATCCCCTAAGTATTACCATCGATTTGGTAGGGGTCAGCACCATACACCTGAAATATGATAGTGAAAACTCTTGCTCAGCAGCAATGTTAATGCATGGTCCAATCACGCACTCTGCACGCACTGAGGTAGTCCCACCCCCAAATAGAGAGACACCGTAACAAGAACAGAGGATTACACCACAAGAAAGGTGCCTAGTGGAAAATCAAATAGAAATCTGATTATATTCATGGGCACTTACAGCAGATTCGGTAGCCCCATCGGCAAACGTCTGCGCTGCCCTGTAAGCAGCAACCTCGCTTCTCCACCCTTGACACATAGCGTTTGTGTGCCTGAACGTTTGAATGAGAGCATGTTCGGGGGCCCGAGGTGTGTCGCCTAGGGCCACGGCCGTAATGAGAGTCACAAATTGAAGAAGTAGTATTGTGATGCTGAAGGGATGCATGAGGAGAAATATCTTCATCATGGAATCAATGTAGCGTAGAATTTGAATGAATAGCCTGGCAAAGAAGGGGGCTGTGTTGTGGGGCGGGCAGTTCTTTTGTGTAGGTAGTCTATACGTCTGTGGAGTCTCAGGCTATTAGATGATGAAGGCAGTGTGTGCTCGATACTGGCAGTATACTCATTAAGTATGTCCCCAAGCACCACCAAGAACCAGTAAAATTGAGTCCGACGTGATTGGTGTCATTGATGGAAGTCCGGATACGAGGGGGAGCTAGCACAAGCTGCTCGGCTATACTCTAGTCAGATAAGGTGTGCAGGGGTCTGTATCTGCAGGTCCACTACCTACCGGTACCTAGTAGAGTACTCAGTACCTATTGCCACGCGCTGCATGCAAGCTGCACAGACAGTTTATGAAAAACCAATTATATTATCTACAATAACTGCAGCATGCATGCAACGTGTGACGATTCATCGCTGTCTCGAATACCGTATTTCCAGCAAGTCCTTTTGTCTCTGCGAGCTCTTGGATGGGTCTATATTACGAACCTGAAAACCTCACCCCTGAAGTCGACGCTCGCCGCCCTGTTGGGCTTGGGGGGAGGCTGATCCAGCACGGGAGGTCGTCTTCCACGGAGCGAGGTACCACCAAATTTTCTTTTTCGAGTCTATATGTCCCTCTCCCGAAGGGGGCCTTAGGCTATGAGACGGCGGTAACACCAAATTGATTATGGATCAAGCTTTTTTCTGTGCACAAAGTCAATTGCACAAAAAATTGGAAATGACTGGGATATATTGACTTCTCTTTCCGCCTCATAGCCTAAGGCTCCCTTCGGGGGAAAGGCGTATAGACTCAAAAAAAAATTTTTATTGACTTCTGGGGGAGATGCTGGTGTAGTTGGCAGTGCGCAGCTGGCTGACCTGGGTGAGAGTGGGCCGGTCTCTCAACAGGTAGTGGGTTCGAATCCCGCTCCTCCCGAAAAGGTGCTGCCAGAAAGGGAGGAAGGTGTGGGCATGAGGGAAAAAAGGTAGGTAGGTGGGGGACGGGGGATACATGTACCTAGCAACAAGTAGTCTAGCTTGACTTTCACAGATCGTGTTGTTCCGTGCGAAAACCCAAACCTTCAAGGCGGGAACGGGGCCGTCTCATCCCTTCGTGGAAACGACGTATAGACTAAAAAAAAAAAAAAAATATATTGACTTCTGGCCGCCTCATAGCCTAAGGCTCCCTTCAGGGGAAAGGCGTATAGCCTCCAAAAAAAAAAATATTGACTTCTGAGCGGGGATCAAACCGGACTGAAGTCTGATTGACCACCTGCAATTGAAAAAAACATAGGGCATTTTGTACCTTGTGTTTCTGTTTGTTGTGCTCTCGGTTTCGTAGTGTTTCTTCCATTGCATCAAATACTATCACGGGAACAACATATGATAGGACTCTAGCGTTCAGTGGTTCAGTCACAGATAAAATCCCAGAGTCGCTCAGCCATTGTACCAGCTTGTTTCGCTCCATGTAGCACCACACGTTAGAGCTGGAGGGGGTCTTATCTATTCATATCTTTAAGTTCCCTGTGGCACCTGGGAGTCCCTTAACCTTGTCCTTGGTTTTATGTGGGCAGTCCCAAAAGAGCATGAAGCTCGGGTACATAAGTAGCGAGAGCGGTACTCACCCACCATACTTACTGTAAGTTGTATGTGGTGGGATCGTAAACCATGAAAACCTGGAAGTATAGAGTGGGTGTATGCATGCCATGAGGCATGTACCAGTAGGTAGTTCCCTCCCCCGTCCCATAGCCTATGGCTCCCTTCGGAGAACTGAGGTATAGACTAAAAAAAAAAAAGAGCAGTATCCACCTACTCTAGAATAGAAATAGACCCTTGAGAGGAAAATCGGACTTGGTGGAACATGTGTTACACATCCACTGGTAAATATGTAGTGTATAGTAGAGTACAGGTCGGAGTTCGGAGGTGGGATCCTGTTACAGAGCAGCGTCCGAGCAACAGTCAGAATCTACTCTCCAACTCGCAGGCAACACTGTAACACAAGTAGCTACTGGTACATAGGTACCTACTGGCTCGGTTTTAGCGAGCCTATATAAATTACCAACCACACCTAGAGTCTGGGAGCAAAAGTCTCGGTTGGTCCTAGATACCTGCATAATTGTACCTACCCTCTCAATTCTGGGACGGCATTTGGTATCGAGCTTGATATGATTGCAGATCTTCAGCTGCGTCGGCAATTGTTTTGAGTCGTTGAAAAATGAGACTTTTACCCACTGACATACTGGTTAAGTACCGGTAGGTACCTAGAGTTATTCGCTACTTAGTGCCTTGGCAGTGATCTAGCGAGTATAGGGCATTGTAGCCTGGTGTTGAAATATCAACAGACTAGGTAGAGGCGACAGCGGAAGATTCTGATAGAACGTCTCGAGTGTTATCCCATTAACATGATGATGATGTCTCTATCTAGAGTCTGTCCCAATCTATCTCCCATGCCCAGCCCGCTAGCTTATGCCTAGTATGCCTGACGTACTAACAGATTCTAGGGGGTTAGCCTAGTATGTACGGACAATAGAAAGGCTCGAAGGCTTGTTCGATGTCTCTTAGTTATTCGATATCTTGTCATACAAGATTATTACAAGGCCTTTATACATCGGCCCGACATGTAGATATTCCAACTCCCCACCCTAGTATTGCATTCTCCATGGCATAGCATTCCAGAGCATAGCATTCCCTGTGGTATAGCATTCTCCGGAACTGCATTCTCCAAAGCGGCATTCTCCAGAGCTGCATTCTCCATAGCAACGCTAACATACTTTCAACACCTGGTTGTACCCGTACTAATCTGAACAACATAGCGTGCGGCTTGTGCCAACCAGACTAGCATAACCCTGTTGATAACTCGTGGCCTATGGCTCCCCTCGGGGAAAACACATATGGACTCAAAAAAAAAAATACCCTTCCTATGCTATATACGTACCTCTATGAGGGGTTATGCAACCAGACGAACTTTGGGAGTCACAGTGGACTCTAATACTACTGACACTCAGACGAATACCGCCATCTTCCCTAACCTGAGTGGGGCAAAGTAATGTTCAGTGCTTGTATTTTAAAAATAGAACAGCTTGTCTCGTTACCATCACTTCTGGTCAGCCACGTATGGCTTTCCCGGGGGACTGAGCTCAATCTCTGTGCCAAAAATTGCGTCTACCCACCAAAATGCTGCGAAGTTTCCCCACCTTTGAGGCCTTCCCTTCAGCTCTGCTGTAGTTTGCACTCGCCCTGCTCCACCACCGACCTCATGATGTAAATCATGTCTCTTGAGCAAATTCCATCGCGGGGCAAATTTCCCCTGCACCCCTCGGCACCCCGCGAACATATTTGTGAGTCTAGTTACAAAGGGTCGGTTCTTAGGCTTGGCTGCAATATTGCCAATCCAAACAGGCTCCACACCTCCGTGCACCAATACCGACCAAAATAAAACCCCTGACCATAAAATGAACCACTCCACGACATGAACCCCCTGAGTTACCCAGGGGAATCCAAAGCAAGCCCACCATGAGTTCATCCCTATCGTCGATACTGATCCCATCCCGGCATACCTTCCAAACCACCCCATCCCCGCTATTGGCACCCAAATACACATCCAATTCATGAGGATTACCTCCAATGGGTGGGCATAATGTGCTGCAAGAGCATTCGATTCCCGGTATTTATGGTGCATACTGTGGATCTCTTTATAGATAACGGGCGATGTATGGAATTTGCGGTGCAAAAAGTAGGTCAACAGGTCTCCAAGGAGAACAGCAAAGGTAACATCAGCTCCAATTTTAGTGAGGCTAGGAAATGTGGCTGCGGTGTGTGTGAATGGTGGAGGTATTAATGTCAGGAGAAAGGCATAAGTAAGAAGGATGGAGATGTGGTTGAGGAAAACGAGGTTGACCATACTTCGAGTGGTGATCTTGTGGGGTGATGATGAGGTGGGGTGGTGAGAGTACCAGTGTGGGATCCGACGGTACTGGAATGGTAACCATGCTGGTTGCTGGGGAGCATGTAGTCGACTTGCAATTGCAGCGAAGCCAGGAGATCCAGGCCCTACCAATAGGCCCTCTTCCGGGGGGGGAGAATCGGGAAGATTCGCGCGCAGGTGGAATAGGATAGACCCAGGTACCCAATAGAACAAGAACATTACCTCCAGGGTACCGAGGAGTTCAATTCCCCGGTCAGTGAGCCCTAAGTCGATACCGATGGACTCATTAATGGCGATTATATCTTGCAGGTATATCAATGCCGCGATCGGTATGCCGGGTAGGATAGTAGTAAGGTTCATAAAGAGGGTTCGTGCTTGCATAGTGCCAACTGTAGTAGATGGCTTCTCATCTGGGCGATAAATTATGTGCGGGGTTGCATTATAATAAATAGCGGCTAGGACCCACTGTGCAGCGATACATGTTGTCCACCTGTCGAGCTCAGAATGTGCCTTAGATTGTGCCCCTGGACCGGGCTCGTCTTGAGGGTGTAGGTAGTACTAAAACATAGAGCCTTGCATCGGCGAGGGAGATAACCGTTAAGTATATACAGTGCAAAAATTGCGGCTGTTACCACCAATTTATCGTGTGCTCTATCTGTCACTCGCGAAATAAGTTGGCTAGACCTGATTGAGCTCGTGCTTATAGCACCAATTTGTTTTCTTTTTCTGTTTCTTTTTCAGTCTAAACAGAGACCTTAGGCATAAGACGGTCTTTTATTGAGAATAGGTTTGCGGTAGGTAGGCAGCATTTTAGCTAGGCGCCCAACAATCTACGTAGCGAGCGGTGAATTTTAGGTAGTTTCGAATGCACTCACTGTATGAGATGCGAATACGAGTGTGAATGAGTTGATCGAATTATTCTATCTAGCAAGTATTTTGATACATGATACATGATGAAGAATTGAATTGTTGCAAGCGGTTTTAAACTATATTTGTACGTTCGGTCACGTGCCACCAAGAACTTGGCTCGTAAGAACGAGATAAATTAATTTAAAGCCAACGCTTATTACCAATCGCTGGTTCCTACGTTCCACCCTTCCTTTGTGTCTGTCGAAGTCGTAGGCTTCAATCGGGAGCCAACGACCTCTCAATTTAGATGATCCCGAGTGTCATTACAAGGTACTGGTATACGTATTGGCTTATGCTTGTACTTTTAGTGGTGTCACCACGTGTGTGGGGGCACAGATAAAGAGGGGCAAAATACGGTACTCCGTAGCCAAAAAACTAAGCGGAGAGACAGTTAAACCTTGCTATAAAATATCCCTGGTTGACAACAGGAAGAGTACCTACCTATTCTGCCGAGAAAAAACACTCTTCTGGGTTGTCTTACAATGTCGTACCAGTGCATGGGATACGACGAGGCTCGGAAAGTAGTCTGAAATTCAATGAAGCTATTGTCTAGGTACCTACAACTGTGATTCCAGCGTGCTTCCAGTCTGTACTATTATCCAAGCCGGAATTCCTGAAAGTCTGCAACAACCTGATACTGTGCTTGAACGAACAACTTGAAGTTGAGCCCCGAATCGCTGATGAACTTATACCTTCAAAGATTCCATTTCAGAGGCTATTCCCCTGCTTGATCTCGCTACATTTTTTCAGTTTGTCAGTTTCTACCCTACGCTCTCCTCTATACACAACGCCAGATCCCTACCACAGCTCTTGGTATCCTTAGGCCGTGCATTAGTAGTGTTTTCTAGGCAAACTAGCTACAGTATATATGGTTATGGTATCTAGCTATATACACGTCAAACAAACAAGAATTATCACACTAGTACTAAAAGCGATCGATATGCTGATATCGGAGCAAGTGGGTCAATGTTTACTGGTGGCTCTTTGGATTTCCGCGGCATTGTATATGAATACGGAATACTTGAGATTCTACGTGTGTTGTTGCATGTAAGTACTTTAAATATGTGGCTAGTCTGCCTAGAAAACACTAATGCACGGTGGGCTCTGTCACAACGGCCTAAGGGATACTCAGTAAGGCCTTCCGGTTTATGGTGACCAGGTTAGATCCCTGAGCGGCGCAACTGCAGATCGGCTCGGCATATCGAGACGCTATCCGTGACTGGTTATAAAACATCTTTTTTTTTTGTGCCTGAGTAATATATTTGTTATTTGCTGGGCCTGGTTCCCTCCCCAGTGTCATTGGGGGCATCTGCTTATGATTCAACACTAGGAGATGTGAAGGGTGAGGCTCATCTTGCGATCAGTGCAGCACCTGGATTGGGTGGGGGCTGAGATAGATTTGCCATTGTGGTTTACGCATGCGGGTCTGGCTGAGCCCCAGTTGTCTTGGTTTGGGATACAAGCGGCAAATTTATTAGGGGAATATTTACGGAGATTGTGACTTCCTAGGATCACGGGAATGAGGAGGAGAAGGGACCATGAATGTTACCGATGTGATACTGATAATTCCATTTGCAGTGTCGGCCTCTTATAAACAATGCCAACGAAGACGGGTCTCCCTGGAACTAAGTTATGTCCAATCACTCCACTGCACTCCATCCACCCGCTTGAACACTAAGCCATCCCGCTCAAACTGTGGCCCCTCTGCGGACACTATATATCCCCACTCGCACCTCTCAAATATCACCTGCGGCTGCTTCTCATAGAAGACATCATATTTCGGGTTTAATGCATCTCTTAGATTTTGAACATTCCCCTTTGGATGAAGTGTTCTCCAGGGGTAACGGCAGCTCTCTCCTTTGCACGATTTTAGAACGAGGAGTAAGGAGTCGAGCCGAGAAACAAGTTTTGTGATTGTTACGCCGTATATACTCCCACTAAACCCGTAGAGGTTGTGGAGTTGATATGGGTCGGTCTGGTAAATGTCAGAGTGTCAGAGGTGGAGTCCAAGCAGTTTTTTGTGGGCCCTAGGTAGAGCGGGGGTTTGGCTGGAATTTCAAAAACATACCTTCATATCGTACAGCTCATGTTCTTTCGTGCACCAAACGGAGTAATAAAGATTATAGTCCCTGCCCGCAATGCGCAGGGACTTAAAAGTATGATTCGTATCTGGATATGTCTCTACTAAAATCTCTTGTTAGCACCGCGAGCCATAAGAGTGCAGTAGAATTTTTGGTCAATGTATCTCACAGCCGTAAATCCCCTCGGCTATTGGAGTTCCCCAGAATTCCACGTTCACATGCTCTTGCCGACTCTGTTCTGCTTGGTAGATTCCCGCACCCGTGAGTGGGATTGCTTGACCATCGAAGTCTGGTCTTGTCGGTAACCCAATGAGCTCTAAAATCGTTGGTGCCAGATCAGTGTGGGTGGTTACAAAGCTTGCTGTTTTTGCCTTCGGAACATTGGGGCCCCGAATGATAAGGGGGATATTGATATCTTCCTCGTAGCCGCATGTTTTGCCTACTTGAAGCATAAGTCCAGGTACCCGCAGCAGGAGGGACAAGAGATTATGGAAGGGATTACCCGGCTGCAGGCGGTGATGACCAATGTGAAAACCATTATCTGTGGTATATATGCTTTATCTCTTCATTAGCTTGCTTACGCGTGAAAGTGAAGTTGTGTTTGACTATTGAGGCACCTACACATAGGTATTTTGGAGAATACCATGCTGCTCGAGACGTCCAAACAACCCGTCTACCAGCTCATCAACGGCCTGCAGTGCTCTTAGGCGTTGTCGGTAAAAGTGGTCATTATATTCCACATTGGTCTGATTCTGCCGAGGCAAACCCTTGATCCAGCTTACTCCCGATGGCTTTGAGACCCGAATTAGCAGGTTACTCCTTGAATTCACCTCTTGGGCATCACCTACACTTTCCGGATTGAAGTTCTCTCTCCGGGGAACAATTACGTTCTTGAACAGGTCCTCATGCCTGCGTGCAGGGAGTGGCTCTGTGAAGACGCCATCAGCGAGGTTTGAGTGTGGTGCAGTAGGGGCTGTCACAAGCAAAAATGGGCTACCCTTGGCTACGGCAGTATCTAGGAAGTCATAGGTCTTATTGGCTACGAGGTCCGTTTGATACTCCCCTCGGTGGTTTCTAGGCGGAAGCTTGTTGCGCTGAAACCAGCTATTATAGTATTGGTACGTTCCAGGGTCGAGGAGGAAGTCCTAGGCCTTGTGTGAGTACCTGGCATCCACTGGTCAAATAGCTTCCACTCACAGATTCTGTAAAACCCTTCGGAAACGGAGAATCATAATTCTTAATGGTATGCTGATTAAACAGCTTTCCCACATAGTAATTTGCATACCCAGCCTTCTCCAGCCAAGTGAACAAATAATTATCTAAAATTTTCTCCTGAACAATCTTCGGGTAGCCTCCGTATGGCATTCCCACATCTGTCACATTCGTGTTATGAGCCGCTCTCCCCGTCCAGAGATTTACTCGGGATGGACAGCATATCGCGACAGTGCAGTAGTGGGATTTGAAGGAGGTGCCTTGCTCAACCAGATGTTTGTTGACAAAAGGGAGGTAGTCGAGGGAGTTCATATGGAGATCTTGGTCATCGGTAAGGATAAAGATAATGTTGGGGTGCATATCTGTATGCAGTTGCGGGGCTACAGTCGAGTATATGTTCCTGGGCTGGGTCACCTCTGAGTGACATCTGAGAGATGCAAACAAAATAGAGAGGAAAATCGCAAACCGGCATTGGGGGTTCATGTTTGGAATTGGTGAGATAGTAATTGCAAAGAGTGGTAATGAACGGGGGGGATAACACACTTTCCAACTGGCTTTTATGTTCAGTTTGGCAAAGAACTTGCGCTAGAATTGGGGTAAACCGGGTCGCAATACGGACACGCAGGTTCGCAATTTGACCCGGCATCTCAAGCCTACGGCGAATGCGAGGGTCCCGCCAAGTGATCAACCTCGGAAGCGAGCAAAAGCCGGGAAGTTGAGGGTAACGGAGCGCCGGGCTAGGGAGAAGAAAGGATTACTCGGAATTGGTATCGTAGATAGGCCTAATTCTGCCAAGTGGCGTGCAGGCCCCCCCAAAAAAAATTAGGGAAGAACTGCTTCAAAGATAAAAAGGTGCCGCCTCGTAAAATTACCTCCGCGACATGCAATAGGAATTATTGTAACAATTCTCGTCCAATTAGATTGTCTGGTTGCGGGAGCTTTGCAGGTTAAGAGTAGATCGGTCTGCGCACGAGAACACGTGAAATCTAAAGTACCAGTAGGGTAGTACCTATAAATAGCGTGTACCACAGGTTGAGATGCTCCTCGGCGTCGACTTTTGTTTCTTTTTGAGTTAATACGTCTGCCCCCGTGGAAGCCCAACAGCAAGGGTGTATCACCTTGGCAGGGCGTATGAATCTTACTAACACTCAATATGAGCAAGCAGGGAGTTGAACCTGAAAACCGCTGCATTTAATCTTCAACAGGTGTATAGCACATAGGCCCTCACAAGCACCACGTACTATACTAGATACATAATACGAATCCAAAATATCGGTAGTTCGCATCACACCTCGACCACGTGATGGGAATCCCGTGATATGCGCTACGGATCCCAAAGTGGTAGTCCTGGTAAGCATAAGTGGCTGTTTCGTTATCGGACGAAGGATATAAGCTCTGGCTTCCCGTCTGTATTTGGGGTTCTGGTTTTTAAGTAGTCTGGTTGGCACGACCCTCCTCTGTAGTGCAGAGGATGTCAGTATCTGCACCAGGATTTGCAAAGGATAATTTGCACTGGGTTAATTCCGGTGGTATCCTGTATCTTTTACAGCAACACACCAGATTAGATTCAGAAATCCCCTGGAATTAATCCAGTGTGGTCGAGATATGGTTACCCTCATATCTCCGATATGCGATATCATGTGGAATTGCATTTCCTTAGTTGCACAGCCTCTCACAGCTTTTTTTTTTTTGAGTCTATACGCCTTTCCCCCAAAGAGAGCCTGAAGCTATGAGGCGGCCCCGTTCCCGCACCTTTAAAGGATTCGGTTTACACACGAGACAACATGCTGCTTAAACGCCCAGCCTCCGAAACCTAAGAGACAACAAACCCTGAATGATAGAAAAGTCTGGCTGCTTTCGCCTATCCGGCTCCCACCATCATGCCCCCACTTCGGCCCACCGTTTGCCCCATCCCCGTGCCTTTCATCTTCCTCTCCGCCAACCTCCTCCTGTTCCACTCCTGCCTCAAATCCCCCTCCGTGATTACTTTCCCCACCTCCGTCTCATCTCCTAACTCTGCTCTGGATTTGGCCATCTGATCTGCCTTTTCATCGCCTTGAGTTCCGACGTGTGCCTTCACCCATGCAAATCTGAAAGTGTCTGGTCTTAGATTTTTCTGCGTCTTGCGCACTTCCTCCACCAACTCCTTCAACTTCATGCTCCTATCTGTGAAAACTCTGACCAACTCTTCCCTGGCTTCGGATATTGCTAGTTCCCACATATCAGCTTTCGAGTCCTTGTTAGCTTGGGGTTCTTTTTTTTTTTTTTTTGAGTCATTAATCGTATTGAGCCTATCTAGCTCGGAGTTTCACTTCCGGGACCTCCCCGTTCTCGACTCTTCCCCACGCTTAGCCCCTCATCTCCACCCGCTATCACCGCCGCCTTATTGAGAATTGCGGACACAACTGAGGTGAACCGGTCACTCTCAGCATCGTCCCACTATGACCCACAGTCCGTCCACGACCTCCATGCCTCCCAGTTCGTTCCCTCTTCCGCTCCTGCTGGGTATACTTCCCTCCCGAGGCCTGCCCACATGTCCCCGAGTGCTGTTAGATCCCGCATCAATTTCTCCAACCGCCTTGCCTGAGTGGCATCCAGTCCCATCCTCGGGCCTCCTACCCCCGTCATCCCACTGACAAGCTCCTTGCGAGCGCCCCTGACAGCATTCACGCACTTGTAAGAACCCTTTTCTCAAGGTGCTGTCACAGATATTGACATAGTTATCTAGTTTAGGTTGTCCATTTGTTAGGAATTGGCTAAGGCTAGTAAGCCGATGGCGACTGAGGTATGAGATCATTTTCATAGTTAGTAATATATTGGAGCTGGTAGTAGGTAGCACTGTGCCAGTGTAGGGAGTTTTGTGTAAGTGGCCTGCATCACCTCACTAAATATCTGCACCGGCTCATTAAATATCTGCTCCGGCTCACTGAACCTCTGCACTAGGTCACCAAACATTGGCTCTTGCTCACCAAATGTATGCTCCGGCTCACTAGTTTCTACACTGGCTCACTAAGTTTCTGTTCCGGCTCACCAAGTTTCTGCTCCAGCTCATCAAGTTTCTGCTCCAGCTCACCAAGTTTCTGCTCCGGCTCACCAAGTTTCTGCTCTGGCCCATCTAGTCTATACCGATGTAGGGAGGCTACCTTTCCTCTGTGCACCAGCTCACCAAAGGTCTGTTCTCGTGCCCAGACCGATTTATTTGAGTGGGTGCTTAAATCGGTCTGGAACTATACTGCTCAGATTACTAGCGTTTTTCTGCTCAGGGTCCTGAGAAGCCAGCTTTGCATTTCGGAGCAGGTTTGACCTTCTCCAGCTGATTTTATCTGCTCCGGGCAGCTAGCGTTAATGAAATCTGAGCTGTATTTTCCAGATCGATTTAAGCTGCTTCTAGATATAAGTGCCCCTAACCAGTGTCGGGGGATTCCCGGAGGTCATTTCTGTCGGTGAGCTTTTGAAGCTCAAGTCTATCGGAGCTTTTGGAGCTCATTGCATATCGGAGCTCATGTCATATTGGAGCTCGGGGCTTGTATCATTCTGTAGAGCTCGAGCTCATGTCTCTCGGTGAGCTCTGATGGCTCATACTCAACTATACAGATTAGCAATATCCATAATCAACGTAGGAGTAAAAATTAATTATATCGCTGATGTTGGATGAATATCCAACAACGTCGATTATGGTATATTTCACAATGCCGGTGGCATTTGCCATGTCACAGGATGGTAGGATTTCATTGGAACTGAGAGAATCGAAAAAGGTTGGTAAGACTGGATCTCGCCAGTCCTTAGGAAGTTTGGAGCATTGTAATATTACGCCAGTTCTATCCACTTGAATATTATTTCCCGTATCGCCACGATAATTCCCTATATATCCGAGTAGATTGGACTCCTGAAACATCTAGTCAAACTGCTCCAAAATGAAGAGGAGAAGTCTAAAACTTTTCGGAGCAAAGGCCCTATATTATTGCAGTCTCAAAAGAAAACTCGGAGCTGACTTCAAGTCAATTTCGGAGGAGTTTATTACCAGACTCTTAGCTGGCATATCGAAATAATTGTGTGACAGATAAATCAGGCATACTTGCCATTGTGTTGTCTGCAGTTGCTTTAAGATGAACTGGAGAGTAAACGCTGCTTTGAAGTACATGTTGCTATTGTTCTCATACCCAGACCGATTTATTTGAGTGGGTGCTCGATTTAAGCACCCACTCAAATAAATCGGTCTGGGCACGAGAACATCTAGAACTATACTGCTCAGATTTCATTAACGCTAGCTGCCGGGAGCAGATAAAATCACCCCGGAGAAAGTCAAACCTGCTCCGCCATGTCACTCAGCGCCCGGAACAGACATTCAATTGAAAATATCCAACACACTTTTGCTCAGTAACATTAGGCTAAAAGCTGCTCCTGCTCCGACTTCAGTTTAGAGGTCACGTGATGCTAGCATTTCCTGCTCCAATGCAAAGCTGGCTTCTCAGGACCCTGAGCAGAAAGACGCTAGCAATCTGAGCAGTATAGTTCCAGACCGATTTAAGCACCCACTCAAATAAATCGGTCTGGGCATGAGAACAGTTGCTACAGAGTATGAGGATGGGGAGGGTGGTAGTGATAATGAATTGCTCTGAGAGTGAGCTTTACATACGAACGAGGGTGGTGTTTTTCTAACAGGTCTACGGAGTATGTAGTGTGATACGATGACCCGACGTGCATTAGTGCGAATACAAGATTTTGCGCTAGTCCGCTCCGCACAACTCCATCAGACTCTCCTGCCTCGCACAATTTATTAATTGTCTTGGCAGCGCAGTTTTAGAGTCTGGGCACGAGAACAACATCCTTGATGCCACCGAAAATAACACCAAAATCCGGTGACTCAGGGTACTGGGCACCGGAATTAGTAGGGTAAATTACGAGATTATCGCACGGGACAAATCTCGGTGATTTATGCTCATGGGGTTCGCATCCGCCACGGTCGCCATCGTACCCAGGTATATCCCTTTCAGCCGTGTGGCCCCCGCGGCCCTCTTCTCGCTCCTCCTGCCGCCTGTTCACTCCTCGACCTCCTCTGCCACAAGATCTCTCACTTCCACTGTCCCACTATCCCGTCCGCATCCTTGGACCCACCGCAGCTCCGCATCCTCTTCAACTACCTCTATCAGATCGGCTCTGCCATCTCCCGCAGCTCCGGTAGGGGTCTCGCATATACCGACGCTGCCCACCTAACCTTCATCACCACGCCAATGTCGTTTACCCCAGCTAGGTCCTGCACCTTGTCGGTCCTACTCCCACCGTCCATCTGTATATCTCGTTGTCTAGTCGCGGCTGCTGCTTACCTACTGCTGCTCGCTGGGGTCCGGGTGAAGCTCGCACCCGTACGTCAGTATTGGCAGCAGTTGCTGCACCGCTCACTATGTTCCACTTTTCTCTCGGAGGCAGCCTGCTCAGCCAGCAGCTTCACTATCTCCCATGCTGCATTCGCCTTCTCGTTTCTTTATTTCTGATGCAGTCACACATCCTGCATCATCACCTCGAGATGTTTCCATTTCTTCCCCTGCCAGTTCTTTTTATCCTACCGAATCCCGGCTGCCGACTGCCTCTTCTACTACTCTGGTGCTTATCCATCCTCTTCTCTCCTCCCACTCGCACCCCGTTGGTACTTTTTCTCCCCTCTTCAGTGTACAAGGGACCCCTTACCCAGCAGCAGCAGTTCAGGTCTGGGCACGAGCAGAGCAGGCACGAGCCTGAGACATGCCAAGGCCTGATCAAGCCGTCAATCGGCGCACATATCCAGGTGTGGGGGCGGGGGCCGATAGAACTCGATATAGAGACGTTCCCCACACCGCACTATCCGCAAGTCATGGATTTATCGTCATAGTCTCCATAGGCTCAATACGATCAATGACTCCCAAAAAAAAAAAAAAAGTCATGGATTTAACACGAGACCTCCTACTAAAATATATTACCTACTGTGGCAACTTCAGGAACCTCAACATATATAGGAACCCTAGATACTATCGGGATTATCCTCTTGGTATTTGCCAGCTATGCCTACTTACTGTTCTCGGTCCCAGTCTCTTACCATCTACCTACGCGCTAAAATAATTATGCTCCGGGGAAAGATAAAGTATCCAGGCATGTTAGATAAATGCATTAGGAGCATGAATGGGTCATGGTAGCGGAAATAATAGACGGCGGATCAAGGGATCAAGCGAGGAAGGACGCACAGCGGGGAGGGCCGACGCAGCGGGTTGGCTCTCCCCCCCTGGTGGGAAGCAGTGTGAGGGGTAACTCGCACACTCAAGAGGGGAAAGAAGTACCACCTGCTCTGCGTCTGAAAACTAACCGACGTCCTAGCTACTGGGGTAACGTCCCAGCCCAGTTGTGCAAGTGCTAGCTAGGGTGACAGGTCACCCTTCGTGCACATACAGTCCCAAGTAGGAGCTAGGAGGCAAGCCTGACGGGGCAAGGGGTGAATCCATCGAGACAAGAGGCTAGCGGATGAGGAGGCTAGGCCCACACGATGTGACCTTATCTGCTGGTCTTCGGAGCGTCCGCAAGGTTAAACAGGAAACAAGGTTTACCACATGGTCCGAAAGGTCAAAGGGAAACAAGAGGGTTCGCCCCGAATGTACCGCCATGGGGTACAGATGTCCTGGCTGCTCAGGGGGCTCACGCGGGTGTGCATTAGTTAGTCATATCCTGACGTGGACGTGGAAGGAGTCTTTTTTTCTTTTTTAAAGAATCATTGATCGCATTCATCCTAACTAGAATATGGCGATGGACTGCAGCTCCTGGTGTGCCGGGTGGCTTCTCTCTCCCCCCCGGGCCAGTCCCTGCCCCCCCCTACTGCTATAGACAATTTACAGGATGAAGTCCGCTACAGCCTCGCACCACTTCTCATCCTCCCATAACAACGCACTCCGCCTGCCTTTCCCATCTCCTACCCATGGGCACTCCATCAGATGTGCCGCGTTCTGCGGTGTCCATCCATCACATACGCACCACTGTTCCTCGCACTTCCCTATTTCCCACATCCACTGACGCTGTGGTCCTTTGTCCGTGATCATATATGTTAATCCTCTTATTGCTCTCGAGGACCACTTCATGTGTGCCGGTGCCTTCGGGTATATTGGGAATTGTTGCTTTATACCTGCTGGCGTGGCCACCTCCGTCTCGTGTTTTCGCTTTCCCCTCCTCACTGTCTTTCCCGCCATCGAGTCCGCTTCCTCGTTTCCTCTCACCCCGCTGTGCCCCTTGACCCACATCAGCGTCCTGGGACGTTCCTGCATTTTTTCCACCAAGCCTTCTTCTATCCACGACCGTGGCTGCGCATATCGTAGATTCTGTATACGCTGTATGACCCCTTGACTATCTAGTGCTACAACCGCACTGCTTTCCCACGCCAGTAGCACTCCCACCTCTTCCGCGTCTGCCACTGTGGCCCATTCCCCTAGGTACCATCCCATCGTTCTGGTGGCCCCTGCCGCTCTCCCGTCCATCCTGCTCCCGTCGGACCACTCTTCCACCTCTTTCTCACCAATTCTCTCACTTCTATCCCCATGCTCGCCTTTGACACACCCTGCATCCAGCGCAATTCCGTGTCCTCTTCCAATGCCTCCCGCAATATTGGTTGCGCTACCGCCCTACCATCCTTCACCGGGTAATGCATCATCACCGGGAAGTGCATCAGCCCCCACGCAGCCCCTGTCGGTTCATTCTTGGCGGCGTAATGGAGTCCAAAATGAACGGATTCGTA
>Ga0307514_10002559_pt1 | contig 18718 bp, 7 predicted proteins | sample 16_EM_MG_FD_203088 | JGI IMG/M metagenome (GOLD analysis project Ga0307514, IMG submission 203088) | Populus trichocarpa ectomycorrhiza microbial communities from riparian zone in the Pacific Northwest, United States - 16_EM | ecosystem: Host-associated > Plants > Roots > Unclassified | place... | reverse complement strand
ATTCCTTTTTGCAAGGCAGAGGTGTGATTCAAACTCATCATGGAACGTTCTATTTATTATCTAGAAAAAAAGGGGGGAAAGAAGAGGAAAAGAAAACGAGGAGGGTATGGTTTTCAAGTCTATGTAAATGCAATTGTTTTCACATGTGAGTCAAATTTCATATCGAAATTCATGTTATATTTTAGACCACAAATACCCAGATAGAATAGCGTGCCTGAGGGAAACTATAGATTGAATTTCGAATTCGGAAGAAGACTTGAATTTTCAACTAAGACAATTTTTAACTAAATTGCACATTGTGTTTTTTAAAAGTGTTTTTCATTTTAAAATGCATCAAAATAATATATTTTTTTATTCTTGACATCACCACATTAAAATCATAAAAAAAAATTAAAAAAATCAATTTGATATTTTATTAAGGCAATCATGCTTTTCAAAAACACCTAAAAGAGATATTGATTTGTTTAACAAAATCAACAAAATAAACTTTTAAAATATATATTATTTAAAAAAAATATTATTGATATTAGCACATCAAAATTATTTATAAATACTTATAAAAATTAAATTGATGTTTTTTATAAAATAATTTAAAAAAACACAATTTCAAACCGTAATGATTCAATCCATTACACAGTAGCTGAATTGTCAAATTATTAAATACCTTTACTAAAGCTTAATTTAAATATGCGTAATTAACTACTTCACACACACACACACACAACACAAAGAAAAAGCCAGTTTTTAGAACGTGTTTGGGAACGTGTTTTTAAAATATTTAATTTTTTTTATTAAAATTTAATATGGTTTATACGATTTATCGTTTTGATGTGCTGATGTCAAAAATAATTTTAAAAAAATAAAAAATATTATTAACATGCATTTCGACAAAAAAATTATTTAAAAAGTAATTATTATCACACTGCTAAGCACTCTCTAAATCTAGATTGTAGCTAGAGTTGACGAGTCAATGATAGTGAAAAAAACAACCCACTTGTTGTCGTTGCTTTTCCACGTGAATTTCTGTCTTGCTGATGGCTTGAAACTACGAGAAACGTCGGAGGGAGAGAGAAAGAATAACGAGTAGTTTAGGCACGAATGTTTATTCTTCAAGGAAGGCATTTTACAGTATGGTGGCATCGTGAATGAGCTATCAATCTCTATAGGATAGTGTTTGAAAGTAATTCCTTTTTAAAATATGTTTTGCTGGTAAATATATTAAAATAATATATTTGTAACTTTTTATAAATTATTTTTATCATCAGCAAATTAAAATATATAAAAATATTAATTTAAAGTTGAGAAAAAAATAAATATATATATTTTTAAAACATAAATACACTTTATTTACACGTTATGAAGCAAGATGCCAGAATCTCCATCAACATTTCTAATTCAAGACTGCCTCAGTTTTATATGTGCAGTGCAGATTCTTTCGTGTACTTTTCTCTTTGCCTCAAAATTCAATGGAAGAAAGGATAACCATTAAAAAAAAGATAAAGATAGAGTACGTAGGTCTACTTTAAGAGCTTTCAAGGAAGTAGGCATCATTATATTAAATTAAAGATTTTATTAGAATTCAACTAGTTGGTTTCAAGTTTATTTTCTAAAATTTATCAAATTAAATCACAATTATTAAAAATTTATATAATTGTTAATTTTAAAATTCATGAAATTAATCAAGATGTTTGTAAATTAATCTAGATACCCACATAAAAAAAAACATTTCTCAGTTTTGTGATTGAAGAGGAGCACATCTTGTGTTTTGTCGAGCATAATTGCAAACATTTCAACCATATATGATCGTTCCAAATTAAAGATTCCTGCATTGCTTGTGGAGTATTTGTTATAATAGCTTGAATATTAGGTAAAGACAAAGAAAATTATATTCCACATTGAAAAAGAAAGAGATTTTATTGTATTCTATTCCAAATTGTTCCTAGAATAACTTTATAGCTAAAATGAAGAAGAACAAGTTGAGGATTAATTAAAAGAAATCCGTGCAACCTTATCTATGAAACTGAACATTTATCCTTGAAATTGAGAAAATATCTACATGAATGACTAATTAAGAATATGTTTGACATTGAAGTGGCTGGAAAGCGCAGCCATTGGAGTACTAAAGTATAGAGTTTTTTTTTTTTTTTTTGGCAAAGCATGCTGATCCCTAACTAGAGATTATGGAGGAATTGAAGATGTGAATTTAGAATGATGGGATAGTTTTTGTCTCTTGTTTTGTTCTGGGTCCTAGACCCTTCCTCATAGCCACTGCAACCCAAAGAAAAGCATGCACACAGTAATCTTTTCCAGGAAAGAAGAAGAAGAAGCTTGCTTGTAGGTGGCTGAAATTGTCAAATGGACAGTAAACAATCCAAATCATAAAGACGATAATCACCCAAGTGGCCCAACAATGGCGGCCTTGGCTATGAAGCTCCCATTAATGTTTGAATTCAATATGAGATACAGATTTAAGTCTTTATGCCTACATATTCCTTGTGACCACTCTAATTAAGGAGCCTCCAGACCTCTTGACTATGATATCTTGTCGTTCAAGAATCACATTCTTGATCTACAAGATAGAAAAAAGATTATCCAATATTATTTCAAATTGTTTCACTCGGTTTAGGATCCGTAATTATATCGTTGAGTCAACTCGCAACATGGTATAGAATTTCGGCCAAGTAATGTTTGTTGAACTACATGTCATCTAGTTGACTCTTTTATTTAAAGACTTCGCCTAATTAATTAAATAGTTTAAAGACTTCGTATTACAAGGATTTTCACTGAAATTGCAGATGACACGATGCATACTGTAATCTTGAAATTCAAATGTTGGCTACGTATATAATCCGGAAAAAATAAAATAGAAATGTTTGTATGAATATCGCAACGGATTTTTAATATATCGTATAGCGTAGATATATTCAAAAAAAAAATCTTTAATTCAATAAACTTCCATGAAAAATAGCTTACAATGTTGTATAAATACAAAACAAAATATTTTAATTAGTAAAATTTTAATTAAATTAAAATTTTTAATTTAAATAGAAAAATAAATTTAAATACAACAAGAAAAATAAAAAAATTCTTGAGTTTTTTTTTTTTTAAGTTTTATTGACCTTCAAAAACTATAAAGTTTAAACCCAAGATAAGGTATTAAGATTCCTAAACTAAACAAATTCTTATAAATGTTAACAATTAAATTAAATTAATTTTTTTTCATAAAACCTTAGAGTTTTCTCTCTATTTATTTATAGTTATGGGTTGTAACCATAGCCTTGTGGTTAGAGAAAACTTCGATATATTCAAAAAACATTAATTCAATAAACTTCCATAAAAAAATAGTGAACAAGGTTGTTTAAATACAAGAAAAACATCTTAATTAGTAAAATTATAATTAAATTAAATTTCTAATTTAAATAAAAAAATAAATTCAAATATAACAAGAAAAATAAAGAAAATCTTGAATAATAACTTATGTGTCTTATTTTAAAGCTTTACCGACCTTTAGTTCAATGTAATAAAGTTGTTAAAGTCACATATTTTTTCTAAATATACGTACATACACATGTTTATTTGACTGGTGCTTCACTGTAGGTTAATTTTTTTTTAAATAAGAAATTTGTATACACAGACTTCTTCAACATGTTTTAATTTTAAGTGAAAATAAAAATGTTTATCCATACATGTAATCAAATAAATCATGTTTATATATAAATAAATAAAAGACTCATAAACAATAACTAAAAAAATAAAAAAAATAAAAAATAGATGTAGATTAAAATATTTAATCTGGTAAGCCGGGAGATCTATCCAGTTGTGTTTGCTAAATTTATTTATTAAAATAATTTATTTTATTCAAGCATATAATAATAGAAATAGAGAAATAAATTAAATTTATTAAATAAAATAAAAGGAGAAAAAACATTATGCAAGATTGTACATATTAGAATTATTATCTGAAAATAATTTTTTTATTTTAAAAACTAAAATTCATCTATACAAAAAATTAAAAAACAATTATAGATGAATCAGAAAAAATTTAAAAAAATTACATGTATAACAAAAAAATTATCATTTAAAAAATATTTTCTAAATAAAATAAAAAAGAGAAGGGTATCAATCAAAATATAAATAAAAAAAATTGAGAAAAAAACTATATAAAAAAATAAAAAATCGGAGGGGCTTTTAACATGCTAACAAAAATTTTATTGTGGCATGTCTGGTTACTCCACGAGAATTATCAAGAAAAAAAGAAAAAGTTGCATGACTCATGAGTACATCCATAAATTAATTAATAAAACTCAAATAAATAATGATTTTTGAAGTGCAATCATATTCATTTCATATATGTCTATTTTTTTTTTTTCAAAGGGTGTTAAGGCAAATTAATAACTAGCAAATAAAGAGTAATCAAAAGAAAATTTGGGCATTAGACACGACGTATTTTTTTAATACATAGTAGATGGTTACAAAAAAAAAAAAAAAAGAATACTCCATGCACAATACTTTATCAAATTTCACTCAGACCAGAAAAATACAATTATTAATTATTTAATTTAATCGAGTTAATATTTAAATTAATTTAAAATAAAACTGAATAATCAAGTTAATATCTTAAAAAAAATTTAAAAATAATTCTATTATATTTTAAATTAATAAATTATCATGTCATGTATTATATCGGGTTGGAAGGTGTTTTGTTTAGTTCAAAAAGTGTTTTTAAATTTTGTTTACTTTAAATTAATTTGTTTTTATGATTTTAAATAATTTTTTAATATTAAAATAAAATTTTAAAAATAAAAACTATTATTTTAATATATTTTAAATAAAAAAACTTTAAAAAATAATTTAACATAATCATCTCAGATACTACCTCTTCGAGTAACACTCATCCAATAATTTCTTTGGAACCTTCTAAGCTAGTCCACGTGGGCTCACTCTGACCCAAGCACTTACCTCACCGCCACCACAGATCAAACAAATCAATGGACCCCACTTTCTTTACAGTCTTCGCTCTTCTGTTCCAACTTCCACCCCATCCCTATTTTACAAGGCCCCCATCATCTTCATTACTACACCTCACCTCGTGCCTTCCCCGGCGCACTTTAGCAACCACAACACCCCTGAAAAAAAAACACCACCTAAACTGAACTCAACTGAACTACATCGCTCCTGTCCGAAAATCACAATTTTGTCTTTTTTTTAAAAGGTTGTTCGATTTCTGCCATCATGGATTCTTACACGTTCATACACAGGATCCTTCCTCTCTTGATTCTCTTCTTCCTTGCAACTCCTTGCGGTGTCGTTTCGCAAAACAACAGCTCGAACGACAGGGGAATGTACAACAACTACGCGCAGGTGACACCGTCGATGGCGATTATCATTGTCGTTTTGGTAGCTGCTCTCTTCTCCATGGGCTTCTTCTCAATCTACATCCGCCACTGCAACGAAGCCAGCGCAAACGGGAGTATCAGGGCATTGGGTGTAGTCGGACTCTCTCGACGGGCCGCCGCATCGCGTGGGCTTGATCCTGGCGTTATCGAGACGTTTCCGACTTTAATCTACTCGGTTGTGAAAGGCTTGAAGATTGGTAACGGCGCGTTAGAATGCGCCGTTTGTTTAAACGAATTCGAAGACGATGAAACGCTGCGTTTGATTCCGAATTGTGACCACGTCTTTCATCCTGATTGCATTGATACTTGGCTGGAGTCTCACACTACCTGTCCTGTTTGTAGAGCTGATTTGACCAAACCCGCCGACCCGGTATCCCAACTCAGTGAATTGCACAGCCCCGAGTTGGACCTCGAGGCCCAAAACGGCGCCCTTGGGATCGAGCCAGAAAACGGGAATGCTAATGTGGAAGTGCAAGTGGTTGGACCTGAGCCTGACGACGTGAGTGTGAATGTGAATAAAACTTTGAATAGGAACCGGACACGTGGGTCAAGATCGGGTAGGCCACCGAGGTTTCCTCGGTCACATTCGACCGGGCATTCTTTGGTTCAACCGGGAGAGAACACCGATCGCTTTACTTTGAGATTGCCGGTTGAGGTTAGGAAACAGGTGATGAACCGGAAGTTAAACCGGTCTACGAGTATGGTGGTGCTGCCTAGACAAGGAAGTTCAAGGAAGGGTTATAGGACCGGAGTTGGTGAAGGGAGTTCAAGAAAGGTGTTAAATTATAAGAGACTTGAGAAATTGGACCTAGAACCGAGGTCAGACCGGTGGGTTTTTGGTAGGAACCCGTCATTCTTAGCAAGAGCGTCGTCGTTTCTATCGAGAGCCTCATCGTCGGTTAGGTCACCAAAAGTGGTGGCTGCTAGTGAAAACCAAGGGGGTTCGTCTAGACTCGGTGGATCAGACGGAGGTGAATCTAGCAGACCACCGGTTTAGAAGGGTGATCTTGCTTGTCCAAAGCTTTAGGATGCTCCTATTAATTTTCTTTTTCTTTTTTTGACTTTGTCAACATTTGTAAGATGTGTATTTTTTATTTATTTTTTGTGATTAATGTAATTTAATATAAGATCATCAACATGGAATAGGTCAGGTCAATTTGAGAAAAAGGACTTTCATTTTTTTTCCCCAATTGTGGAGCATTTGTCAAAGAATCAAAAGTGATATTGCTTGCTAGTTCTGACCATTATTAAGCTGAGCGAGGGAAGTCCAATTTTGTTGGTCTATCATTCAAGAAAATGAATGAATGTTCTGTTTTGCCGGTGGAGGGTAAGGTTCATCGGCAGTGATGCCACAACATATTCATGGAGAGTCGAGTGAAGATTGTGTATAATGGGTTAGGAGTATCAAAATCAGTCAACTCTTTTAGCAAATTTTTTTTTTTAATTAATGTTGGTGTTCAGATATCTTTTGTATATCTAAACTAATTTCACGGGCCTGAAACTAACGATCATATAAGTTTCCAGTGACCCTGAGAAGACTTGAACTCATGATTATTGAGGAGCAAACTAAAAGCTTGACCAATTGAGTTACCCCTCAGAATTTTTCTTTAGCAATTTTTCGACCACACGTGAATACAATTCTAGCTTTCCTGTGCAATTCATTCACGTTAAGAATTAAATTTTAAATAAAATTTAATCACTAAAAATAATATATCTTATTTATTACATAAAGAAGATAAATTATATCTATATATCTATATTTTTTAGAGATTTTAAATATAAATTTATTTATTAATTGAATGTGATAAATTAAACTCAATTAAATACTATGATTAAATTGAATTTTCAACTTTCAACTTTCAAATAAAGAATTGATTCTAAGCGGTCTAATTGTTTTCATGAAGTGGAGAGATGCTCACGGGAGATTGATGAATGGATTGGTCACAGAATTAATCGCACCAGAACTTGCAAGTTCCTCGTTGGACACTGTTTCTTTCTGCTTTTATTAAGGAGATTTTGGATTTTGAGAGGAAAGACTCATATCCTCTTTAGGTTCTTACAATTTTCCTTCCCTTTTTAGCATCTTTGGTGGCCTGCATTAAGAGCTTAAATTAGAAACTTCCTGCTCCTTTTACTTGACCGAACTAAAATACTTTTTGGGCAATGAAACGACAAAGGATTCTGCGCTACTCACTATGCATGGCCCTCGTTCAATATTACTGTCAATTGGCCAAGTGCTGAGCATCTCCCTCTGTTATCACGAACGACTAAAGTTATCATCAAAGCCCTCGAGAGCTTCATCCTGCAGCTACTTTGGTCAGAGATTGTTGGATCCTAGCTAACTTTCTATTTGAAAGGGAGTTAAAATCATTTTTTTTAAAATTTAATTTTTTTATTAAAAGTTATTTTTAATAATTTTAGATTGTTTTGATATGCTGATCTCAAAAATAATTTTTAAAAAATAAAAAAAATATTATTTTAATATATTTTTAAATAAAAAATACTTTAAATCGCAACCGCTACTACAATCCCAAACAAATCTCGTATGATATATCTAATGTTCTAATCATGGAGATTATAAACATTTGTCATTCATAACTGAGGGTGATCGGTTGTGCTGCCTCATATTTGTGTGCAACCAATGTAATTCGTTCATAATTAGTATTTTTTTTGTATTGTATTTAAGTGTATATTAAAATATTTTTTACTTGAAAAGATATTAAATTTATATTTTTTTAATATTTTTTAATAAAATATTTTACACTAATATAAAAAATATATTTTACATCACAATATCAAATACACTCTTCCCATTTAAAAATGTGATAATCAAACTCTTTTCTTTTTTTTTTCCGTTTCGAATAACCAGCGGCTTATCTTTAATTTCAAATTTTCAATCATCGTGTCAAAACTTTCGAAGGTATTACGAGAGTGCAGTAATTTATTTATTTTTTGGTGTGTTTTCAAAATACAATCACTTCAAATAAAATATTAAATTAATTTATTTTTTATTATTTTTTATTATATTGATAGGTTGGTGTTAAAAATAAAAAATTCTAAAAATATCATTTAAATTTATTTTCAAATAAAAAAAATACTTTTGAAAAGTATTTTTATACCACAATTATGCACAACTTAACCCTTGAAGCACTTCTTGTGAATTTCACTTTAGATGTGAGTGATTTGTGTCTCTTCTAACAAGTAATTATCTCATAAACTCATCTTGCCAATTCCCAAATATTCTTGAGCTGATCATACTTAAGCAATGTTTTTACCCAACGAAAAGGAACAGTCACAGTCCTTAGAAACACAAAAGGGTCATGGCCATTGCTAATTGACTCCTGCAAGCCGTTCTACAAATCACATATATAGAAACAAGATATTGCTTAGGAAAACCTCATATCAATTGTTTATTTTTCTTGTGACATTCTTACATATTATAAGATTGTATGTTTGTTTTTGTTCTATAGAATGCAATGCCGCTTATGGAACCATTACACTTAGGGGCGGAATTAGAGGAGGCAAGTAGAGGTTCGGGTCCTGTAAAAGATTTTAGATTTTTTTATTATTTAGTGTTTAAATATAGGACGGTATAATAATATTTTTTATTTTAAATAGATAAGTTTTCTAATAATAAATTATATCTAGAGTTTTGTCTCCTTTTAAATAATATATAATCTCAGCTCCGCCTCTGATTACACTTTATTATAGTTATTAAACTAATCCTTAAATTATAAATTAAATGGGTTAACAATTATTTTTTTAATTAAAATAATATTATTTTTAAAAAATAATTTAAAAAATCAAACTATACATATAAGATAATACATATATATAAGGTGTATATATCAATTATTTTTTAATTATATTAAATATGTTTAATTTTTAAAAAGATTAGTATGATTCATCTATAATATATAATTCTTACAAAAATAATGTTACATTACATGATATTATCACTAATAATTAAGATTATTGATGCTAATAAATATTCAAACTATACATATGAAGACAAAATCGTAAGGTATAAAAAGAGGATTGTAGTGGGAGCTACAGGATCATTAAGAGAACATATATATAATCATGTTTGCATATTATAGTCCCTATCAAATCATTAAAAGGATTGGAGTTGTGGCTTATAGATGGTAGTTCAATGCATCCTATTTTTCATGTTTCTTTATTAAAGAAAAAGGTTGGAGATGCAGTTGTTGTCTGATCTACATTATTAGTGGTGGATGAAGTAGATCTTAATTAGACAGAAAGTTTACGAAGAAGGTTAATATTCTTAACCAACTTTTTTCTAACTTGTGATTTTGATCTGGGGATTAGAATAAGTTCTTGAGGTTAAAGTGCAACTTCATCTGTATACATGTAGATTTCATAGAATTAGAATGATTCTGTGCCTGTTGACAATTGACTTCCACTCTCCAAAAGAAAAATGCAATGCAGTATTTAATTTCCTTCTCTTTTTTATGCTGCAAAATGACCACAGATGAAATGTTCATGCAACAAGTTCCCTTGAATGATACCCGCAGATTGGGCACAAAAAACTGGCAAGTTTTGTATTCGAGTTTTTATCAGGAGAATATTGTTAGTTTCTGCTTTCAAGGCCTCCTGATACAGTTTTGGCTGTCCTGAAAAATGTTAATTGATGTAAATTAAGGGTGCTTTTCCATCTCAACAGGAACCGCTGCAAGCACGTTGTCTTACATATTGGAGAGCGTGAAGGTTTTACTTGATTTGTATGGATAAAAGAGAGGAAGTAGTTTCTGAAGTTACTTTTTTCGCATGGACCTACCCATATTAGGTGAAGCAAATCTGGATGTGATGATTAGTTCATTGATAACCGGAAGACATTCTATCTTGATAGATGGAAGGGTCAATTGCTCAAATTAAACACAGTACAATTTTGGATTGTGTCGGGGACAATGACTTGAGAGGTAAAATCTATGCACAAGTTGAATCTGTTTTGCATTTTCCATAAGCGACAATGATGGACTATCTGTAACATTGAACTTTACTGCTAGCTTTATGAATAAGTTGAAGCTCATTAACATTATCATACAATGGTAATGTGCAACTGTATATGTATTTGCCATGTTTCTAGGCAGCTTCCGACCCTTCGAGTCTTTCTCTTCAAGATCATGCCCCTTTTGCTTCCATTTAATACACTCACATGGGAGTTGTATTGGTGGTGCCACCCCCAATTTTGTTCTATCTGAAACCTCCTTTTTGGAGGCTGCATTTACAATTTTCACTTGTAATTTCTCACGCTTAATTTGGACCCCCCATCTTTCTTTCACAAGCTATTGTTTCCCATGTCAACTTTCTTTCTGTAACCTATATACCTAGCTAGAGAGAGCAGTTATTCTCCATTACCCGATTTGTAATGCACCATAATGTCACGCAAATACGACACATTACCCGAAGATTCATTGCTTTGAATTTGAACCAAAAAGATATATGATGTTAACACACTGCCAAATGACACGTTGCTTCTTTTCCTTGTTCTTTTCTATCACTAGTTTGATCCAGAAAGTTGGATCCAGAGGGGCCTTCACTGAGATTATGGTTTAACTAAGTGCATAATGTCTACTTTCGAAGACTCCCTTATTCACTATAATCTGTATGATATATTGCCTTATCTGGTCCACGAGGAACTGCAAGAGTAGTAGTAAAGGGAGATGAGCAAACCAGGGCTAAAAGACTAGGCTCTGAGACCGGGAAAGAAGCTGAAGGTGAAAAGCAAGGCGACCAAAGGCCTTGGGGAGAAGTAGAGGTATAGAGTTAAGAAAGCAGGCTAAGAAGCCGAAGGCTAATAAAAAGAAGAGTCGACTCTCCCTTGGGACTGCAACTGGCTTCGTCTCGTACTCGTGTATTAGCTACAGCACCCGCATAAGCGGAAACTAGTCCTATCACTAACCTCCTTAATTCTCATTGCCTGGTCAGCATGAAATCAAACGATCTGAGTGGATCAACTGCTTCAGCAGCTGGGGTCATCACTGTAGAGCATCCTATTCCCCCACTAATCTATTCAAACTCCAGTGATGGAATGGCAACCAAGAGGAGGCCCCATAAGCTTCGAAGTTTTCCAGGGCCTTTCAGTTACTTCCTTCCAGGGCGGACTGACCTGGGGCCGCATTGTTGGCTGATCACTGAAACCCATATACCAGTCTGCTTCACTGCTGTCTGATATCCCCATCTCTCTTTCTTACCTACCCTCTCAACTTCCCGTTGGGATATCACAGAGCAAATCCTATACTCTAGCTTTCATTTCCCGCTAGCTGACTTGCCTGCGCTTGGAGATTCGAGCACAACAAAGAGATGATTTACGGAATTTCTTCACATCTGTCCGGTTTCAACCCAAGCGTGAAAAGTCAGTGCTTTCTTAGATTTCGATAGAGACAAAGATCTTTAAGCTGAAAACTGGAGTTTAGGGTGCCTATAATATGAGGTCTGAAACCATATTTGGTTTGAATCTCACGTGCCTATTGGTGACTTTAAATGCCAAACAAAACATCAATTTCCAAATTCAAAGCTTTGATTTTTGATACAAGTGGTAGGAGTTCCTTTTATTAGTCTTTATTACAGTAAAATCTACATAGGCCTTGGACTTGACTGATTCATAAATCTAGAGGAACCAGTGGAAGATACAGAAGAGAGGTTCTTGACCAGAGGGACGAGTGACTGAACAACATCTGTCATTAAAGGCCGATAATCTGCTTCTGGTTGCACGCACACTGCTGCAATAGCAGCTACCTGTGAGAAAACAACAGCGTTCACCAATTTAGTTGGAAGTTTTAGCTTTAGGGATACGTCAAGATGCTGAAAGGATTAGAACTAGGAGGCAACCTGAATCAAATCCTTCATTAAATACTGGCCTTGCAATGCTGGATCAACCATTTCCATTACCTTATCTCTGTTAGTTAGCCGTGGAAGAGCCTGCGAATTCATATAATAACAGGAACTCAGGAATTTGTAGCTAACAAACTTGGAAAGTCCTCACTACTTATCTATCATAGCTAGCTAGTGCATTTTTTACAGTGGATAAATGGTTGGTGAACTAACCCAGGAGACAAGAACATGTTCACCGGAGGGCCGCTTGGTATCAATCGGTATACGACCAGTTAAGATCTGTAAAAGAACAACTCCGTAGCTGTATACATCTGATTTTGTGGTAAGCTTGCCAGTTGAAGCATACCTAAACATGACAGAAAATAATCAAGCATTAACACAAGGAGCTTCAGAACCAACTAATTACTTTCAAGTGCAATTTTTAACTTGTTGGTTGATGAAATCATTTGATGCTATCCCAAGATATGTGGTATCAATAAACTTGGCAGTGAAACTAATTAAAAACCTAATGTAAAATTGTCTTTTGAGCATGACCTTTTGCTTTCCATAACAGTCAGAAGATGAAGAAAATGACATGCTGCCTTATGGGAAATTTCATTGCCCATGTGCAATCTTATATGACAATTGACATTGCATTGGTATTGTTTTTTCATTAAAAATGAGATGCGGGACAGATGATGGATCACTCACTCTGGTGCTAGATAACCAGTGGTCCCCAGAACACGCGTCGAATTCTGACCGTTGATCCTGTCCGAACCCATCTTAGCCAATCCGAAATCAGAAACCTTAGCCCTAAAATCTTGGTCTAGTAAAATGTTACTACACTTGAGGTCACGATGGATAACCGCTGGGATAGTATGCTCATGAAGGAACTCCAGGGCCCTAGCACAACCAAGGGCTATCCTCAATCGTGTCCCCCATTCCAAAGGTCGATATTGCTTGTGATGGAGATGGTGTTGAAGACTACCATTATGCATAAATTCAAATATTAAGAGCCTATGGTTTTGGTCAGCACAATAACCAAGTAGTTCCACCAGGTATGGTGAGTGCAACCTGCTTAGCAAATCTACCTGCAATATGGAGATAGAAAATGGCACAATGTATCACACCCCATGTGCAAGGCTTGGTAGCATTCAATACATATGAGTAGGTACCTTGATAGATAGAAATATTTATGCATGTATTTCAAGTTCTACAAGCAACTTTTCTCTTAAATTCTTATTGACTTTGCAACCCCATTTGAGCATTTGAAGTTTTGACTTTAAGCCTCTTAGGTCATTAAACTTTAATGGCAAATATAGAGATTGGGGAAACAGGAAGATAACAGACCAAGAAGAGAGGCCAGATGGGGCCAAGAGTTAATAAATGAAGTCACTTGCCTCTACCCTGAATGCCCGCTCTCCTTGCTTCCCTTCTCTATGGAGCATCTTAATTGCAGCCACAGTCCCATCACTTAGGGTACCTCTATACACCACTCCATACCCTCCATTCCCTATCACATTTGATGCGCTGAATTTGTTTGTGGCAATTTCAAGCTCTTTGTATGTGAAAACTTGGACTCCTTTGTGTTTACTTGGAGGCTTATGACCCAAATTGCTTCCATATAGACATCCACCGTTAACATCTGCCATGTTTCCAAACATACACAGCACAAGAGAAAATATGCATGAACCAGGTAATTCACATTTTAAGATGACTAGAGATAAATAAAATGGTCTTGAAGATTAGATGTTGAAAATTTACATTCCAAACACAATGAAAATCAAAATGAATAAAAATCATAGTAAGAACTTTGACATTGAGCAATTACCTGGGCTTGAAGTGAAGCTTATGGTGGTATGAGCAACGAACTTGCTAGTGTTGCAACTGCTCAAGTCTCTGCAACTGCCTCTATTCTTAGAAGATTTGAGTCTTCTTAGCATTGCTATAATAAGAAAGATTGTGAGAACTAGAACAACAGAAATAGCTGATATGATGATTATAAGGATAGAGGTGGAAGAGAGGATGCCATGATGGTGATCATGGAGTTGAGAATGCAAGCTATGATGCTTATTGGTATGGTTTCCATGTGACTTTGCAGGTTCACCAGTGGTGCTAGGTTCCATGAGCACAAAGAGCAAGAAAGAAAAATGAGAGAGAGAGAGAGAGAGAGAGAGAGATGGGAATGATAATGTGTGGTGCAAGAATGCATAAGAGGGGGTTAAGTTTCCCTTCCTAGGAGGTCACGTTGCCTAGGCTGACAGAGAATTCCACTATCTATCCCTCTCTTGCTCGTGAGTACTGAAGGTCTTTTGTGTACTTCATTCGTCCCTTCTTTTGTATTTTCTAAGGAGAAGTCATTGTCACTATTGTAGCAGAAAAAGATTGGAACCTTTCGCACCATTTTCACTTCTATACTCATTAGCTCAATCAATACATATGTTTGACTTCTATCCCTAGTTGGAGCTGATAATGCCGATTTCTTAAGCAATGGCATAAACCAAATTTTGTCATAACCTTAGGCATGCAATTTCCACAAGGCTAAGTTACCACATAGGTCAAAAATTCTTTATTATGGTTGAGGCTGTCTTGCAGGATTATTCCAAGAATTGTGATCATAGACTCATCTGTTGCATTGAATTCAGGGAAACCAGAAGTACCCCGTGATCAAACAGCCATAGCCTATATGTAAAATATTTTTAATTTACAGGAAGATTGCCGGTCAGTGAAGCTAAAATCAAATCCTTTATCCGATCCTTCTCAAGAGTCAATTTGCCTTGCCAAATATTTTGATTTTTAATGATACTGGAACACAGCTCATTTTCTACTACTATAGTGGATGAGACCATTGGACTCTTCTTCACCTTAGTTAAATTGGTGTCATAAATTTTCCTTGTACCTAAAATTTTGCTCCACCTCCCCCACTTGAGCATTGAGAAAGACAGCAAGACCTGCCCTCCCAACCCCAGCTATAGCAGGATATCACTATCTGTATGGGCTGGGCCTTTGTCCCTTTTTCTTCCTTGTCTCCGAAACAGGGACCCTCCAATCTCTGAGATAGAGATAATTAAGAGCTGTGAATGCTCATCTGTAAGTCACACAGGTCATGAGGCAATCACAATTTGGTACAGAACTGCAAGCCTTTGGTTTAGGAAAAGAAATAAATTCAAGTTGGGACCAGGTCCGAAGTGCTAAACTACAATGCCATCTCATGTTACCTCTATCAGAAAAGTCATTCAAATTTCAGATCCAGTATGATATTCTCACCTACCTAAACCACCCAGTTGCCATCTTCTTACGTCAAGGGCTCTGGCATTGATCAATGTCAATGGTGTCGTCAACTGCTAGCTAAAGATACCAGTTTACGTTTGCAAAATGGAACCTTTGGTTGGCAAACTGACCATCAATATATACAGAATTTCCATGCAAAATATTAGCATTAACCATCCTACCTCTTCCAATTGAATAGCCGTATAAATTTCCACATGTTTGCCATTCCATTAAACAAAACTGTTATACAATGTGACATGAAAGTAAATATCAGTACATTAACTTGTAAGCAAAACCAACCGGATTCCCATTTTTGTAGGAAAGCTAGACATGTCCTACGACAATGCTTTATGCCTAGCCAAAACAGGCAACTCAATAGCCTGGCAATGCTTCTATTGGCGGGTGCATAGTTACAGTTATCCACTTCAGTTACAAGATTTTACAGTTTCATCAATCGTCTGGGAAACCAAGAAACGTGTTCATAAGCTTGGCAACCGGTGTGGCATCACCTGATGGGTACGGAAGGAGGGACTCCACATTCATATCAGATATTGTCTGATGAAGCGTTTGAGGATGAGCACAATATAAATGCTTCCTCTCTGCTAGTTCTTCTGCAAGTTCACTTTGATGATTGTCCATCAAATCTTCATTTACCACTACAATTAGAGGTTTACCAAGCTGCAGAGTTTCAAATACGCTCCCAGACCCTGCCCAACAGATAGAACCAGTTAATGACCACTCCAGCATCCAAATTAAGTGCTTATCACTGTGGTAGCACATAGATACCCGATTTTTTTTTATCTCAAAGATTTTACCTTGAGATAGATTTCACTAAATTATGAAGACATCATTGCATATCAAGACATCCTATAGCTTTGACCAGCTAAAAATTGTCCCCTCCCAACTCTTCCTTTCTTTCATGTAAAAAGTACAGATTCTCTAGACCTTTCCAAGTAAAAACTGAAAAAGCCGCAGTGCAACATCACAATCACCAGATTAATAGTTAATCTGAAAAGTTCCAGTTGACATTCAGCAACCAAATTAGTAAAATTTATCTTTAATTTAGAGAAGTTAAGCATTCTCCTAAATACTCACAGGCACGTGATAGGCTACATTTATCAAATAACAGAGAGCCTGAATTATTTCGTGAACCACATTATATCGGCAACTCTCTCAATGATCTGCATCATTACAGATAAGAATAAAGCAGTAAAATGACTTTGACCAGTTTACCACTTTTGTGGACACAAAAGGGCAGGAATAGAAATCCTTATGGGCTATAAAACAAGTACAAGGAGCACAAGGTATCTACCTTATTTTGAATAATGAAACTTTCTGTGTTGATGATTCTCCTTTATAGAAATTGTATAGGGGCACAAGATAACCTTGCTTCTAATGATGAAATCTGTAATTTTCCTCCAGATAGGTACTGAAAATGATGTTTCCCCATGTTTACTAATTCACATTATTTCAACTATTGTCTAATACTTTCAAGTCCTAGCCTATGGTGCTGTATACTAGAACAGAACCTGGCTTAACCCCACCAGCATTTCGCAGCCAGGTAATCCTCAATTGCTAAAAAAAGGTACATTTTACCAACATTTTCTGTCATGCTAAAATATAATAGTTTGTGTTAGCTTAGGTGTGAATAATATAGTAGTAATAAAGTGGAATATAACCCTGACATCCACCGAATATCAGAGATAAATAATAGCTTACCTGCATGGCTGATGACAAGAGATGCTGATCTCAGATGGTCTGCAATGCTTGGAGAAAAAGTGAAGTAATCAACAGCCAGAGATCCATGTTCTCCATCACACTGCATTTAAAAGGAACTTATAAGAAATGTGAAGAAAGCATGAATTTGAAGAGTAATATGTCCAAGGAAAGAATCAAATGGAAAAGGAAAGACCCAATAGTCCCCAAAAACCCAACCTACTAAGAATCTTAAAAACCCAAATTATAAGCCTTCACTAAAGGAAGATTTAGTTGGGCTTGCGATAACGGGTAATTCTGAGTAGTCATGTGTGAGTCTGCCACAACTAGATGAGGATTTGTCCTAGACAGATTACGTGGAGGGCCAAGAATATACATTTATAGAGCAGTAAGACAGCTCAAGGCCCAAGAGGAGGTTTGATCGTGCCATACCAGAATAACAACTCAAAAAAGTCATAACTTTTGATCCGACCATTGAATCGCGTTCAAATTTTTACAAGAATTTCCGGAAACTGTTTTACTTAGAGTAGCCAAAAAATCAGTACTCTGACCATCGGATCTTTAGATTTTGAAAATCTCGCCCTGAGACCCCGGTTTTGGCAGTTTTTGTGATTTTCCTTGTTATTTTCGGATTTCATGCTTCTTTCCTTTGTAATTTTGGATTTTTATTTTGTTTCCTAGTTGAGATTGGGTTTCTGATCTATTTAAGACTTTGGAAACCTCCTAAAGAGAGGGGACTTGAGAATTGTTATTATAGAGAAAATAAAACCTGCGAACTTGGGGTGCACATCTATAGTCCCTTTCGCTCATTAAAACTCTTGTGTTCTTTCTTTGTTTGTTGTCGTCTTTAGCTTTTGTCTGCATCAGTTATCTCAAGAAGAGAAGAGCTGATATAAGAGTTAGGTTAGAGCCAATTATCCAACATATTTATGACAAGACATCTCTATAAAACTCCTTTCCTCACCCTCAGGAATAAAAAAAACTCAACATCTGATCAAACCAAGAAGGACAAATGCAAGAGTGAAAAGGGAATGAAATATAAGAGAGAATACCTTAGTAGGAGTGTAGGATCCTCGACCCATTTGAATAACAAGGTCGGTATACCCTTTTCTTAATAACTCTTGTTTGACTTCCTTAGTATCCACTGTTCTCACTAGAGCATCAAACAATGTAGTTCCTACAGTTACAAATACCACTTTCTTCTCTTGCTTCACACTATCTCCGGAATCTCCCATTTTACCTTGTCTGGTGATTTTTCACTATCCAACCAACTACAAAACCCAAATAAAAATCAAAGGAACACATTACAAAACAAGTACGAGTGTCTTCATTCAACTTCTCGGTTCCTTATACTTGCACATTCCCACATTCACATTCTACATGTTGAGAAAATTATAATTATAATCTCACATCTTATTTCATTCTTAGATAAAAAAAAAAGGATCAGATCAAATCATAAAATTAGCAAGACTGTACAACCTATAGATATAAGTAGCATTTTA